>ENA-OPRR01000989-OPRR01000989.1-human-gut-metagenome-genome-assembly--contig:-NODE-989-length-26861-cov-3.163956_pt1 | contig 26861 bp, 28 predicted proteins | sample MGYA00241796_ERZ501883 | MGnify/ENA primary metagenome ERZ501883 (study PRJEB25962, sample SAMEA2042406) | human gut metagenome | biome: human gut; feature: human-associated habitat; material: faeces...
GTCCAGCCGGGGCTATATGCTGGGGTACAACGATTTGAAAGACCCTTCTGTCAGCAGCGTTTTCCGTTTTCTCGCCAAGGTCGGGGACAACGGAATGAAAATGCAGATCGTGAAGATCGGATTTGGAGATAGACAATGAAATATGCAGGGATGCCCATGGGGATGTGGGGGCTGATGAAGGAGCTGGGTCTGTACGACCTGACCCCCGCCCTGTGCCGTCTGGACTACACCATGAGCGAAGCGGGCGGCGTGACAAATTTTGAGCGGCAGTACACCCTTGCCTCCGGCGGACCCTACTGCGACTGCGGGTACAAAAAGAAAGGGTATAGAAAAACCATAAGTCATCTGCCACGTTCAGCGGAGCAAGAACCACACGCCCAGCAGAAATGCAAAGAAGATCGGATTGGACAGGGTGGAGCAGCCCAAAATACTGCTTCTTCCTCTTGTATGGACTACGCTACCAAGACCGAGATGCTTCGCATCGATATGGCGTTGCTGGTCAGCTTGGCTTTGAATGTTCTCACCGGGAGCCGCAGCGAATAGCGGACAACCCGTGACCCGTAAGAATGAGGTGATAGCGATGTGACCGGAGGTGAGTGAGCCATGCGAAAGAATGCCCCCATTGAAGTGGTGGTGCATTACCCCAAAACCGAGGAAGGCTGGGAAGAGTTGGGCAAGCGTGTCGCAACTGCCCACGCAAACTATGTGATCGAAAAAATCGACCGTCTGAACTGCCCCACATGGCAGAAGCTCGAATTGCTGCAGGCGGTGATCGATACTACCAAAGGAACTTACAAACCCAAGGAACACCAAAAGCCCGGCTGGCAGCCGAGCCGATAAACAAAGCCCCACGCTCAACATATGCTTTTCTGCTCTGACCAGAGACGGTCAGATTCAGAGGCAGTGTTGAGCGTGGGGCTTTTTGTGTTACATAAGTTTTTGGAATTTTGCTGACAAAAAATCATTGATTGCTGGCGGCCAATATGGTATCCTGTGACATTGAGTAACACGCAAAACAGTTCCACTTTTTGCTGAAAGAGCGTATCGAAACCGTCCTGATGGAGCAGCAGAAAAAGCTTTTTGAAAAGTAAAAGCTCTTGCGTCCCGTGAAAAAAGAAGGTAATATAAATACAGAGCAAGACACAGAACGCAGGGAGGGATGAAAACCATGTTTTACGAGATCATGCACCGGGAAAGCTGTGTGGCACAACTCAGCACGACAGGGGAATGCAGGGTCTGCCTCGAGGATTTCATGCCCTATGATCTGGTTCTGGTGGAATCGGATGATTTTGACGAGCGCATCAATAATGTAACGAACTTTTACTATTGGTGCGCCTCCCGGATGTTGACGTTGGATCGCACCTACGCCAAGGAAATCCTGAACAGTATCGGTGCATCTCAGAGTGTTACGGACAGGGAACGAGCACAGATTGCATTATCCTACCATTGTCTGTCTTTGCTGGATGTGTTCTGGGTGAAAGAAGAAAACGAGAAGATTCGATTCGAGGATATCAACCTTTTCGCACACTCCTTAAGCAATGCGCTTGTGGATATTGCGCTGCGGGGGCACCAAATGACGGTGACAAACGCCCATCTTCTGGCAAATGACCTGTCTACGGGTGGCGTGTACCCCAAGGCGTGGGTGCGAAAAGAGGATGGCTTCTATCTTTACAAGGATGGTGGCAGGGAAGCGGTGGAACGTGAAGTGCTGGCAAGCAAAATCTGCCGGTGCTTTGACTGCCATCAGGTACTGTATGAGCAGGGGATGTTTGAAAATGAGCCGGTTTCTATCAGCAAAATCATGACATCTCAGCGATACAGTCTTGTGACCTATGCAGCCTATGACGTCTACTGCACGAACCATGATTGGAACACGCTGGATAAGATCTTAGAGTTGGATGCTCCCAGCTACTATATGATGAACATTCTGGATTATCTGGTGGGCAATACCGACCGTCATTGGGAAAATTGGGGTCTGCTGGTAGACAACGAAACCAATCAGCCCATCCGTCTGCACGACCTGATGGACTTCAACCGGGCGTTTCAGCAGTACGACACGCCAGAAGGCGCAAACTGTCTGACCGTGGGAAAACGCCATCTGAGCCAAAAAGATGCTGCAGTGGAAGCGGTGCGGAACATCGGACTGAACCAAGTCTGTCAGGTGGAGCATACCGTATTCTCCGAGCATCCGGCATGGAAAGCAACGTTTGAAGAACGACTGCGTGTTTTACGGAACGCCATGTAAGTCAGAGCAAATATCAGGATAACTGAAACAGAATGATTCCATAACGAAAGCCCGTCTGCGCTGCCACATATCGTGGCTTGCAGACGAGCTTTTTCGTTTGGCCGGAGAAAAATTACCATACCTCACAAGCGAAGCATAGATGGAAAATCGGAACCAAGGTTTTCCACCAGATGGCAAAAGCACTTCTGACTGATGGTCTTTTGTCCACTTTCCCAGCAGCGGATGCTTGTCCTGCTGACCTTTGCGTGGTCGGCAAGCTGCTGACGGCTCCAGCCTTTTGCCTCCCGGTATCTGCGGAGAAAGTCTCCGCCGCCCCGGTGCAGAAACAGGGTGTAGTCGTCCAGAATATCCTCCACTGGGATACCGTAAAGGGCGGCGAGCTTGTCCGCAATCTCCGGGGAGAAGCTCCGGCGGAAATTGCCGCTTTCCAGATCCCGATAGAGCCATTCCTCCATGCCAACCATGGCGGCAACCTCTTTTTGCAGCACGTCAAGACCATAGCGGCACCAACGCAGACGGTCCCATGGGTTCGGGATGTCGGCGTAAGAGCGGTACATACGGTAGAACGCCTGCGTCTCTACGGTGGTGCGGGGGCCTGCCAAAGTTACCTGCAAGATGTATAGAGGGGTTAGACCACAACCCTCACATGACACCCTCTGAAGCAGAAAAAAGGAACCACTCTCTCGGCTCCAAAAAATCCATTTTGACGTAGATGCGTCATTGCGTGAAAGAGGTGGATTCTCTTTTCCATCCCAAAGTGCGCTGGGGAGAGGATAGCATTTTCGATGCACCGGCTGGCATAAGTGGAGAAGCGCGCCCGGCGGGTGGAGTCGAAGGTGTCTACGGCTTTCATCAGGCCAATGGTGCCGATGGAAATCAAATCGTCCTGCTCAGAGGGGAGAGCATAGTATTTCTTTGCGATGTGCGCCACTAAGCGCAGATTGTGGCGGATGAGCTTTTCCCGGGCGGACGAATCACCAGTCCGCAGGGCGGCAAAGGTCCGGATCTCTTCCTGCGGGCTCAGCGGGCGGGGGAAACTGCCCGCTTCCAGATGAAGCGCCAGAAACAGAAATTTTGTGGCGAAAAATTGTAAAAGAGATAAAAACATGCCGAGTTCCTCCCCGAAGCATCATAAACTGTTACTTTAATTTATGAAGGATGGCTTGCCCTTTTTCCTGACTTTGGGCGGGAATGCCGTCAAAATCGGACTCCGGGGAGAACAGCTCTGCCTCGTTGTCCACAAAATACTGATAGGCGTCCTTGTCTGCAATGAGGTAGACAGGATTCTGCAAAATAGACTTGATGGAGAACCGGGTGAAAGAACGCCCGGTTTTTGTTTTGACGCCCTGCCGCAGCAGCTCGGTCTCGGTCATGGTCAGGGAATCGTACTGCTCATAGAGGTCGAAAATTTTGTAGATGATCTCTGCCTCATCCGGCAGCAGCTTCAGCTTGCAGGCTTTTTTTGTCTTGCCGTCCACCGTGATGCTTTTGACGCTCTCGGAGGCGTAGCCCGTGGGGGTGGTGCCGCCCAACCAGCGCCCGGTCTTTGCCAGCTCGTGCATATTATCCCGGATGCGCTCTGCAATGGTCTCCCGTTCCAGCTGACTGAATACCGATGCGATGTACATCATGGCACGTCCCATGGGGCTGGAGGTATCAAAGCTTTCCCGGATGGACACAAAGTCGATGCCCAGCCGTCCCAGTTCTTCAATCAGGCTGGAAAAATCGCTGATGTTGCGGCTGATGCGGTCCAGACGATAGACCACGATGGCACGGATCTTCCGCTCTTTGGCGGCGGTCATCATCTTTTTGAAGTCCGGGCGGTTCAGGTTGCCGCCGGAAAAGCCCTCGTCCTCAAAGACAACGGCATGTTCCGCAGCGGCATCGCCGTAGTGGGTGCGGATATATTCGCGGCAGAGGTCGATCTGATTTCCGATGCTCTCGCCCTTGCCGGTGTAGCGGGACTTGCGGGAATAAATTGCAATGGTGTCGGCAGTTTTGGCCATGAGATACTCCTCCTGTTGTCTGGTGGCCGTAGATGCGGCTATTGTAGCATGGTAAGCGATCTTGGCAATATATATTCATCACAAATGGAACGGAGGTATCAAGGATGTAAACGGTCAAAAAAGGTGGGCTATGAACTTGCCATGCGCTTTACCAAGGGCGAGCACGCCTTTGTAGTGGCGGACCGGCAGCACATCCACAACCATGTGATTTTCAACTCTACGGCACTGGATGGCACCAGAAAGGTCCGGGATTTTTTCTTTTCGGCGTTGGCAGTGCAGCGGTTGAGCGACCTGATTTGCTTACAGGGATCAACTTGCGTAAATTTTCACGCAGATTGGCCTCTCTTTTTTACACAGCCAATGCCAATTAGCACTTGAAAACGAAATGTTGCGAAAGTATACTATACTAATCATGTTGTACAAGTTTGAGCGCGAACTAATATATCAGTTGACCACAAAAGACATACCAGAATTGAAGTGTGCGGCGGGGTCAAAACCCTACGAGGATGAAAATGAAATTCGATAGAAGACTTACAGATAAAATCTACACTTCCGATACGGTAAGGCTGGGGAAAAATGCATTTCAGGCTATGCAGGAGACGATCTATCATAATGGCGGTGTCGGAACCATTGCCGGGTACTATGATGCCGAATTGTCGATCCTGTCGGTCAGTGATCTGTTGCTGCATAATCTGAACCACAGCTATGAGTCCCTGATGGAGCAGACAAAGGGTTCGCTGAAGAATCTTTTCGATAAGAGAGATGCCACATTCCTCGACAATGCGCACTTTCGTCAGATCAAGGGCGAAGGAGAAGGCCGGATCCTTACAGCAGATGGCTCTCCCGTCTATGTGCGTCTCTATAAAGAAGATGTAGTCGATACGAATGGAACACCGATCTGGATCATGTCAGTACAGATGAACTGGGCGTATGAGAACCTTGCGCTGGTCAATGAATCCATCCATTCTGCACTATGGTATTTTGAGTGTAATGAAAACGGTGAGATCGTTCATGTGAACTGGAGCCATGCGTTTCGGCAGATCCTTGGTTATCATGACATTCTGGATTTTCCGAACAAACTGGATTCTTGGTCGAACCTTCTGCACCCGGAGGACTATGACCGGGTAATGCAGCTGCTTTTGGAAACGATCGCGGACAAAAGCAACGCCACGAAGTTCAGCGTAGAGTACCGACTGAAAATGCAGGATGGCCAATACCAGTGGTTCCGGGCATCGGCGGAGGTGATACGCCGTCTGGATGGCTCGGCCAATCGAATTGCCGGAATCATCAGCAACATTGACGCGGAAAAAAGAAGCCGGATGCAGGCGCAGCGGGCAGCGGCATTTCACCGTGCATTTACCAGCGCAAACCTCTGCGAATACTATGTAAATCTGGAAAAGAACACCTTCGATACTTTCAAAGTGGAGCCCTCTTTGATGACGGCCTTTGAGCAGAACCACACATGGGATGGACTGGTCAGATTCTTTGTGGACAACTATGTGGTTGAAGAGGACAAAAAGTCTGTAACGAATTTCTATAATCGCGCTTACATCACGGAAAAATTAAAGGGGCTGGAGACGGAGCTGCGTCAGGATTGCCGCATCGTTCTGAATGGGGAGGAACGATGGGTCAGCAATGTGGTCATGCGCGGTGAGATCGAAGATTCCGAATATGCGATGATTTTTCTGCGGGACATCACAGAATCCAAAGCAGAGACGGCGCGGCGGATGCAGATGGCCTCGGACAACGCATCCATGGAGCTTTTGATCCAGAGCATGGTGCGTCTGCTGGACCGCTTTGTCGTCTGCGATCTGGAGAATGACCGGTATCGGTTCTACAATCTGCAAGGTGAAATGATATACGCGCCGATCGGAACCTACCATGATTTTGTGGAGCAGGTGGCTGCAAAGTATAAGACACTGGAACCGCTGGACGGATTGGCTGCTTTGATCTCGCCGGAAAATATCCGAAAGAATCTGCAGGGCGAGAACGACATCTACAAATTTGAATACTGCTCCATAGACGAAAACACCTATAAGATCGCTTCCTTCATTCCGCTGGAGTGGGATGGCACAAAGCTGGTCAAAGCACTGTTGGCATCTATGGATGTGTCACAGGAGAAAAAGGCCGAGATCGAATCCCATAAGGCACTGAAGGAAGCGTACCGGGCGGCGGAAAACGCAAGCCGCGCCAAGACAGAATTTCTCTCCAATATGTCCCATGATATCCGTACACCGATGAATGCAATCGTTGGCTTGACCGCCATTGCGGGTGCGAATATCGAGAGTCAGGACAGGGTGGTCGAGTGCCTTGGCAAGATCACAAAGTCGAGTCGTCATCTGTTGGGACTGATCAATGAAGTGCTGGATATGGCCAGAATCGAGAGCGGGCGAATAAGCCTTGCCGAGGAGGATTTCAGACTGCCGGAGCTGGTCGATAACCTGCTCACCCTCACAAAACCGGCAATCGACGAGCACCACCATCAGCTCGAAGTCCATGTTGAGCACATTGAGCACGAAGCTGTCTGCGGCGACAGCCTGCGCATCCAGCAGGTCTTTGTGAACCTGATGAGCAACGCCGTCAAGTACACCCCGGATGGAGGAAACATCACCCTTACGATCAAGGAAAAACCGAACGGCTTCTCGGAGCTTGGTTGCTACGAGTTTTCCATCGAGGACAACGGCATCGGCATGACGCCGGAATTCCAGAAGATCATGTTCGAGCCGTTCAGCCGGGCAGACGATCACCGGACGACCAAGGTGCAGGGCACCGGTCTTGGCATGGCCATTGCAAGAAACATCGTCAACCTGATGAATGGTGACATTCAGGTCGAAAGCGCTCCCAACAAGGGAACGAAGATCACGGTCACGGTCTATCTGAAGCTTCAGGAGAACGAGAAGGAACAGGAAAAAGAACTGCTCGATCTGCCGGTACTGGTCGTGGACGATGACAAGACCTGCTGCGAAAGCACCGTTGCGACCCTTCAGGAGATCGGCATAGCGGGCGAATGGGTCCTGACCGGTAAGGGAGCTGTGGAGCGCTGCTATGCGCGTCATGAGACCAACAGTGACTATTTTGCGGTGATCCTGGACTGGAAGATGCCGGAGATGGACGGTATCGCAACGGCCAGAAAAATCCGGGAACGGGTAGGAGAAGATGTCACGATCATCATCCTGACTTCCTTTGATTTCAGCGAGATCGAAGAAGAAGCCAGAGCAGCGGGCGTGAATGCGTTTATGGCAAAACCGCTGTTCCGTTCCCGTCTGACGGCAACTCTGCGGCAGCTTACATCCGAGAAGAAGGAGGAAAACGCCCGGAACTATCTGGGAGACTTTGCGAAGGAAAACTATGCGGGTAAGCGGATCCTTCTTGTGGAAGATAACGAGCTGAACCGTGAGATCGCAACCGAGATCATAGGCATGACGGGCGTGACCATTGACATTGCCGAAAACGGAAAAATTGCAGTCGAAAAGGTGATGGAAGCGCCAGAAAAGTGGTACGATCTCATTTTGATGGACATCCAGATGCCCATCATGAATGGTTACGAAGCCACTGCTGCGATCCGTGCGCTTACCGGCAGCCGGGGCAAAGTGCCCATCATTGCCATGACGGCAAATGCCTTTGCCGAGGACGTGCAGCTGGCAAAGAACACCGGCATGAACGAGCATATCGCCAAACCGCTTGATTTGAATAAGCTGAACGATGTGCTGAAACGGTGGCTGTGATCTGTGCATTGCCGTAAGGCGCGTGATACTGGCTGACATAAAGCCCTATCTGGGCAAACAGGAACATCACGTTTCAAGATTGTCCATCAAAAATACGTTGGTACGTTTTACACTGTGACGATTCAAAAAACAAAGGAGAGATATTTTGATATGATCTACAAAAAGCGATACGGTCAACCGTTTGATACCGAAAGTGTAGTGGGTCCTTTTTTGCCCATGATGGAAACGATACCCTATCTGACCAAGGAGTCGGATGGTTTCTCCTATGCCATGGAACCGCAGGATATTCTGTATGGTCTTGGCGAAAACGTCCGTGGTATCAACAAGCGCGGGTGGGTGTACGAAAGCAAATGCTCCGATGACGGCAACCATACCGAGGGCAAATCCTCGCTGTACGGTGCTTATAATTTTATGATCGTGTCCGGCAAGGATACATTTGGCGTTTTTATCGACTACCCGGGCAAGGTCACCTTTGACTGCGGCTACACCGACCTGGATACCTTACGCATCACGGTAGCCGAGGAAAATTACGATTTCTACATCATTGAGGGCGAGAGCCTGACCGATATTGTGCACCAGTTCCGCCAGTTGGTGGGGCGCAGTTATATTCCGCCCAAATGGGCTTTTGGCAACGCCCAGAGCCGCTGGAGCTACATGAACGAGGACGAGGTCCGCGAGGTGGTGGCAAATTACCGTGCCAATCATATGCCGCTGGACGCTGTGGTTCTGGATATTGATTACATGGAGCGTTACAAGGACTTTACGGTGGATGCGCAGCGCTTCCCGCATTTTGCAGACTTTGCCGCCGAGATGAAAGCGCAGGGCATCCATCTTGTCCCCATCATCGATGCAGGAGTCAAGGTCGAAGAAGGATATGATGTGTACGAGGAGGGCGTGAAAAACGGCTATTTCTGTACGAATCAGGATGGCACTCCCTTTGTAGCCGGTGTGTGGCCGGGACGGGTACACTTCCCCGATATGCTCAACCCGGAAGCCCGCGCCTGGTTTGGCAGTCAATATAAAGTTCTGCTGGATCAGGGGATCGAGGGCTTCTGGAACGATATGAACGAGCCAGCAATCTTCTACGCAGAGGAAAGACTGAAAAAGACCTTTGCTAAAATTGGGGAATACAACAAGCAAAACCTGGATATTTCCAGCTTTGGTGCTTTTACCGGCATGGTGGCAGAGCTTTCCAACAACGAAAACGATTATAAGCTGTTCTACCACAACACCAAACAGGGGCGTATGCGGCACGACAAGGTGCATAATCTTTTTGGTTATAACATGACCCGTGCGGCAGGCGAGGCTTTCGAGCGGCTGGAGCCGGACAAGCGCATTTTGATGTACTCCCGTTCTGCCTGCATCGGGATGCACCGGTATGGCGGCATCTGGACCGGCGACAACCATTCCTGGTGGAGCCACATTCTGCTTGCGCTGCACATGATGCCCTCCCTGAATATGTGCGGCTTCCTGTACGAAGGCCCCGACATTGGCGGCTTTGGCAGCAATACCACGGAGGATCTGGTGCTGCGCTGGTACGGCATGGGTATCTTCTCTCCGCTACTGCGGAACCACTCTGCCAAGGACACCCGCCGGCAGGAACCCTACCGCTTTAAGAACAAGGCTGCCTTTGCCGGTATTTTACAGCTGCGCTACCTGCTGCTGCCCTACATTTACAGCGAGTACATGAAGGCTGCTCTGCACGACGACATGTACTGTATGCCGTTGGCGTTCGCCTTCCCGGAGGACGACTTTGCCCGCCGGGTAGAGGATGAGGTGATGATCGGTGAAAGCCTGTTGATCGCCCCGGTATATGAGCAAAATGCCCGAGGTCGGTATGTTTATCTGCCGGAGGAGATGCTGCAGGTGCGGGTAAAGTGCAGCGAAAGCAACCGCATCGAAACCAGCGTGCTGCCAGCAGGCCATCATTACATTCCGGTGGAGCTGGATGAAGTGGTGTTCTTTATGCGCAAGGGACACCTTCTGCCCCTTGCCAAGGACGGCAAAAAGATCCAGAGCGTTGCCGATGTGGATTTTGCAGATCTGCGCCTGCTTGCCTATGCTCCCGATGGTGCATCCTATGAATACTATACCGATGACGGCGAGACAAGGGATTACGACAAACCGGAACATTTTGTGCATATCACGCTGGATGCGGATGGAAACGCAAAGAGCGATCGTGCTACGGTCAAAGTAGAAGGATAATCGTCAGTCATTACGCAGTTCCTGCAGCACTATGCTGGCATCTATGAGAGCCGCCAGAACTCGGTTCTGAGCAAGCTCTTCTGAATGATTTGAAAAAAGGCTGGGATCGTTGCAGATCCCAGCCTTTTGCAGCAGCCCCTTATGGTATGTAGTAACTCAGTCCTTCTTCTCGGCGGTGCGGGCAAAGAAGTTGGCGAGGACGGCACCGGAAATGTTATGCCACACAGAGAACACAGCGCCGGGGATGGTTGCCAGCGGATACTGTGCAAAGTGGGCGGCAGCCAGAGAGGTGGCCAGACCGGAGTTCTGCATTCCGACCTCGATGGAAATTGCACGGCACTTGGTGGAATCCAGCTTCAGCAGCTTACCCACGCCAAAGCCGGTGAGGTAGCCCAGCAGGTTGTGCAGGATGACCACGGCAAGGATCAGCAGGCCGCTGGTCATGATCTTGGCGGAGTTTGCGGACACAACAGCGCAGATGATGAGCACGATGGCGGTGGTGGAGATCAGCGGCAGCACACGGACGGCGTTCTGGGTGAAGGCGTGGAAGAAGTGGTTGACCACAAAGCCCAGTGCGATGGGAACCAGCACCACCTTGACGATGGACAGGAACATATTTACAGGGTTCACATCCACGCGCTGGCCGGCATACAGCAGGGTGAGCAGCGGGGTGAGGAAGGGCGCCAGCACGGTGGAAACTGCGGTCATGCCAACGGACAGTGCAACGTCGCCCTTGGACAGATAGGTCATCACGTTAGAGGAGGTGCCGCCGGGGCAGGTACCCACAAGGATGACGCCGATAGCCAGCTCGGTGGGCAGGTGGAACAGCTGGGTCAGCGCCCATGCCAAAAAGGGCATCAGGGTGAACTGCGCAATGCAGCCGATGATCACGTCTTTCGGGCGGCTGAACACTACCTTGAAGTCCTCCGGCTTCAGGGTGAGACCCATGCCGAACATGACGATGCCCAGCAGGGTGTTGACCCATGCGGTCTTTACCACGCTGAAGGGACCGGGGAACAGCAGCGCCAGTGCCGCCACCACAATGACGATGGCGGCCATGTACTTGCCCACAAAGTCGCTTACTTTTTCCAATGTTTTCATGATAATACTCCTTTTCTGAACACTTATTTTTGCGGATGCAAAGGCAATGAAACATCCGGAAAATGGCTTTCCCACAAACAAAAACGCCTTTGTCCCCTACGGTTCGTAAGAGACAAAGGCGCATAAACTCCTCTGCGGTACCACTCTTATTGCCGGTGCAAAGCCCGGCCCCTCAGTGCGCATCCAACAATGCGCGGCCCGTGATAACGGGGGCCTGCCGTTCCCGCTTACTGGGGCGTAGATACCGCCCATTCAGCCGGAAAGCTCGGAGAGGATCTTCCCACGGACGCCCTGCACTGCCTTGCACCATCCGGCAGCTCTCTGCAGCATTCTTTCCGGGTACTCTTTCTCGTCATAGCCGAATATTTCACTGCCACGGAGTATACTCTTCTGCCGGGTCGAAGTCAAGAAAAACGACCCTTCTAGTTTTTCATCCGGCTCACGCCAAGAGTGAAGCTGGTTCATGCAATAGCTGCTTGCGTGACCCGGTCACAGAAAATCTAACTAGGAAATGTTATCATATAGTTACAGAAAACACCAACAACATTCCGATGGAGGATTTTAATATGAAGGCAAAGTTTTATATCTGTGAGCACTGTGGCAATCTGGTCACCACCATCCACAACGCAGGCGTTCCGCTGGTCTGCTGCGGCGAAAAGATGAAGGAACTGCTCCCCAACACCGTGGAAGCCAGCGGCGAAAAGCATCTGCCGCTGGCAGAGCTTTCCGGCAGCACCCTCACCGTCACGGTGGGTGCGGTGGAGCATCCCATGGTGGATGCGCACCACATCCAGTGGCTCTTTGTGGAGACGGAAAACGGCGGACAGCTCCGCTATCTTACCCCCGGGCAGGCACCCAAGGCGGTGTTTGAGCTGGGCGGCGAAAAGCCGGTGGCGGTCTACGCTTACTGCAACCTGCATGGTCTGTGGATGACGAAACTGTAAGAAATAAACGGGCTCCTGCCAGTGGTCAAACGCTTGCAGGAGCCTGTTTTTTGCGTACGGAATCTTTTTTGTGGGGAAAAAGCGTGGTATACTGAGTTCCAAGTGATAAATCGGGAGGTATCGTTATGAAGTGGGGAATTTTAGCGACCGGCACCATTGCCAAAAAGTTTGCATCTACGGTGGAACAGATGGGCGCAGAGGGGGAGCAGCTTGTTGCTGTGGGCTCACGGCATCTGGAAAGCGCACAGGCGTTTGCGCAGCAGTACGGCATCCCCCGCTGCTATGACTCCTACGAAGCCCTTGCCGCCGACCCGGAGGTGGAGGCCATCTATATCGCCACCCCCAACACCCTGCATTACGAAAACTGCAAGCTCTGCTTGGAGCAGGGCAAGCACGTTTTGTGCGAAAAACCCTTTACCATCAGCCCGGAGCAGGCGCAGCAGCTGTACCGTCTGGCAGAGGAAAAGCACCTCTTTCTCATGGAGGCATTCTGGATCTGGCTGCTGCCGCTGTACGACCGCCTGCGCGAGATCCTTGCGGCTGGCACCATCGGGGAACTGAAGCAGATCACCTGTCAGTACGGCTTTGTGGCCTCCGGTGCCCGGAAGGACCGCAAGTTTGATTCCGGTCTGGGCGGCGGTGCGCTGCTGGATATCGGCATCTACAATTTGGGCTTTCTGCGCATCCTGACCGGGCAGGACCCGGAGAAGGTGGAGACCAAAGAGGTGCACATCAACGAGTACGGCACCGACGATTACAGCCGCCTTGCGCTGACCTACCCCGGCGGCTGCAAGGCGGAGTCTGTCCAGACCATCGGGCAGGAGCTGGAGCGCAATGCCCGCATCCTTGGCACCAAGGGCAGTATTTTCCTGCCGGATTTCCAGCATGCCGAGACCATGACGCTGGAAGTGGAGGGCAAAGAGCCGGAGGTCATCCGCTGCCCGGTGGACATCAACGGCTTTGAGTATGAGATCCGGGAAGCAAGCCGCTGCGTCAAGCTGGGGCGCACCGCGACCGCTACACCCCGCAGGACAGCCTTGCCCTGACCCGCCTGATGTACGACACCCGCATGAGCTGGGGCATGAAGTTTGCGGGCGAGGTGTAAGCACACACCTTGCCGCAAAGGGCTTTTTTGGCGTGCGGAGACTATGGCATACGGAGAGCGACAACTCGGAATTTGTGGAGGAGAGTAATTTGCTGGTATTAAATAAATTAGAGCGGTTGCTAACGGTATGCTTTAAACCCAAAGAAACTTATACGAGGAGTGAATTATTAAAAGTCAATGAAAAATAACAATAAAAAAACACTAAAGAAATTGGCAATCCTTGTAATAGGTTCTATAATTGCGGCTTATGGAATTACACTTGCACTGTATGCTGGATTTGGCGGAGCTACGCTTGCGGTGCTGTGGCAGGGGATTGCAAGAACATTTCACATAAGCATTGGCACAGCATCTTTTGTTGTAGCATTGGGAATGATTTTGTTTGCGCTCATTTACGATAAAAGTCAGATTCATATAGGAACTGTGTTGTACCAGATTGTATACAGTACCTGTGTAGATTTGTTTGCTAACTGCCATATTTACAGTACCTATAAGTGGATCAATTTTTTAATTATGTTGTTAGGAGTGGTTTTGTTTGCTGTCGGAACAGGACTATATGCGTCGGCATCCCTTGGTAGAGGCTCCTATGAGGCAGTCACTTTTGCTTTAGCAGAAAAAAATCACTGGCAGATTAAATTTGTCCGAATGGCATTGGATATTTTGGTTGTTGTTACAGGTGTTTTGTTTGGCGGAAAGTTTGGTGTATGCACGCTTATTACAGTTATCATTTCAGGCCCAATTATCCAATTTGTTAATGCGAAAGCAAAACAAGTTTTAAAGATATGATAGTAAAGAAACTTACAACTTCCAGTTTGCCGGGCAGACAGGCAACTGAAAACCACACAAAAAACGAAGGAGCAGCCATGGTACTTTATTTTACAGGAACCGGCAACAGCCGGTATCTGGCGCGGCGTATTGCCGAAGGGTTGGAGATGCCGCTTTACGACCTGAACGCTTGTATCAAGGCAGGGAATACCGCTCCGGTGCAGACTGGGCGTGACGTGGTGCTGGTAACGCCTACCTACGCATGGCGCATCCCCCGGGTGGTGTCGGAGTGGCTGGGCAAGACCACGCTGACCGGGGCAGAGCGTATCTGGTTTGTGATGGACTGCGGCAGCGAGATCGGCAATGCGGCAAAATACAACCGGCAGCTTGCGGCGCAAAAACACCTGCATTATATGGGGACTGCCCAGATCATCATGCCGGAAAACTACATTGCCATGTTCAATGCACCCCAGAAGGAGCAGGCACGGAGCATTGTGGAGCAGGCAGAGCCTGCACTTCAAAAGGTGCTGACCCGGCTCAAAGCCGGGCAGGAATTTCCTCCGCCGAGAGAAAAACTCTACGACCGCTTTATGAGTGGCCCGGTGAACCCGGTGTTCTATCGCTTTTTTGTAAAAGCCGATGCCTTCCGGGTAACGGATGCCTGCATCGGCTGCGGTAAGTGTGTGGAGTTGTGCCCCCTGAACAACATCCATCTGGAAAACGGCAAACCGGTCTGGGGCAAAAACTGCACCCACTGCATGGCGTGCATCTGCTACTGCCCCAAAGAAGCCATCGAGTACGGCAAAAAGAGCAAAGGCAAGCCCCGGTATCACTTTGAAGCACTGGAAAAGCAGCAGGACGTATGAAGAAAAAAGGAAAAACGATGATGGTAAAAAGTAGATGAAGTATTTATACTTACATGGATTAGGACAAAAACCAGACAGTTGGGATAGAGTGATAAAAGAAACGACGGTCTCGGATAGAAGCGTCAGCTTGAGTCTGGCAGAGATGCTGGAAGGAAAAGCGGCCACCTATGGGGAGCTGTATACTGCATTCTCAAAGGCTTGGGAGACTATGTCATTGTGCTGAACGAGTCCTCGGCAACCGTGGCAGAGGCAGCTCACGCACTGGGCGTAGAGCCTGCCAGCATCGCCAAAACGCTGTCGGATGGACTCTTTTGTGATTCGCAGAGTAATGCCGACAATATTGATTCCGTATTGCAGACGTAAAAACTGTTGACCCTGCGATTGGGCTCCATCTGCAATAAAAAAACGGCAAGGTCTCCCGCAATCAGGAGACCTTGCCGTTTTGTGTTATATTTTACAATAAATTAGGCAGTTTCCCGTGTATTCACAGTGCCACATTGACCGGCAGGACATACACGCCGTCGGCGGCGTAGAAGGTGATCTGAGTAATCGTCTTGCCGATGATGGATGCAAAGTAAGGATCATCGGCATTGAGGCCCAGCTTGGTACCATGCCAGATGTTGGCCAGATGACGCAGGCCGTACTCACTGCCATCGGCGGTGGTCAGAACTACGCCGTAGACCTTGTTGGCCTTGTAGTCCAGATCAAAACCGGAGATTTTCATCTCGTAGGTGGCGTGGTGACCGTTGTTTTTCAGCTCCACAGTGGTGCCCTCTACGGTGGTCTCGGTAGCGTGGACCTTGCCAAACTCCCACTTGCCGCTCAGCAGGTTATACCATGCGGTAATGTAGTAGGCAGGGGTCTCACTGAGCTTGTAGTAAGCGTAGCTCTCGTTCTCAAACAAGGCATCTGCGCCGGTGTAGGTGGTGGTGGATTCCTTGCCCTTCAGGGTAACGGTAATGTCGTAGCTGTCGGCATCGGTGACCTGCTTTGCATTCTTCAGCGCCCACGGGGTCAGCACCTTGACCGGGAAGGAAACGCCGGTGATGTCAGTGCCGTCCGCGTTGACGTGGTAGGAACCGGCGACAAGCTTGCCCGCACGGGGCTTGTTCCTGGTGGCGCTGGTCACAGCGTCGATCTCAGATGCGTTGTCCACACCGGCAGCCTTGTAGAAGTCGGCGTAGGGAATGTTCATCTGGACATAGCTGGAGGTCAGGCAGTTTTCCTGTTCCACCTCTTCCGCAGCGAAGGCCGGGACTGCCACAGCGCATACCAGCATAGCGGCCGCAAGTGCACCTGCAAATACTTTTTTCAATCTCATGGTAACACACCTCTATCTCAGTTTTGAAAAAACAGTTAGCTTTTCCTAACAATCGATGCAAAAAAATGCAGGGGCAAAACCCCTCAGATGGTTAGGCAAAACAAATTCGCGAAGTAAAAATAGCACTCCCACCGGGCGTTGTCAAGTAGAAACCGGCAAGTTTGCAGAGGTGAATTTTTCGATGCAGGAAACGATCTGCATCCTCTATACCGCAAAGCCCTTGACCTTTTTGCCGGAGCGCAGTATACTTTTTATGCAGTTAGCCGTAAATAACCACAAGGAGGTACTACATGATACAAGACGCGTTCTGGGGATTTTTGATCCCTTTTCTGGGTACAAGCCTTGGGGCAGGCTGTGTGTTCTTTTTGAAAAACTCTCTGCGTGACGGCATCCAGCGCGCCCTCACCGGCTTTGCCGCCGGAGTGATGGTGGCGGCATCGGTATGGAGCTTGCTGATCCCGGCTATGGAGCAGGCCGCAGATCTGGGCAGGCTGGCGTTTTTCCCGGCGGCGGTGGGTTTCTGGCTGGGTATCCTGTTTTTGCTGCTGCTGGACCATCTCATCCCGCATCTGCACCAGAACAGTTTGCAGGCCGAAGGGCCAAAAAGCCAGCTCCAGCGCACCACCATGATGGTTCTGGCGGTAACGCTGCACAACATCCCGGAGGGTATGGCAGTGGGCGTAGTCTATGCCGGATACCTTGCCGGGACTGCTCAGATCACCGCCGCCGGGGCGCTGGCACTTTCCCTTGGCATTGCCATCCAGAACTTCCCGGAGGGTGCCATCATCTCCATGCCACTGCGGGCGGAAGGAATGAAAAAAGGCCGGGCGTTCTGGGGCGGTGTACTGTCCGGCATCGTAGAGCCCATCGGGGCAGTGCTGACGATTCTGGCGGCAGGCATCGTGGTGCCTGCTTTGCCCTATCTGCTCAGCTTTGCTGCCGGAGCCATGCTGTATGTGGTGGTGGAGGAACTGATCCCGGAAATGTCGCAGGGACAGCACTCCAACGTCGGCACGGTGTTTTTTGCGGTAGGCTTCAGCGTGATGATGGTGCTGGATGTGGCACTGGGGTGATGGTTGGGGGTTCCCGAGAGCGAAATCTCTTTCGGAATCTCCGAAAATGCCTAAACTTCTTGACAGAGGAGACGGCAGGGCGTATTATTTTGGCAGAAGAACCGCTGAGAAGCGGCTTTTTATAGAACAGAAAGTTAACTTTACCTAACTTGCGGCACAAAGAATTGCTGGCCTGTCATCCGGTGCAGTGGGCGCCTCTGGTAAAAAGCATTGCATGGTGAACGGTAAACAGAAAGAGGGTGGCGTTATGTCCTTTTTTGAAAATACCCGAAAGCCCGTAGGCCTTGGCGGGAAGATCATGGTTGCCATGATGAACTTTGGACACAGCGCAATGGCAGAATGGGGGCTGAGTTTTTTACAGCCTGCCCCGGATGCCATGGTGCTGGACTGCGGCTGCGGCGGTGGAGCGAACATTAAAACGCTGTTGAAACTGTGCCCCAACGGCAAGGTGCAGGGCATCGACTACTCAGCCGTCAGCGTGGAAAAAGCGCGAAAAGTCAATGCCAGAGCCATTGCGGCAGGACGGTGTACCGTGCAACAGGCAAGTGTGGCAGAGCTGCCGTTTGAAGCGGAGCAGTTTGATGTGGTGACCGCCTTTGAAACGGTCTACTTCTGGCCGGAGCTTGCACAGAATTTCAGAGAGGTCTATCGGGTGCTGAAGCCCGGCGGGGTCTTTTTCATCTGCAATGAAGCAAACGGCGAAACGACAAAAGACGACAAATGGACGCAGATCATCGATGGCATGGCCATCTATACGGATACTGCACTGAAAGAGTATCTGGAAAAAGCAGGATTTTGTCAGATCCAGAGCCACAAAAACAAAAAGGGCTGGCTTTGCATCACAGCACAGAAATGAGGTGTAATCATGTCGAAAAAAGCAACGGAATTTCAAAGAAAAGCAATGAGCTGGATGTACCGGGGCAAGGAGATTTTCAAGCCATTGAACACCGGCTGGATCGACGAGAATGTTGCCTGCGTGCGCGAATGGGTGGCGAACATCTTCTTCTACCGCAAAGGCGATACAACCATTATGGTCGATGCGGGATATAACTACGACCGCCTTGCCGAAAAAATGAGCTGGCTTGGGATTGATCCGAAGTCGATACACCATATCCTTATCACCCATCAGGACACCGACCATGTAGGTGCGGTGGAAGCAGACAGTCCGGGGCTGTTCCAGAATGCGAAGCTGTACATTGGCGAGATCGAGAACCGGTATTTGACCGGAGAAGCACGCCGCAAGGTCATTTATCATCTCTATAAGCTGCCGCAGGTGACGATCAACAATGAAAAAGTGCTGCTGCACGATGGTGAGGTCTTTGATATTGACGGCATCAGGATCGAGTGTTTTCTCGTTCCCGGTCATACATGGGGGCACATGGTATACCTTGTGGACGGGAAATATCTCTTTACCGGCGATACCCTCTGGTTCGGTGCGGACGGCGGATACAGTTTTATTTCTTCGCTGGCAGAGGATAACAAGCTGGCGGTGAAGTCTTTGGCTTTGCTGGAGAAAAAGCTGAGAAAACGTGGGCTGCATCCGCTGTTCATTACCGGTCACACAGGTTGGACGGACAACATGGAGTTTGCCTTTGCGCACAAAAATGAGCTGTGCTCGCCTTTCAAGAAAAGAGCCCACGCCCCCAATGCGCTTTACGATGCCTATGATGAATCCGATGATACTGAGGAAAACTCAAAAAGCGGGTACTTGAAGGGCGTGGGAAGATAAGGAAGTGCAGGCGGCGCACCGGCATTCTTTGGCGCGATGACGGAGCGTAATCCGAAAAAATAATGCTGCAAAAACCAAGGGGCGGATGGTATGAGAACTTTGGAATATGGAAAAGAACATGAAAAGACGCTGCTGTTTCTGCCGTGCACGGCGGAGCCGGAGTGGGCGTTCGCCGACTCGGTTGGCCTGCTTTCGCAGGATTACCATGTGATTCAGATCGTCTATGACGGTCACGGCGAAACGGGAGAAGACTTTATCTCTGTGGAGACGACAGTAGACGAGGTAACAGATTGGCTGCAAGCGCGCGGCATTACCCACTTGAACGCGGCATATGGCTGTTCTCTGGGCGGTGCGTGTCTGACACGCTTTCTCGCCTTGGGAAAAATCCCGGTCGAGCGCGCTGTTATTGATGCAGGCATTACGCCGTATCGGATGCCGCTGATTTTGCGCCGTCTCGCCTGCCTGCGTGACAATCTTGGTTTCAGGCTCATAGCGAAGAGCCGCAAGGTCCTTGAGACGGTCTATCCGCCAGAGCGCTGGACGATGCCGGGGCGCGATCCAGTGAAGGAGTATGATGCGCTGGCGGCGTATCTGAAAACCTATTCAAAACGCACCGTCCGCAACATTTTCTGGTCGGCGAACAATTATACTCTGCCGACGAAGCCGGCTGAAATGGGCTGCCAAATCACATATTGGTACGGCGAAGAGGAAAAGCAGGCGCGACACAGCAATATCTGCTTTATAAAGCAATATTTTCCACGGGCGCAACTGCATGAAATTCCGAAGATGGATCACGCGGAGCTTGTGATGATGTATCCGCAGGATTTTTATCGGAGAATCATGGAGTTCCTGACACACACATCGGCAGCTCAAAACAAAAGAAGCTGAAAGAAAGGAAAAATCAGAATGCTCTATCCGCAGCTTTTTGGATTCAACGGAGATATAGGCTGATGAAAATCATCGTTGCAATTGCTTTTTATTTTCTGTATTGGGGCGTATGTTTTCTTGGAACAGGCACGGACAAGAAAAATCTCATGGGGCTGTGTTCTTATCCCGAAGAAGTTCAAAACCGTGTGCGAAGCGACCATCAGCTTGGAAAGGCTGTTCCGAAGAGGAAATCCACCGCTGCCGTTTGGCTCAGCAATCTTTTGCTTTTCACAGTCGTGTTTTCCGCTTTAGGACTTGCGCTGAGAGGCGTGCTGAACTTGGACGGTTATCTGTCGGCATTTTGGTACTTTCTTGCGTTCAGCGAGGGGCTTGGGTTGTTCGATCTTTTGGTGATCGATCTTCTCTGGTGGCGCAACACAAAACGTACCCGCTTCTCTTTCCTGCCGGAGAAGAAATACTATCAAAATCCGAAAAAGCATATCGAATCGTTTTGGCGCGGTATCCCGTTGTTTGCCGCAGTCGCTGCACTGTCAGCCTTGATCGTCACGGCGTTTTGAACCATACATCGTAGAGGGATGGCTGTAAGTGTGATTACACCATCTGCGGCGATCAGGATCTATACTTAAAGGAACATCCCGAATACCGGGACGAAAACGGATACAGGAGGAACAAGTAATGCTTTTACAGGTGATTTTGGAAGGTCTTGGGTTGGGGGCTTTGCTATTTCTTGTCTGTGCCGTGGGCATCCGCAAAGGGGCTGTTGGGATGGTGCATCTTTACAGCCCGGCGGTGCAGCGGCGGTGCGTGAAGCTGGGACTTACAACACGCGAAAAAATAAAGCAAAATGCTTTGATTTTCAAAGCGGTATGCGTTCCCGGCTACATCGCCTATGTGCTGGTCTGCGTCTATGGGATAAACGGTGCAAAGGGCTTTGTTCAGGGTTTCTGGCAGTTACTCGTCATCTTGTCCGTTATGAATCTCATGGACCGCCTGTTGGTTGACGGCTATTGGGTGGGGCACACGAACGCATGGACGATCCTCGGAACAGAGGATCTGAAGCCCTACATTACTGCAAAAGACAAGCAGAAAAAGTGGCTATTCGGCACGGTGGGCATGGCAGTCATAGCGATGGTGCTGGCGGCAATGATGACTGCTTTTATTCATTGAGGAAGGAACCTATGAAATACAAAATCGAGAAAAACACCGTGCAGGAGACGCTGATCCTCCCACTGTATTCCCGGAAGCTGTGTACCGAACTGTACCCAAACCTTTATCGGGACGAAACAGCGGTTCGGCTGCTCGACCAGATCGACTACGACTTTTCGCAGGCAGAGAAAAACTCCCGCAGCCTGATGCAGCGTTTCGGTGCGCTGGAGGTCGCCATGCGGCAGAATGACCTTGCCTTTGAGGTGCGGGCGTACCTGAAAAACCACCCCTGTGCAGCAGTGGTCAATCTGGGCTGCGGGCTGGACAACACCGGCAGAGCCTGCGACAACGGCAGATGCAAGATCTACAATCTGGACTTCCCCGATGTCATTGCCTTGCGGCAGCAGCTGCTGCCCGCCGGGGAACGGGAGCAAAACATCCCCTGCGACCTGAAAGACCCCGCATGGTTTGACAAGATCGATGTCTCCGGCGGGGCGGTGTTTTTTGCCTCCGGGGTGTTCTATTACTTCCTGACCCAGCAGATCAAGGCGCTGGTGCAGGGGATGGCAGATGCTTTTCCCGGCGGGGTGCTGGTGTTCGATGCCGCCAACCGCACGGCGGTAAAGATGATCGCCAAAACGTGGCTCAGGACGGCGAAAATCAAGGATGTGGGAGCATATTTCGCGGTTTTGGATGCGAAAAGCGAGCTTTCCCCATGGGACAGCCGTTTGCAAGTGTCCAGCCGGGGCTATATGCTGGGGTACAACGATTTGAAAGATCCTTCTGTCAGCGGCTTTTTCCGGTTTCTTGCAAGGGTCGGTGACAACGGGATGAAAATGCAGATCGTGAAGATCGGATTTGGAGGCAAGCTATGAAAATTCTGGTATATGGTGCAGGCGTTCTGGGGTGCAATCTGGCAAGAAATCTGCTGCGCGCCGGAAAGGATGTCACTCTGCTTGCGCGGGGAAACTGGGTTGCGGAGATCAAGCAGAATGGCCTGCGGATCAAGGACAAATTTTCGCTCCGCCCCTCGGTCAGCCGCATTCCGGTGGTGACTGAACTTGCACCGGATGCAATGTACGATGTGATCTTTGTGGTCCTGCGCTATACACAGCTGGATTCCGCTCTGGACACGCTGCGGGCGAACCGGACGAAGAACATCGTTTTTGTGGGGAACAATGTGCAGGCGAGGGCGCTGGCGGCGGCACTGCCGGAAAAGAACGTCCTGTTTGCCTTTGCGCTTTCTGCCGGGCATCGGGAGGCTGACCGGGTGGTCTCCATCGACCTGAAAAAGATCACCATCGGGCAGCTGACGGGTGCAAAGTCCAATAAACAGTTGATCGGGCGCATCTTCCACGGCACAAAATATAAGGTTGTTTACGAGCCGAACATGGAGGACTATCTGCTCTGCCATGCCGCGTTTGTGATGCCTGCGGCCTTCGCCTGCTATAAGACAGACGGCGACCTGAAAAAGCTCCGGGGCGATACCACGTACCTGAACCGTCTGCTGGATGCCAACATCGAGGGATACCGCGCCATCCGAGATGCCGGGCACACCATTCTGCCCAAGGAGGATGCGGATTTTGAAGGGGAGAAATACCGCAAGACCTGCCTGCGCTTTTTCAAGCTGATGTGTGCCACTTCGCTGGGCAAGCTCTGCGCCTCCGACCATGCCATGAACGCCATCGACGAAATGAGCGCGCTGAACCGGGACCTCAAGAAATTTTTTGATGAACATGGCGCAGCCTACCCGGTATGGCAGGCACTGGAAACGGAAGCCGGGAGGTATCTGCAATGAAATACATGGGTATGCCTATGGGAATGTGGGTGCTGTTTGCCGGTTCCTTTCAAAAGCAGCTGACCGCTGTGCTGGGCTATGATGCAGCCACCGCAAGAGCCATCACGAAACAGGCGAAGCCGCAATACCGGCAGATCATTGCTGGTTTGCCGGAGTTTGAAAAGGTCGACCGTTTCAAAATGAATCTTGTCAACTGCGCCATGATTGGTGCGTTCATCCTCTCCATGCCGCAACGTCCGGAGGTGGACAGGATGACGGATTACTATGCAAGATCCATGATGACAAAGCCCATGCAGTGGTTCTGCCGCAAAAGCGGAAAAAGCAAGTTCACCCCAAAGGATATTGCCGCTATGAAGGCAACCGCCGCCCTGAAAGCCGCCGACCGCAACCCCTACTCGTGGAACATGGAGTTTTACGAATACCCGGACGGCAGCGGCTACGAGGGACGCTTTACCAAGTGCGGCATCTGTGTGCTGATGAAGGAGCTGGGGCTGTACGACCTGACCCCTGCTTTGTGCCATCTGGACTACACCATGAGCGAAGCGGGCGGTGTGACAAATTTTGTGCGGCAGTATACCCTTGCCTCCGGCGGACCCTACTGCGACTGCGGGTACAAAAAGAAAGGGTAACGGACGATGAAGAGGAAGGAAACCTATCTTTCCCGTGATTTCCGGGAGACTGTGGCAGTGCGCTTTCCCGCGCAGACAAAGGAACTGAACACCGCTTTCGATATGCGCCTGAGTGCGCTGCTGGCTGAAAATGCGGGTGCAAGCAAGGAAAAGCAATACCATCTCAAGCGGCAGATCTTGCCGGGCATTTCGGCCTACGAGACCTTGCAGCGGGTCATGCCGAAAGAAGAAGCACTGCAAACCGTTCACGGCTATGTGGAGCGGCTGGCGAGAACGAGCCACAAACAGCTTGCCGCCCTGCTGCACATACCGGGGCTTTACCGCCTTGTTCCTGGCGTTTTTGTCAAATCCACCCGGAGCGTTTTCGGCCCGGCGGCGGGTTTTGCCCCAAAAGAACTGCAGACCGGCAACGGCGTCTGGCGTGTGGATATGATGAAGTGTCCCTATCACGACACCTGCGCAGAATACGGCTGCCTGGAGCTGTGCCGCTGCTTTTGCGACAGCGATGACATCAGCTATACCGGCCTGCATCCGAAGCTAATCTGGGAGAGAAGCATGACGCTGGGGCGCGGAAATGACCGCTGCGATTTTTGCATGAAAACCATAAAATAGATGCACATGAAGCGGAGAAAATGAAGAAAGAAGAAACGAAACCGTTCATCCGCTGGTGCATCGCGGCTGCGGTGTATGAGAAAAGGCACTCTGTGCGCCTCGCAGGCTGACAGCGATTGCTGAATTGCCAGCAGTTTTCGCAGAAAGTGTATAGAGAGAACTTCGGGAGAAAAAACGCTATGTACGACACCAGAAACTTCAGGAAGGAATACGATGCTTTTTTGCAGCAGTTTCCGTATCAGACTGCTGTTGTTGACGGCATAAAGGTAAGATACCAGTACGGCGGTAAGAAGGACGCACCGGTGCTTCTCTTTTTTAACGGGCTGGAAATGCAGGAAATGTGGATGCCTTATTTGATGGAAACATTTTTGCAGAGAAATGGAATTTGACAGTTCACGTCTGCGAATCAGTAAGAAAAAGCGAATCTTCAGGAAAAGAGAATGGCTATGCATAAATCACTTTTTGATCTTTCCCCGGAGCAAACTGCTTCCACGGCGATGCCCCGCACCGTCGTGTTCTCCAACGGAACGGGGAGCGGGAGTATGACCATCTGTCCACTGTTTTTGGGTGCAGAACTGTATTATAACGATATGCACCTTGCATTCTTTGAGGAAGCCACGGCACCAATGCGGAATGTCATTGAGATCAACCACTGCCGCGTTGGGCGTTACGAGTGCAGTTTTGGGGCAAATAGCTGCTGCTATCTGGCAGCAGGGGATTTTGCGGTGTGTGCAGCGGCGCGCAAAAAGTCGTCCTCCTGCTTTCCGCTGCGGCACTACCACGGCATCACCATCCTACTGGATCTGGATGCGATTTCGCCGGAAATGCGGAAACAAATGGAATGGTACGGCGTAGACCTTGATGTCATACGGCGGTACATCTGCACGGAAAACCGCTGCTGTATCCTGCGGTCAGAACCGACCATTGCCCATATTTTTTCAGAGCTTTACACAGCGCATTCTGTGCCGGACACCGGCTATCTTCGGCTGAAAGTGCTGGAGTTGCTGCATATTCTGACCCGGCTGAAAAACAGGGAAGATGTGCAGCAGACAGAGTATTTCAATCAGCATCAGGTGGAGTGTGTGAAGCAGGCTGCGGCTCTTCTCACGCAGGAACTGACAGTTCACCGTACAATCGAACAGCTTGCACAGGAGGTCGGCCTTTCGCCTACGGCATTAAAAAGCTGTTTCAAAGGCATTTACGGAAGCTCGGTCTATGCGTATCAGAAAGAGTACCGGCTGCAGCTGGCACAGAAGCTACTACTCGAAACCGATTGCACGGTTGCTGAAATCGCCCATCGGGTCGGGTACGAAAATCCGAATAAGTTTTCTTCTGCATTTCGGGAAGCAGCCGGCATGACGCCTACGGAGTATCGGAAGATGCGTCCGATTGGATAGATTTTGTCTGTTTGGTTCTTGTAAAAAACGGCCTGTTCCAGTAAAATCTGTTTGTGGTTAGTGAACGCTAATTACAAAATCAAACGATTTTTCTGGAGGGGATTTTCCATGCGTATGATGAAAAAAGTTCTGGGTACGGTAACCGTACTGGCTCTGTCGGTCTCTTTGCTGGCCGGTTGCGGCAGCACGGCGGTATCCCCAGTGTCTTCTACTGCAAGCACTGCGGCAGAGAGCACTACAAGCTCTGTTGTTTCCGAAACGACATCCGCAGCGGCGGATGAAAACGCAGCTGCCGCTGCACAGTTGCTGAACGACTTGACAGGCAGCTATCAGGAGCTGTGGCCGGTAATTTTGGCAGACGAATATCAGCAGACATGGCTGGATGATTGTACCGCCCTTGTGGGAGAGGAAAATGCGGAAGCTGCCTTTGAAAAGCTCTCTTCAATGGTTACGGGCGATGTCTACGGCGAGGATGCCGTCGAGGCCTATGCAAACGGCGGCGGTGCCTACTTCTGCGGCTTTACCAATGACCTTGCAACCCTGACCTTTGACGGCGAAACTTCTACCATTTCCGGCACCGATAAGGACGGCAATGTGCTGTTCTCCCATACCTATCACTACATTGGCATGGAGCCTGTGCATGGACTGTATGAGTTTGAAAGTGATGATGCCGATTCCGGCGAGTTCACCTACTTTTTCCTCGCGCCAGACACCAGTGCGGAAACCTACCACATTGAGTTTCGCTATGGTTCGGATGCAGAAGCTCTGAGCCAGTACGATGCAGGCGAATATGCTTACTGGGTGGCATCTGGCATTTCTACGGATTGCGACCAGACTATGATCGACAACTGCATTGAGCTGTTCTGTACTGAAAATCTAGCAGGTTAATACGCAGAATGTGCTGTGGAGCAAAAACGCCACGGCACATTTTTGCATAAAAATTATTTGAAGGAGGTCTTTCCGTGAAAAAACAGTCCAATCTTTCCCGGCTGATGGGCTACGCCGGGAACTACCGATATTTCACCTACGCTTCGTGGGTGCTGTCTGCGGTCAGTGCGCTGATGGCGCTGATCCCGTTCCTCTATATCTGGATGATCCTGCGGGATGTGCTGAACGCAGCGCCAAACTATGCGCAGGCGGTGAACATCCCTCGTTACGGCTGGATGGCAGTGCTGTTTGCGGTGCTGTCCTACCTCATTTACATTGCGGCGCTGATGTGCTCCCATCTGTCGGCGTTCCGGGTGGCGACCAATCTGCGGCTGGCGGTGTCGGAACATTTGGCGGTGCTGCCGCTGGGCTTTTCCGAGAA
>ENA-OPRR01001005-OPRR01001005.1-human-gut-metagenome-genome-assembly--contig:-NODE-1005-length-26536-cov-6.865035_pt1 | contig 26536 bp, 18 predicted proteins | sample MGYA00241796_ERZ501883 | MGnify/ENA primary metagenome ERZ501883 (study PRJEB25962, sample SAMEA2042406) | human gut metagenome | biome: human gut; feature: human-associated habitat; material: faeces...
GGCTCGGGCTTGGTCTCGCCCGTCGCGCCGTCTTCCGCATCGGCCTTCTCGGCCGCGTCCAGCTGCTTCTGAATCGCCGGAATCTCGCCGTACAGGATCTTCGATGCCTCGGCCAGGTTGCCCTCACGGGTGAACTTGTCAGCCTCGACGCGCTTGGCGTCCAGCTGGGCGCGCAGGTCGCCGACCTTGTTGTGGCCGGCCTTCTCCGCATCCCAGCGGGCCTTGAGGCCGCTCAGCTTCTCGCGAGTGTTCGCGAGCTCGTTCTGCAGCTTCTCCAAGCGCTCCTTGCTGGCCGGATCCTCGGCCTTCTTGAGCTGCATCTCCTCCATCTCGTAGCGCGTGACCTTGCGCTGCAGCTCGTCGATCTCCTCCGGGGAGGAGTCGAGCTCCATGCGCAGGTGCGCTGCCGCCTCATCGACCAGATCGATGGCCTTGTCGGGCAGCTGACGGCCGGAGATATAGCGGTTCGAGAGCGTCGCGGCGGCGACCAGCGCGTCGTCGCCGATCGTCACCTTGTGGTGCGCCTCGTAACGCTGCTTCAGGCCACGCAGAATCGCGATCGTGTCCTCCACGCTCGGCTCGCCCACGAACACCTGCTGGAAACGACGCTCAAGCGCCGGGTCCTTCTCGATGTTCTCGCGGTACTCGTCCAGCGTGGTCGCGCCGATCAGGCGAAGCTCACCGCGCGCCAGCATGGGCTTGAGCATGTTGCCGGCATCCATCGAGCCTTCGGCCGCGCCAGCGCCGACGATCGCATGAATCTCGTCGATGAACGTGATGATCTGGCCGTCGGCGTTCTTGATTTCGTTGAGCACGCTCTTGAGGCGCTCCTCGAACTCGCCACGATACTTCGAGCCGGCAACCATCGACCCCAAATCGAGGCTGATGAGCTTCTTGTTCTGCAGCGTGGTCGGCACATCGCCGGCCACGATACGCTGGGCGAGACCCTCCACGACGGCGGTCTTGCCGACGCCGGGCTCGCCAATCAGCACCGGGTTGTTCTTGGTACGACGGGAGAGGATCTGAATCACGCGGCGGATTTCCTGATCACGGCCGATCACCGGATCGAGCTTGCCTTCCTTGGCGGCGGCCGTCAGGTCGGTGGAGTACTTCTCCAGGGCCTTGTACGAGCCTTCCGCGTCCGGGCTGGTGACCTTCGCGCCGCCACGCACGCCGGGTACGGCCTTGCGCAGGGAGGCTGCGGTGACGCCGTTCTTCTCCAGGATTTCGGCCGACTGGTTCGGCTTGCTGGCCGCGATGCCGATAAGCAGGTGCTCGGTGGAGACGTATTCGTCGCCCATCTGCTGCATTTCCTTCTCAGCCTGGGCGATGGCGGCGGTCAGCTGGCGGCTGGCCTGTGGCTGCGAAGTGCTGGATCCGGATGCGCTCGGCAGCGCGACCAAAGCGTTGCGCACCGCCGCGCCGATGGCCTGCGGGTCCCCGCCCGCGGCCTCGATCAGAGAGCGCGCCACGCCGTTTTCCTGGCGCAGCAGCGCATCCATGACGTGCAGGGTCTCGACCTGCGCGTTTCCTGCGGCGGACGCACTCTGAATCGCGTCGCCGACGGCTTCTTGGGCCATAGTGGTGAACTTCTGTTCCATATCGTATTCCTCCATATCATGCGGTCTGCGCAGTGCGGCTCGCGGGCTTCGAAAGCCCTGCGAGCGTTGCGACAGACCGCAGCTTGTCGTTGTCTGATATGGTCAACCGACCTGGAACCCATTCTATTCCCAAAACTTGAGTGCATATGACTCAAGTTTTGGATTTTGGTGGGGAGGGTGACTAGTAGCCCCCTCTGATGAGGAAGCTTGGGCAGCCGCTACTTCAGTGCGCCGACGGCGGATTCGGCGGCGGCGAGGACTTCGCCGGAGAGAATCGCCTCGGCCACGCCCTCAATCTGCGGGGTGGTCCAGGTATCGCGTACGTCGGGGCCGATTTCGTTGGCGTACTGGCGCACCACGCGGTATACGGCGGCGCCCGCCGCACCCGGACGGTACGGCTTGCGGAAGTCGAAGGAGCGGCAGGAGCACAGCAGTTCCACGGCCAGCACGCGCGCAAAGGCCGGAATCGACCGGCGCAGCTTGCGGGCGGCGGCCCAACCCATCGACACGTGATCTTCCTGCATGGCGGAGCTTGGAATCGAATCGACCGAGGCAGGCACGGCGTTACGCTTCATTTCGGAGACGATGCCGGCAGCGGCGTATTGGGCGATCATGAAACCGGAGTCCACGCCCGGGTCACCAGCCAGGAACGCCGGCAGGCCGCGGTTGCGCGCCACGTCAAGGAAGCGGTCGGTACGACGCTCGGAGATAGAGGCTACGTCGGCGGTCGGAATCGCCAGGAAATCGAGCACATAGGCCAGCGGCGCGCCATGGAAGTTGCCGTTGGACTCCACACGGCCGTCCAGCGTGACGCACGGGTTATCGATGGCGGAGGCGAGTTCCACGCCCGCCACGGAGGCCGCGTATTCCACGGTGTCGCGGGCGGCGCCGTGCACCTGCGGGGTGCAGCGCAGCGAGTAGGCGTCCTGCACACGCACGGTGGAGCCCGGGCGGCCGGCCTCAATCAGACCAGAGTCCTTGAGCATGCGGGCGATGTTCGCAGCGGAATCGCCTTGGCCGCGATGCGGGCGCAGCGCCTGCAAGTCGGCGGCGAATACGCGGTCGTTGCCGAGCATGCCTTCCACGCTCATCGCGGCGGCGACATCCGCGGTCTTGAGCAGCAGGCGCAGATCGGTGATGGCCATACACAACATGCCGAGCATGCCGTCGGTGCCGTTGACCAGCGCCAGTCCTTCCTTCTCTTTCAAATCGACGGGCGTGATGCCGGCCGCACGCAGCGCTCCGCCGCCGATCTTGAGGCCGTCAGCGTTGCGGGCCTCGCCTTCACCCATCGCCACCAAAGCACAGGCTGCGAGCGGCGCCAAATCACCGGAGCATCCGAGCGAACCGTATTCGTAGACCACCGGGGTGATGCCGGCGTTCAGCATATCGGCGTAGACCTGCGCGGTTTCCGGGCGCACACCGGTGCGTCCGGTGCACAGGGTGCTCAGGCGCAGCACCAGCAGGCCGCGCACCACCTCACGCTCCACTTCCGGTCCGGCACCGGCGGCATGCGAGCGAATCAGACTTTTCTGCAGCTGCGCACGCTGTTCCTTGGGGATGGAGGTGGAGGCGAGCGCGCCGAATCCGGTGGAGATACCGTAATGCGGCACGGTGTCGTCGGCCAAATGATCGATAACCGCGCGACTCAGCGCCATCTCATGCTTCGATTCGTCCGAAATCGCCACTTTGGCACCGCCGCGCGCTACGGCGATAACGTCCTCGATGCTCAGCGCTCCAACACCTACGGTGACCGTCTGCTCTGCCATGCTCATACCTTTCTATATATGTGCCGCATTCCGCATATACGACATATGCGGCACATGCTTCGCCGGGGATCCGCGACTGCCCGCATTCGCTCACCGCACCTGCCCATCAACAGCAGGCGACGCAAACGCGACCAATCGCTCCCCGAGTAATCAAACCTTGGCCATTTCACCTCAGTCGGATGCCCGCCATAAGCCACTTCGTCCATCTTGTGTCTGAAATCTCAGACATGTAAGGTGATGGAAATATGAGCCATGCCTCGCAGCAATACGCCTTCACCGAGCCACGTACCGTCAAGCGGGCGCAGGTGAAGCCATCAGAACGGGAACATCAGACATCATCATCCGCGCCACGTGTCTCGCTGGCTCCGGCGGCCGACCGTACGCTCGACATCCTCGAGTTCATCGCGAGCAATGGTCAGACGCAAGCCGCCACGCTCGCTCGCGAACTCGGCATTCCGCGCTCCACGGTGTACCAATTGTTGGAGATTTTGGAGCGTCACGGACTGGTCACCCGCCTTGCCGAGCAGCGCGCGTACGGCATCGGACTCAAGACTTTCGAGCTGGGATCGGCCTATTCTCGCCAACATCGTGTATCGCAGGTCGCGCATCCGGTGTTGGCGCGTCTTGTTGACGAGACCGGCGAAAACGGACATCTGGCCGTGCTGCACGGCAACGAAATCATTTATGTGATTGAGGAGCGCGCCGCGCATCGCCCGCCGCTAGTATCAGGCGTGGGCGTGCGCCTACCCAGTCACCTGACCGCCACCGGGCGGGCCATTCTGTCCGCACTCCCCCGCAATCAGGTCCGCGCGCTATATCCCAATCGTCAGGCGTTCACCGACCGCACCGGCATCGGCCCCAAATCGCCCAAGGAGCTGGAGGCAACACTCGCCGAAACCCAACGCACCGGTTTTGCCGAGGAACACGGAGACGTGACGCCCGGCTTTGATTCATACGCCGTCGCTGTGCGCGACTACAACGACTTTCCCATCGCCGGGCTGGCTCTCACTTTCGTGAGCGGATCGCTGCGCCCCGAACAGGAGCGGTCGCTTAAGACCAAGCTGCGGCTTGCCGGCACGGAACTGTCCCGGCGTCTCGGCGCGGTCGGCAGTTTGACATGAGGATTCGCGAGATCATCGTGCTGGGCTCCTTCGCCCCGATCACGATTTTCTCAACTAAGTTCACCGATTCGCTGACCGGCAACGCCAAACTCGCCGGCTTCTCGCTGACAGTGACGGCCATCATCAGCCTGGTGGTGATGACCGCCCTGCACGCACTTCTGCCGGGAGCGTAAGGCGCGTTCTTGGTTCCCTCAGTCAGCTTCTCCGCCTGGACGGTTCCCCTCAGAGAGGGGAGCCAGAACGAGTCACGCCCGAACGATTACGTTGCGCAGATCACCGATGCCTTCGACGTGCACGATGGTCTCGTCGCCTGGGTCGAGGTGGCCGGAGGCGTTCGGGGTGCCGGTCATGATGACGTCGCCAGGCAGCAGCGTGGAGAACGACGAAATGGCGGCAATCTGCTCGGGGATGCCGTGAATCAGGTTCGCGGTGGTGCCAGACGCCATCGGCACATCCTCGCCGTTCAGCGTGAAGGAAATCTTGGCGTCCTTCCAGTCGAGGTCGTCACGCATCACGATCCACGGGCCAAGCGGACAGGAGGTATCGAAGCCCTTGGCGCGCGTCCACGTGGGGTCGATGCCCTGCAGATCGCGCAACGTCACGTCGTTGACGCAGGTGAAGCCGAGCACGTAATCCATCGCGTTTTCAACGGACACGTTCTTGGCGATGCGTCCCATCACCACGGCCACTTCCGGCTCGAAGTTCATGTCCTTGGAGCAGGCCGGGTACACGATCGGATCGTCGGGGCCGATTACCGAGGTGGACGGCTTGGTGAAGATCACCATGTCCTCCGGCGCGTGGGCGATTTCGGAATGGCCGGCCTCGTGCATGAACTGGGCGTGGGCCTCGTAGTTCTTGGCCAGACCGTAAACCTTGGAGGGGATCACCGGGGAAAGCAGGCGGATGCCGTCGCCGTCGACCGGGTAACGAGTGCCGGTGGGCTTGACCTGGTCGCCGGCCAGCGGATGACCGTCGAGTTCGATGAGGTAGTCCTTGCCGTCCGTTTCGTCCTTTTGTACGAAGGCGTAGCGCGGCGAATCATTCAAAGAAAAACGTGCGAGTCTCATGCCTGTAAGCCTACTCCTTGGCGGTTCCTTCCGCAGAAGCATCCGTCCAAGGAGCAAGCAGACCGGCCTTCAATCGACCAAAACGCACGTTCGCTGGGATTGCTACTTTTCGGTCCAGGTTTTGTCATACAGCGACTGGCCGCTTTGCGTGTGCATGATGACGCGCAATGATGCCTTGCCGCTGGAGGTCTTGCACATCGAGCCCAGCAGATTCGCGGTGGATTGATAGGTGCTGTCCATAGCATCCAGTGAGGAAGCGAAGGTATCGCCTAGCGAGGCGTAGCTGTCGTCGAGCACGTACTCGTACACCAAGGTGTCACCGTCGACACGGTAGTTGAAGGTGATGCCGGTGTCTGCAAACGTATCCGCTTCGGATTCAATGGAGTCCTTGAATTCCAAAGAGTCGACGAAATCCTGAATCGAATCGTACAGCCCATAATCGCCGTCGGTTAGATCGTCATGGGTTTCGCCCAACGTGTCGTCCAGCACATCGTCAAGATTATCTTGAGCTTTGCTCTTATCGCTGCTATCACCGTTGCCCGAAGAGGACTGACTATAGAAGGAATCGGTTTTCGCCTCATCTATAGCCTTGCTGGCATACGAGGCACCGCCGACGATCAGCGCGATGACCAGTATTACCTGTATCACCATGCCCGCCGCACTGATGATGATGCCGGCGATGGCCAAGCCCTTGCCCTTGCCGCCCTGTTTCTTAATCTGGTTGAGGCCCACGATGCTCAGGATCAGACCGAGGAGTGAGACAAGGAACGAGCAGATAAAACCGGCAACAGCCAGACCGTTGTACTTCTGGTTCGCTTCAGGCGGCACACTGCCGTAAGAACCAGACCATCCCGGCTGGCCGTTCGGTTGGCCGCCTTGCATATACGGGTTATAGGGCGTTTGCGGAGGCACGGCCCCGCCGCCCGGATATACCGGAGCACTGACGCTGCCGTAGACCGGAGGAACCGATCCGCCTGCCGGAGCCGCCCCCGGATAGGGCGAATTGGGCGCTGCCGATGCGGGCGCGGGCGCAGCGGCAGGAGTCACTGGTGGCAAAGCCTGCGTAGGCGGTACCGGCTGATTGGCCGGCGCAAAAGGCTGGGTGGGCTGCTCGGCAGGTGTAAACGCCTGCGTAGGCTGTTCAACAGGAGTGAACGCTTGAGTGGGCTGCTCGCCCGCTGCGATTGCTTGGGTCGGAGCATTGTTGGCGGCGGTTCCCGTTTCCGCCGTCATCGCATTTAACGGCTCAGTCGGATTGGCGTCAGCTTGCTGCCACGGCACCTGGCTGTTCGGATTGACATTCGGATCAGTCATGACATGCACTCCTTCAACTGCATCGCACCCCACTTGCGAGATGCGCCCCTCGTCTTACGCGCCACATTGTGCGTTACAGACAACTGTACTCCTCGTGGCGAGCCTTAAGCACCCCAGGAAATTTGGCTTCCAAAAACACAAAAGCCTGAAACCGGCTATTGCCTCAGCAATATTCAGTCGGTTTCAGGCTCAATCGTTAATCCTCTGGCGAAACGACGGTCTACTTCTTCAGTAGCGGTGCGACTTGCTCCTCGTAAGCGGTCAGGGCGGTGTCGATCACGTTGTGCATGTCGTAGTACTTGTACGTGCCCAGGCGACCGCCGAACACGGTGTTCGGCTCGGCCTTGGCCTTGGCCTCGTACTGGGCGTACAGTGCCTTGTCCGCATCCGTGTTGACCGGGTAGTACGGCTCGTCGCCACGCTCGGCGAAACGGCTGTATTCCTCCCACACCACGGTCTTGTTCGGGTTCTGGGCATCGTGGCGCTCCGGGTTGAAGTTCTTGAATTCGATGGCGCGGGTGTAGGGTACGTCCGCGTCGGAGAAGTTCATCACCGGGCAGCCGAAGTGGTCGCCTTCGTCGTAGCGGACCTCCTTGAAGTCGACCGTGCGCCACTTGAGGTCGCCGAGCTCATAGTCGAAGTAACGGTCCACCGGGCCCGTGTACACCACCGGCACGCCCGCGGCCTTGAGCGCGGTCTTGTTGTACGGCTGGGATTCGTCGAAGAAGTCGACGCCGAGCTCCACGGTGATGCGCGGGTCGTCGATCATCTTCTCCATCCACGCGGTGTAGCCGTCGGCGGGCAGGCCCTCCCACGTGTCCTTGAAGTAGCGGTTGTCGTAGTTGAAGCGCACGGGCAGGCGCTTGATGATGGCGGCCGGCAGCTCGGACGGGTCGGTCTGCCACTGCTTGCCGGTGTAGTTCTTGATGAACGCCTCATACAGGGGGCGGCCGATGAGCTGGATGCCCTTGTCGTTCAGGTTGGCCGGATCGGTGCCGGCCAGCTCGCCCGCCTGCTGTTCAATCAGGGCCTTGGCCTCGGCCGGCGTGTAATGCGCGTGGAAGAACTGGTTGATGGTGCCCAGGTTGATGGGCAGCGGGTAGACCTCGCCGTCATGGGTGGCGTACACGCGGTGCACGTAGTTCGTGAAGCTCGTGAAACGGTTCACGTAGTCCCAGACGCGCTTGTTGGAGGTGTGGAACAGATGCGCGCCATACTTGTGGATCTCCGCGCCGGTCTCCTCATCAAAGTACGAGTACGCGTTGCCGCCGATGTGGTCACGGATATCGATGATGCGCACGCGCGCGCCGGTGTGCTCCACCGCCTGCTGCGCCACCGTCAGACCGAACAGGCCCGCGCCAACGATAACGAGATCGGGATACTCAACAGAATCTGCCATGCTCAGGCAATCCTTCCGGTAATAAGCGTTCAAACGCAAGGTTCGATTCGTCATTATCCTACCGATGAGACGAGCCATACCAAAATTACGAGCTCAAACTCAATGCTGGATTGTCACATATTTCATTCCACACAGATTTATGGCTCTTCAACGAACTCATCAACGATTTGATCCTCCGTCTCGCCGAGGAACACCTCTATGCCCCATACTGGTCACAACAGATACTCGATGAGCTGAGGAGAGACCTCCAATTACGCATAGGAGAAGAGCGTTCGGCGCAACGTATCAATGCGATGACTGCCGCATTCCCAAAGGCTCTAGTCACTGGTTACGAAAGCCTCATCAAAAATATGACATGCGACGAGAAAGACCGGCACGTACTTGCAGCAGCAGATTATTTACCGCACAAACCTTGGTCACCTTCAACACGAAAGATTTTCCTGAAACTTCGACACAGCCTCTTCGCATCGAAGTAAAGAGACCCGATGATTTCTTCCTCGATGTATTGGATCTCGATCCAGGAAGAGTGGCAAGAGTTTGTCACACGGCACTGCTGAGCTATAAATGATATCCACAAACGCCTGAAGACTACGCAGACATGCTCCGGAAAAGCGGTGTACCCGAATTTGCGAATCGCCTCTACCCCATTCTCGATGCCTTGAGTCTGAATTGACTTCCACAGGTGTCTTCATCGTCAATAATCAAACATCCTCGAGCAAAAGTACCCCATTAAACGTTGCGCAGCTCGGCTAGGAAACGTGCCATACTGGATACGTCCGCATATACAAAGAGGAAGCATAAGCCTTGCCGAACAACGCCACTCCCCTCATCTCCGTGATCGTGCCGGTGTACAACGCCGAAGACTACCTGCGTTACTGCATTGATTCGATCCTGCAGCAGTCGTATACAAACCTCGAGGTGATTCTGGTGGACGACGGGGCCAAGGATTCCAGCCCGGCCATCTGCGATGAGTATGCGACGCAGGACAGCCGCGTCACCGTGATCCATCAGGAAAACGGCGGCATCGCCAAGGCCCAGAACACCGGCCTCGATGCCGCGCATGGCGAGTACATCGCGTTCTCCGACAACGACGACATCCTCAACCGCCGCAATATCGAATACCTGCTGCACGCACTGCAAAGCACCGGGGCGGATATGAGCAAGGCCCGCTGGCGCCAGTTCGGCGTCTCCCAGCTGGGCGAGGTGTCCAAAGAGGCTGAGGCAGGCGCGCAGGCGCCCGGCAAAATCACCGTGTTCGAGCACCCGCTCGCCGCCTACCAGACCGTGTTCTGCAAGAGTCTGCGACTGCTTGGCAGCAAACTCGGCCGCAACACCGAGGCCCGCTACTTCAACGAGGCGAACTGGTGCCGCCTATACAAGCGCGAGCTGTGGGACGGCCTGCGGTTCCCCGAGGGCCATTACGCGCAGGATATCCGCATGGCAGGCCCCCTGTACGCCCGCATGGGCAAAGTGGCCGACATCGATTGCGTGCTCTACTACTGGCTTCAGGAGCCCGACTCGGTGACGCACTCAAAGCGAACCGCCGCATTCTGGCACGATAACGTGCTCTCCGCAGCCGAGAATTTCCAATTCACTCTGGAGCAGGGCATCACCCCGTGCCGGAACTACTTCGGTCTGACCGCCAGCGTGCGCGATGAAGGCAAAGGCCTCAAGGCGCTCAGCTCCGAAGAACTACATGACAGCGACTGGCAGAACCATCTCGATGACGTGGCCACCATGCGCGCCCTGATCAGCAAGCTGAGCATCGGCGAACGCCTGAAATGCGCGGTACTTGCCACGATTCGCTCCTGCGAAAATGTCGTATACGATAACCGCATCCACTCGATGAAGTAGAGCAATAGCCGAGCCAGCAAACCCTTATCATCAGCAAGCTAGGGCGCGCTGGCTTACCTTCCTATCGTCAACTATGACTAGTCCCAGCAGGAATACTGGCAACACCGGGAGCACATACCGTCCCTGTATTCCTTGGAACACTCCGAATCGACTCATCGATTCCAAGTCATTCCCACAAAGAGCACGAACGCTGCTATCTCAGCAGCTGCAATCACTAGGGCCAAGATCAGGAACCGATACTTTCCCACCCATGCGGACGGTGCCATACGAACAACCCCAATGCTCACAAGCGCAAACGCAAATTCCAGCGATTAGCCGTCTGGTTAGCTCTAATGCCTCATGGGGTGATGGTAGTACCGTTTACCTAGATGCCGAAGGCAATCACGTGACAAGCAAGAACCTCTCAAAAGAGGCAAAGCAGATGCTCCATGATTACCGTTTGGTGCAGTATGACATGACTAAGGGCAAAAACTACCTCAGCAATTACGGATTCTTCGACGTTCAATAGATCTTGAATAGTCTGACTGTATTTCAGACTTCCTATTACAATATTCAGGTACGTTATTGAAGAAATGAGTGAGCATAGTGGACGATACCCAGGATAATCAGGAGTTCACAGTAGAAGAAGCCGACACAAACGGTACGACTTCGGCGGAAAGCAGCCAATCCTCTGCTCATTCAGACCGAGACGATAATTCTCAAGAGGCTCAAAAGAGTAGGCTCTGTTAGACCAAGGTTGACCTAAGAGGATATATGACAAAAACCCGCTTGTTTAACTATGCTGAAAAGCAAACAAGCGGGTAAATGTCAGTCTACTTCAGGGACAGATCGACGATGGCGCTCAAATGTGCGAGTAGCTGCTCTTCCAGCATGGACGCCTTGTGGTCGGGCCGGCCAGCCTGACGCACCTTGCGAGCGATGTTGCTCAATTCCGCTTCGATTTCCTCTTTTGGCCTGCCTTCTGAGAATAGCTTGAAGAACGACACCCAGTACTTCGCTTCGATACCCGCCATGAGCGTGTCCATGGATTCGTCCACCCAATTCGCCATGAGACCATCCACTCTGGCGATACGCCCAAAGTTGCCTCCTCCGTCTTGATTGGGAACATCAACATATTGCGTTCCCGGTTTGGGATACGGGGTGGTTTCCGGATGATGGATGCCACAGTCTCGTTTGGAGTTGTCTCCTCTGCGATGATTCCAGTAGTAAGTGCGCATGTCGGAGGCGAATTTCGCCTGTTCGACGTAGGGTTCGTAGACCACGGGCTTGCCGCTGAGAACGTTGGACAATCCCCAAGGAACACAGCAGATTAAGTCCCATTCAGTCACTGCGTCGGCTGATGCCTTGTATCGTAGAGATGGCTCGGATTCCTTGGAAAGCAGATACCACCCTTTCAGTTCGATGCCGATGAGCGGCGAATCATCCTTGTTGGAGCCTACAAGCCTTACGTCCGGGAAGGATTCGGGATAGCGTCGGAATTCTTTGTCCGCCCATTTGCCTTGCGGGTCCCATATACTGCGCAGGGAGTTCAACAGCATGACGGTCTGGGCCTCGATGGTGCCGCCGAGCAGTGTATTGATTGAGAATAGGTCATTGACCTCGATGCCTTCGACGTTGATGGGCGATGTGAAGTGCATTGGAAGGGCATACAATGCTCGGACTATGCCGTTGCGGAGTTCGGTCCGTTCGTCCCCGTCGGGAAGCTCGTAGTGTTCAGGTCGGTCCTTGCCGTCGTAATCGGTCATGCCTGCCTTCTTTCGAGGGTCATCGTGTCATTTGCGTTTTTCGTGTCGTACTCGTCTTCGGCTTCCGCCAATCGTCCAAGGGCCAGGTTCTGGAATTCCTCGTCGATTTCCGCCGTATAGGCGATGCGACCGGTGAGCACGGCAGCGACGGATGCGGACGCCAGCCCGCCGAATGGCTCCCAGACCACATCCCCCTTATTGGATGCGGCGTGAATCTGACGGTCCATGAAATCCAGAGGCTTCTGGTTGAGATGCGCCGCTGATTGTTTGGAGGGTTTGTAGACTCGTGGCGCGCTGCGTTGCAGGGTCCCCTTGAGGCGTTCTCCGTCGTGAAGCGGTGGGCGTGACCACACATTAGTGAGTCCGTTGACATGGTTCCATACGGCACGGAGGGAGTCCCATTGTTCGGCCATGATTTCGGTATGCCCGTCAATGGAGAAGTAAGGACGGCTGGTGGGCTTGCCGTTTTTCTTCGCGTATTCGGCCATGCGTTCGACCATTTCCCCGGGCGGCCAATACCATAGCCAGTCGGCGGTGAGGTACTTGCGAGTGGCCGCGTTTTTCACACCGCATGCCTCGTTCGCACGGCAGAGCGGCAGGCCGGAACGCCGCCATTCGGCACGTAGCCATTGCTGTACTCCGAGAACTCCGCCATCCTCTGTGGGAAGCGTCAGCCTGCGACGGTACAGGGCGGAAACCTCGGTGACCACGGGGAATTGTCGAATGGTGTTGCCGTTCACGTTGCCTGCGATATGCGACAGCCCCTTGTCCCAAGTGACCAGTTGCACGTATTCCCAGCCGTTCGCCTCCAACAGCGGATGCACCGTGGCCCAGCCGACCTCGGTGTTCCAGAACCACAGCGAGGTCGAAGGTTTCGCCCGTTTCGACCATTGGGCCACATGAGGCGCATACCAGTCCACGAGTCCATCTGCACTCACGGTGTCACCTCGGAATCCTCGCACGCCATAGGCCCCATCGCTGACTATCAGGTCGGGGGCCTCCCAATCCGGATACGCATCGAGTACGTTTCCGCGATGCAGCGTATATCGGTCGCCACGCACGTCTTGAGGACGGAGGTCTTTGATGCGGATGACCTTATCTGCCATTCGAGGTTTCCTTCTTGACCTCGAACGGGAGCCCCTGTTCCCTGACCACGGCCTTGAGAAAGATGGTGACCGCGCCGGAAAGGGTGAGTCCCAGGTCTTCGAGCACTTGGCTGGATTCCTCTTTGAGCTGGGGTTCTATCCTCATGGTCGTGGTGGGTATGCTCGCCATACGCGCCTCCTTGTCCTATGTTTCGATGTTCTGACTGTACATCGTATGCACGATGTCATGCGGCTTTTTGCCAGTACTCCATGTACGGCGGCATCATACGCTGGTAGTCGCGACGGCGGATGCGGTACAGGCCGTTGCCGAGCTGGCGGGCAAGCAATCGGTCGTCGTCGGTCTCGCCGAACCCATCGGTAAAAGCGACGAGCCATTGGAACCAGTCCAAGTAGGCTTGCAGGTACTTCGTGGACACGCCGTGGAAGCCGAACATGAAATCCTCCAAACGGGCGTGCAGCGTGTTCACCCTGTTGATCGCGTGACCGTCGGCGGAGGCTTGCGTGAGGTTCGCGCCCAGTTCGGCCAGCGGTTTCACGTAGGCGGGCGCACCGTCGGTCAGCACGTCGGTGCCGCGTCCGATGTGGACTTTCAACGCGCTCATGGCGCGATCCTTGGAGATGATGCCGCGCCCGCATACAGTCAGGAACGACCGGCCTGCGTCATCCACTCCGGTCGCCACGCATATCTGCTCCTTCGACAGACCGCGCTTCCTTAATGCCTTGGTGCGCTTGTGTGCCTTGCGGGGCATGACGAACACGGCGGACTTCGTGTGGTTGCCTTTGAAGCTCTCACGGAAGTACGTCTCGTCCAACTGGACGGACATGCCTGCCTCGGAACGCAGTACGGGCGTGTATCGGCGGATGCACTCGATGACGCGCTGGCGCATGAGGAACGCGGTCTTCAGGCATACTCCGCAACGCTGGGCGCACTTGCGCAAGCTCAGGCAATCCACGAAGCATTCGAGGAACCGCATCCATACGCCCGCTTTGAGCTTGCTCATGCCCATCACCCGGTTCGTGCGAACGCCGAACGTCCTGTTGCAGTTCATGCACTTCCAACGCTGGGAGCCGTCACGTCCACGCCCTTTGCGGATGATGCGGATGCTGCCGCAGCGCACGCACGCCTCCATCTGGTTCGGGTCGCTCGTCGCCGCGTCCAACGCGAACCCCTCGTACAGGGCGGCGCGTAACGCCTTGACAGCAAGGTCGCGCTCCTGCGGCGTCAGTTCGCCCAGTTCCTTCCTGACCCTATCGGCTATACGCGCCACCTTGCCCGTTCTCATACCACTATTGTAGCTACTCAGCAACTACAATACAAGTCAAAAAGTCAACCTTGGTCTAACAGAGCCAAAGAGTAAACCGTCGCTGCCTCCAATCTTCCAGCAGATCCGAGCACAGCTCAACACGTTGATGGCCTCTCAAACTATGACTGCGCTTTCCAAAGCCCTGACAGTCTTGCACTCCGTATTCAAGAAACGACCTCGATTCCCTTACCTCCTGTACATAATGGTGATGGCAATCGTCGATTCAGCCGCGGTGCTGTTCATTCAATGGGGAACCTATACGGAGCCGACCTATACCGCCCCGAGCACAGTGGACGAAACCACACGGCTGCTGAACAGCATCCGCGGTCAACTCACGCGCTTCGTCGCACAGATGTGGATGGAGCAAAAATACATCTGGCTGCTTAATTTCTGTGTTCTGGGCATGGTCTACCTGGTGCTGATTTTTGTGCTGAACCGATTCTGGGTGGCAACAGCCTTATTTGCGATTATCACGAGTGTATTCGCTGTGGCGAATCACATCAAAATCCAGTTGCGCAATGAACCGGTCATTCCCTCGGATTTGAGCTTCATTTTCAGCGGCAACGGAGGAGAAGTCGCATCATTTATCCCCAAAGACAGCCAGGCATTAGTAAACAACACCATCACCATGCTCGTCTGGCTTACGATTGCATGCCTGCTGCTTCAATTTATTGATGGTCGCCGTTGTGTGATTTCCTTCCACTGGCGTCGTCCATTACGCAACACAAAAACAATAATCGGTAACTGCACACGTATTGTTGCAGTCATTGTCAGCACATCCCTGCTGTGCTCGTTCACCTTGAACCTCAACACGGTAGGTTCATGGAGCCACAATTGGGCACAGGCGTTGGGTGATAGCCCTACCTTATGGGACGCTGCCGGCGATGCCAGTCTGAATGGCCCCACAATCAATTTCTTGCGCTTGGCGAATCCAAAAACCATGACGAAGCCAAGCGACTACAGTCAAGCGACCATGCAGGAAATCGCTCAACGATATAACAAGATAGCCGAAAAAACCAACCAGTCCCGCAGCAATAATCTCACGGACAATACCATGATCATGATTCTGTCGGAATCGTTCTCTGACCCAACGCGCGTTCCCGGCATCACCTTGTCGGAAGACCCGATGCCTAATATTCGAGCGCTCAAAAATACCACCACTTCCGGCCTAATGCTTTCGCCTGGGTACGGCGGAGGCACAGCCAACATCGAATACCAAGCTCTCACCGGCTGGGATTTGGCACTATTCGACAATTCAATGCAGGTGCCCTATCAGCAGCTCGTCCCACACCAGAAAGTCACAGAAACTTTCAATCAGCTCTGGAATGACCGATACGGTGCTAGCGGATCCATCGCTTTCCACCCGTATTACAAAAACATGTATTTGCGTGACATCGACTATAAGAAGTTCGGTTTCAGCCATTTTTATACGCTGGACAGTAATCCGCCAATCACGCATCATGATGGATTAGACAACTCTCCATATGCCAGCGACGCGGAAGCCTATCAAAATGTAGTTGATGAACTGCAGAACAGCAATCATCCGCAGTTCATCCAATTAGCGACGATGCAAAACCATCCTCCATACAGCGATTGGTATTCTGATAATCAGTTCAAGGATGCCGACACCACCAATTTGCCGGCCGATGAAAAAACAGGAGTCGATACATACATCAAGGGCGTCAGCATTACCGATCAAGCAACCACCGATTTCCTCAACCAGCTTGATGCAATTGACCAGCCGATTACCGTCATATTCTATGGAGACCATCTACCCGGCGTGTACACGACTGCACGCGCCAGCTCGAAAAATACCATTACCATGCAGGAGACAGATTATTTCATCTGGTCCAATGAGGCATCAGCGTCAGCCGGGACGAAACTCGATCCGGCAGCTGCCGCTACTAGCTACACCTCTCCAAACTATTTCATGGCCATGGCCAGCGACCATATGAACACCAAAGTATCTGCTTATATTGCGTTCCTCTCCGCAATGCGGGCTGAGATACCCGCCACGGAGCGACTCACGCTTGGTGTCAGCGGCGTCACCGACAATACACCAACTGTCTATTTAGACGCGAACGGCAACGTTGTAAGCAAGAAAGAACTGTCCTCACAGCAGAAGAAGCTACTCAACGATTATCGTCTTATTCAATACGACATGACTGCTGGGAAAAACTATCTCAGCAGCACAAAGTTCTTCGACGTGAAGTAAACCGGCAAGCCACACCACAAAATTGGTTATCTGCGTAGTGAATTCAAAATTGCCTTGATTTTGCGCGGTATAGCGGTAATCAGCAAACCAACCTTGAACGATGTCGACTCTTTTACGGACTGAATCTCCATGCTCTTGGAAGACAACGACTGTTCTAATAGCGCTTGATTCGAGCACAAAGAATTTATGCGCTCCTCATAACTCTTCGAGGATGCAATACGCGCATCAATCATCAAGTCAACCATCACATCATCATCGGCACTAGAGGCAGTTGAGGAACCCAGTGAATCGAATATTCCTCTCCACAGGCGCGCGAAATCATAATTGGACATACCCACCATGCTGTTGAAGGCAATATCCCCCAACTGCTTCATCTTTTCGGGGTTCTGCCACAAACCACAAATAGCAGATGCCGCTGCAGATCGGTTTCCTTGCCCCACCTGGATAACGCTCTCGTCTTGAACCAAAGTCAGATACGGCAAAGCGTATAGAACGCTTGGAATGCCCACTGTTTTCGCTTCGGCCAAAGCAATAGGGTAGCCCTCATATAGAGATGTATGAAGATACACACTGGCTTTCTGTAGGTAAGGAAGTACATTATCCTGAGCACCTACAAAACTCACAGCATCAGATAGATCAAGAGAATCTCGCAACTGGCGAAGCTGTTGTTCCGTTGCATCATCTGCAAAAGGACCAACCATAATCAGATGTGCATCAGGACACTGTTTGACCACTTCAGCCATAACCCGCAATGCCTCATCCGGACGCTTATCGAATAATGACAGGCGCCCAACCCATACAATGTTATAAGAATCAAGCGCCGCGCGTTTCGACGAATCCGGCTCGATGGTTAATGGATTAATGGTCTGCCATACATGAGCATTGAATAGTTGCCAGAAACGTGTATTCACATCAGATAACGTTATGACGCCATCTGAGTATCGATACGCCAAAGCCAACTCGGCGCGCATACAATCTGCGTCGAACATGCAACGCATGACGCCATGAGTGTAGATGAGGAAAGATACGCCGCTCATCTTGCAGAGCAGCATATCCCAGGGAAGCGTTTGTCCAAGCCATTGCCCGTACACTAGAGCGTCAACTTGCTCCGCATTGAGGATATCCGCTAACGCTTTTGCCCGGTTCTCGTAGTTCTCCGCATTCGCTTTGCAGTAACTCGGAATAATGCGGCGCTCAACAATCTGGTTCACTTCGTACTCATATGCACTAGTGTCATCGTCGGTAATCAGCACTACCCGATATCCCATGCCGGCCCAAAGGTTGGCAAGGAATGCCGTCACGCGTTCAGCACCGCCGATGGATAGCCCCGAGTAATAGAGCGCAACTGTATGAACAGTCCTTTTTAGCTGTGCCAAGCCCGCTATCGGCCCTAATGCTCGCACGGCCTCTACCGAATTAATCCAGTATTTGGAAGCAACGGCAGATACGATTCCCGCGACCCCGTACTTATTGGAAGCTTCAACAAGTAAGGATTTTCGTAATGATGGCTCACCGCTCACCAATGCGTCAGCATATTCAGCAATATCCAATACATGCCTCTATCGAAGATAAGATCAATCGAGTCTATTAATCTGAATCGCTCGGCTGCTCAGCATGCCAGCCTCACCGTTGCGATCATTGCGAATAGCAAAATAACCGCTGTTCTCATCGTTCGTGAATGCGATCATCTGCGGATCATCGCCGGGTTTTTCAACAGATCGCAGAGTGGCATAAATCTTGAACTCACCATTGTTGAAGATATCAAGCGGCATTTCAAAACGCATAGTCCGGTGCCCACGCTGCGTGATGACCATGCCAAGATTGTCGGTCTGCGATCCCGCATCATAAGCATGTCCACTGCGACGAGAATCAAGCAATGCAATACCGATGTACGCTTCCCGGTCTTCATTAAACTCATATTCGATTTCAAATTCGAGCGGCTCAACACCATCAGCCACCGATGAACTCGATATATTGACCTTAAGGGTGGGCACTCGTTCACTAAGACCCGTAGGATACTCTTTATCGTCTGTTTCATTATTGGCATCATCACCAAGGGGATCTGCATTCTTCTTGAAGTTCTCCAGCGTGTAACGATCTGCTACATCGTCCTGGTTTCCGGACGCAATAATCTCTCCATCCTTTATGAGGATAGCCTTATTGCAATATTTCTTAACCGAATCCATGGAGTGAGTTACCAAAATAACTGTCTTCGTGGGATCTTGCTTCACTTCGGTGAAGAAATTATCACACTTACGTTGGAACGCTTCATCGCCCACAGCCAATACTTCATCCAAGACCAGTATGTCGCCCTTAGCCTTAATGGCGACCGCAAATGCCAAACGCACCTGCATACCACTGGAATAGTTCTTTAGCTTCTGGTCCATGAATTCGCTAAGCTCTGAAAACTCAACAATGTCGTCATACATTGCATCGATTTCTTCTTGGCTGAATCCTAAAAGGGCACCGTTAAGGTACACATTCTCTCGACCGGTCAGTTCAGGATTGAAACCAACGCCAAGCTCAATGAATGAGACCAGTTTCCCGTCAACAGAGATTGAACCTTGATCCGGCATATAAATGCCCGAAATCAACTTCAACAGTGTCGATTTTCCGCTTCCGTTTCGACCGACAACGCCAAAGAAATCCCCTTCTTTGACCTCAAAGTTGATATCGCGCAGCACATGCTGCATCTTGTATCCGCTAATTCCTTTAGTCCAGTTGATAACGGCCTGTTTCAGGCCTGACGCCTGCTCCATCGGCAACCGAAATGATTTGGCTACGTGCTCAACTTTCAGCACAGTCTTACGATTGTCCATCGTGCCCTCTTGTGCGTTATTCATCACAGCACCTCCGCGAATTTCTGACTGTACTTACGGAATATATGAATACCCAACCATAGGATAAAGAAAGTCAAGGCAACAGGGATGAGACGAATACCCCAGTTGCTGATCTCCTTCCACACTGTTGGCGTGGTATCCGGTGCGATGAGGTTATGCCTAATATCCTGAATAATCTGGGCCGGCGGGCTCAGCAACATAATTTTCGCGAAAATAGGATTATTCGTTTTTTCAGTTACCAGCGACAGAGGATAGATAATAGGCGTTGCATAGAAGAACACCTGCATGAGCACTTCCCAAATATGCTGCATATCACGGAAATACACATTCAATGCGGCTAGCAACAGGGCCGTTCCCAAAGCAAGAGCATAGAATTCTATGAAATTAAGCGGGAGCCACAACACATTCCAGGTGAAGTGCACCTGATTAAAAATACAAAAAACCAGCACTACACACATGTTGATGGCCAAGCTGATTAAAGCGCCGACCGTTGCAGAGACGACAATAATGTAGTTGGGGAAATGAATCTTACGCAGAATGTCCCCTCTGCCTACGATAGCCGTCAATCCCATATTCGTCGCCTCAGCGAAGAAATTCCACAAGCTGATACCCAGCAGCAAGACCAACGGGAAAGTCGGCGTGCCATCGGTAAACTTCAGGAATTTGACGAACACCACATACATCACACAGAACAGCATTAACGGCTTCAAGACCGACCACGCAATTCCTAGAAATGATCCCTGATAGCGCAGCTTAAAATCAGTTCTCACCATTTCTTTAAGCACAATGAACGAATAGCGGTAGCGCTCTTTTAGCTTTATCAGCATCGTATTCATATCCTCATTTGCCATCAACTATTATTTTTTAGGTGCACTTTTGTGCTTGAAATCACCACGAAGCACCGCCCTGATTTGTCCAATCACAAATCGTACCGCGGTGATTGGAGCCCATGCTGCAGTGTAGATGACGCTCTGTGCTGGCTTAGGAAGCTTAAGCACAGTTCGTGACGTGATCCATTGAAGTCCTAAATGTGTGCGATGCTTGGCTATTTTCAGTGTTCTCCAACGAGAAGTCGCCAAATTCAAACCACGCAAATTCGTCAGCAATGATTCTCCGCTACGTGCTTCTGCAGACGAGCCCATCATCATGGCAGTGGTATAGAACAACGAATCCACTTCAATGCGAGCATATCGATCTGAAAGCACCCATGCCGGATAATATCCACGCGATTGGCATATATATCCGTTGGCTCGTTCGATGGCATGCGAAATAGTACCGTCTTCGCCCATCTGTCCTTCGGGCAAGAAGTCTTCATACTTCCACCCATACTCGAACAGCGGTTTTAATGCCTCAACACGGAACCAATAGCACGACCCCATCGCGGATGCAGTTGGCTTAGTGGGAGAGAGCGGCACATGAATGCCCAGCCTGTCTTCCAAAAGCTCCTTCGTGATCTCATAATTTGCACCCCAATCGTGAGGAATGGTGTGCGCAAAGTACAAAGCGTGATATGGCGGCGGAGGCGTCACCTGACCAAGACGCGGGTTCTCCGCAAATAACGTCAGAATGTTCTTGACATATGCCTCACTGCCAAGCGTATTCTCCATAAGCTTGTACGCGAATCCTTGGCTCTCGGTGCCATGATGTCCATTTTCCTGATTCTGACTGGATTTCTTATCATGAGCGAAACCAATGACGTCATATTTTCCGCTCAACACCACCGGGCAAGCGGCCACAAGCAGAGCCGAGACATCACGACCACGATTGATAACGGGGATGAATGTCGCCTGATGAGAAATCCCATGCTGTTGCATGTATTCCCGAATCTGGGGAATCTTATCTTCGGTAGAGGTGATGTATAGATCTGTTTCTTCCGGCAACGATGCAATGTAGTGGCAAGTGTCTTCTAGCAAATCCATGAAGTAGACGTGATAGATGAACGCCGAACGAGGACGATCATGCGTCTGTGGATTGATGGCCTGTGAGGGCAGCACATAATCAAGATGCATGGCCTTGCGGATATCGTCAATGTTGTAGGACGGCAAAATAGCATCCCAGATCATATCCACGTCATAGTCAGTATGATCTCGAAGGTACTCGTACAAATCCAGAGCTGGCTGACCGGCCGTCTGGTCGAAATAAGCACTGTAATCCACGAAGAAAGAACGGCGCTTGAAAATAGGGCATCGATCATCTCGCACGATTTGCATCGGCATGTACAGCAACGGGTATGAAGAATATCCCTGATATTTTCGCCAATCGATGTACGAGGCCCAGGTGAAGCCCAAATCAGTGAAATGCTTGGTGAAGGTCATCTCGTGTTTGCGGGTAACCTCTGCGTAGTCTTTCCACAAAGGCATGGTCTCCCAGTACTCGTGGAACGCCGGGGAAGACACTAAAGAGCGCCTGTACGCATGCCAATAGGCCTGAAGATGCGTTGGAATCTGCTCCTTATCAACTGTCTCACCCGCATACGCAGTGATACCCCAAAAATCCACATCCTTGCGATCCATGCACGCAAACATTTCACGGAACGGATACACCGGTCCCATAACTGTGTCATTCAGGCAAATGACTTCATCATATGACTCAAGTTTTTCCCAACCGAGTGTGAGAATGGCCTGCTTGTACGCAGCGACGTCAAGTCCTTTATTCTCTCTAACGATGATCGTCTTCGTGTATTCAGAGAACAGTTGACGAGCCTGATCGCTAAGTTGCCCGTTTACAACTACGACTAGATCATCTAAGTTATCCATCAAATCATCAAGAAAGGTCTTGATAAAGGATGCAGCATGACCATACTTGTCATAGAAACAGTAGATACCCAGTCGCTGTTTATGCCCGCTATTAACGCTCATCTCCGTCCTTTCACGCACTACATCATTCTGCAAAATGCTATCTTTCCCTCTTCGCACGCTGTGCATGTGAGCGTATCACAGATACCAAATCTCGGTTCAGCGAACCTGCCGGCATGACTTTGTCAATCACGCGACGCATGAGTGTACCTTTTTTGAATCTCGCTTGCGCCTCTATCCGTTCTTGTTCTGCCTGCAGCGCCTGCTGCTCTTTCAATTGGATTTCCGCCACATGATGCTCTAAAGCTTGTTCCAACTGCCGGTATTGATCATACCTAGGTAAATTCCGGCCGTCATCAACCATGGGAACTATCTTGGCGAGAATCTGCCCCCACCGGTAGAACTCATCGTTCCCGGGAGGAATCGAATTCTTGCTCAACAAACTCTCACCACGTGCAATAAGGGGATCAAATAACATGATTGCTGCGTCAGCAGCACCCCATGTTTCAACGATAGCCGTATATCCTTTGTCTTGATCCGCCGCTGGCAAACGAGTTACCCAGTCAGTAACAAGCATAAGAAGATATTGCCGTTTCATCCAAAGGCTTGTGCGACTGTAGAAATCGGTATCGTCTCGCTGAGAGTTGCAATACTCACACAGCAAAAGATACATTTCGTGCACTTCTCGTTGCCGTTTCGAGAACTCCTCTGCCGAATACAATCTTCGCCCGGATCTGCCCGCTCCAATACGGTACTTCAGAGCACGAAAATCAGCGTAATTCTGTAATGTCTGAGACTCATTTGCGATGACAAAAAATTCGTAGGTGTCTTCCATATACCCAAGACGCTTGGATGTCATCTTGGAAAAAGACTCTCTGATGGAATCACCTCGATAAGCGCATACCGTAACGCTCCATACGTCACGAGGGGAAATTATGTCGCTGAATGCAGTCTCTATAATTTCCCTAGAGGTCCTCATGCCTTGGGCATTATTAAAGACCGCTTCCACAGCTATTGCCGTGCCATCGTCCGCACCGATTTCGGGAAAAGCATCCAATCCAAAGCGAATAATGTCAGGAGATGAGGCACGAGTCAGCATGGATACCTGTTCGCATAGTAAGGCACTGATACTGTCATCACCATCAACGAAGTACACATACTGTCCTTTGGTCGCCAACGCACCAGTTCGCCGGGCAAGGTGTGCACCTTCATTTTCCGATTTTGCGATTATATGGAACCGCTGATCATCCGCTACTTCACGAGTAATGCATTCCAGCGTACCGTCAGTACTCGCGTCATCTACTACGATGACCTCGAAATCATCCAAAGTTTGGGCCTTGACGCTTTGCAAACATTGAATAATGTAGGGCTGCACGTTATAGGCAATAACGACAAAAGACAGCAACGGCACAGCAACCACGACCCAACAACATCATCGAACGTCGCGCGGCTTAACAATAATCTTGTTCTCCGCCACATCCTTCAGATGCTTGCCATACGGGCTCTTGCCATACTTCACAGCGGCCTCCATCAGCTCATCACGAGTAATCCAACCGTTCTCAAAAGCGATCTCTTCGGCAACGGCGATCGGCAGGCCCTGAGCACGCTGCACGGTGCGCACGAATTCGCCTGCCTCATACAGGGAGTCCATGGTACCGGTATCCAGCCAGGCATAGCCGCGGCCAAGCGTCTGCACGTTGAGGGTGCCGTCTTCCAGATACATCTTGTTCAGATCGGTAATCTCCAGCTCGCCACGGGGGGACGGCTTGACCTGCTTGGCGAACTCGGTGACGCGTTCGTCGTAGAAGTACAGGCCGGTCACCGCATAGTTGCTGGCCGGGTGCTCCGGCTTCTCAACGATGGAGATGGCCTTCTTGTTCTCATCGAATTCGACCACGCCGTATCGCTCAGGATCGTCGACGTAGTAGCCGAACACTGTGGCACCATGTTCCACCGTGGCGGCCTTGCGCAGCGTCCTGCCCAAACCGTTGCCGTAGAAGATGTTATCACCAAGCACCAGCGCGCACGGCTCACCATCGATGAACTCCTCGCCGAGGATGAATGCCTGGGCCAGGCCATCCGGGGAAGGCTGCACCTTGTAAGAGAAGCTCACGCCATACTGGGAGCCGTCTCCCAACAAACGCTCGAAGTTCGGCAGATCCTTCGGCGTGGAGATGATCAGAATGTCACGGATGCCCGCCATCATCAGCACGCTCAACGGGTAGTAGATCATCGGCTTGTCATATACGGGAAGCAGCTGCTTCGAGGTCACCGTGGTCAGAGGGTACAGTCTCGTGCCCGAACCTCCAGCGAGAATAATGCCTTTCATGAAAAACCTGCTTTCCACAACGTTTTACTCATTATTCGTCTACAAACATATTCAGCTTAGCTAACTCTTATTCAAAATGAAAAACCGCGCAGAGAGCCTGCGCGGTTTTATCACTTGAAGTCAACTGTTCTGAACAGCTATCAGCCGAGTTCCTTCTGCACGTAGGTCTTGAGGGTCTCTTCCCAGTCAGCGGGCACGTATCCGGCTTCACCGATCTTGGCAAGATCCAGTGCGGAGTTGACCGGACGCGGAGATACCGGGTTGGTCGCGTTCGCGAAGTACTCGGCGGTGCTGATGGGCTTGACTTTGCTGCCGTTGCCGTTCGTCAAGTCGAACACCTCGGCCGCGATGTCCGCCCAGGACTTCACTGCGCCGGAACCGGTCAAGTTGTAGGTGCCGTAGGGGGCGTGGCTGTCGAGCAGGTGGAAAATCGCCTCGGCCATGTCCTTAGTGAAGGTCAGGCGACCGTACTGGTCATCCACCACGGTGACCTGTTCCAGCTTGTCGGCCGGGTCGGCGACCTTGTTGGACAGCATCATCATGGTCTTCACGAAGTTGTGCCCCTCGCCGATCACCCAGCTGGAACGCAGGATGTAATGCTCGGGTGCGTTGGCCACGGCGATGTCGCCAGCGGCCTTGGTCTGGCCGTACACACCGAGCGGGGCGAACGCCTCCGTCTCCGTGTGTTCCTTGGCGGTGCCGTCGAACACATAATCCGAACTCACGTGCACGAGGGTGATGTGGTGGTCCTTGGCCACCTTGGCCAGCAGAGCCGGACCCTGGGCATTCGCCTTCCACGCGATCGGACGGCCTTCGGCGGTCTCGGCCTTGTCGACGGCCGTGTAGGCACCGGCGTTGATGATCGTGCCGTACAGGCTCCAATCGTATGCCTCGTATGCCTTCGGGTCGGAGAAGTCGAACTCGTCGATGTCCGTGTACTCGAAGCCCTCCAGACCATGCGCTTCCGCGTAGGCGCGAATCGCGTGGCCCAGCTGGCCGTTGCAGCCCGTCACCAGGGTGCGCTTGGGAGCCATGGGCTTGGCGTCCTTGAGCATCGGGTGGTGCAGATCGGCCTCGGAACGCTCGGACTCCTCCAGCGGAATCGGCCACTGGATGTTCAGTTCCGGATCCGCGAGGTTCACGAACGTGTAGGTCTTCTTCTGCTCGAGCGACCAGTGCGCGTTCACCAGATACGTGTACACCGTGCCGTCCTGCAGAGCCTGGAAGCTGTTGCCCACGCCGCGCGGCACGTAGATTGCGCGGCTCGGGTCCAGACGGGTCGTGTACACCTGGCCGAAGCTCTCGCCCGGGCGCAGGTCAACCCACGCGCCGAATATCTCACCGGTCGCGATGCTGATGTACTTGTCCCACGGCTCCGCGTGGATGCCACGGGTGACGCCCTTGGTCGCGTTGTAGCTGATGTTGTTCTGCACCGGGCCGAAGTCCGGCAGTCCCAGACCCATCATCTTGGCGCGCTGCCAGTTTTCCTTGAACCAGCCACGGTTGTCGCCATGCACCGGCAGGTCGAACACCAACAGACCCGGGATGTTCGTCTTCTCGACCTTCAGTTCCTTCTCGAATTCAAATGCCATGATCGGATCACTGTCCCTGTTGCTTGTACTTGGCTTCGGTGGCGGCCTTGGCCGGCTCCCACCAGGCGCGGTTGTCCGTGTACCACTTGATGGTCTGCTCCAGGCCCTTCTGGAAGTCCGTGTGCGTCGGCTTCCAGCCGAGCTCGGTCCGCAGCTTGGTGGAGTCAATCGCGTAGCGGCGGTCGTGGCCGGGACGGTCCTTCACCCAGTCGAACGCGTCAGAATCCTGGCCCATCACGGCCAGGATGTCGCGCAGCACCGTGATGTTGTTGCGTTCCCCGTTCGCGCCGATCAGATACGTCTCGCCCAAACGTCCCTTGGTCAGGATGGTCCACACGCCGGTGGAGTGGTCGTCCGTGTGGATCCAGTCACGCACGTTCTCCCCGTTGCCGTACAGCTTCGGCTTCAGCCCCTCGAGGATGTTCGTGATCTGGCGCGGGATGAACTTCTCCACGTGCTGGTACGGGCCGTAGTTGTTCGAGCAG
>ENA-OPRR01001020-OPRR01001020.1-human-gut-metagenome-genome-assembly--contig:-NODE-1020-length-26332-cov-3.273433_pt1 | contig 26332 bp, 20 predicted proteins | sample MGYA00241796_ERZ501883 | MGnify/ENA primary metagenome ERZ501883 (study PRJEB25962, sample SAMEA2042406) | human gut metagenome | biome: human gut; feature: human-associated habitat; material: faeces...
GCGTTTCGAGAGGCGCCGGGCCTCTCCGCTTGTACCGCCTGCTCGGCAGCCCCCAAGCCCGGAAGCCGCAGACCCGAAACCGCCGCGCTGACGGCAGCTTCCCGACACGGCAAGATATCTGTAAGCACTCCGCTCCGCCCGGCGCTTGAAGTGAAATCCTGTCTGCGGGCCGCCTCCGCCGGAGCATCCGGTGATTTCTGTTACATGGAAGAGAATACCGGCCCCTCCTGCTGTGTTTTTTGCCTTCCTTCTGCAAAACGGCTTTTATACCGCGGAACTTTCATGCGCCGGCGGTTTTCTCCGGTTTTACCGCTTGTTTCTTCCGCCGCGCGTCCGCTCTCTGCGCTTACCGTTAATTTTTGATTCCTGCCTTAAGGAGATTTTCTATGATTCGTGTTTGCGATCTTTCCATGCCTCTGGATTACACAGAAAAAGATCTCAGGGAAACCGCGGCCAAAGCTCTGAACATACCGCTCAATGAGATCAAGGCTTTTTCTCTGGCCCGGCGGTCCATAGACGCCAGAAAAAAGGACCAAGTGCATTTTATCTGCGCCGTCAACCTGTCTCTCGCCGGAGAGGAAACGGCCGTTCTAAAAAGGAGCAGGTACAAAAAGGCTTTCTTGGCGCCGCCCTATCATTACAGCCTGCCAAATGCCTTTCTCCCCGCTTTAAGGCCCATCGTAATAGGGACCGGTCCCGCCGGACTATTTGCCGGGCTGATTCTCGCTCAGGCAGGCGCCCGGCCTATTTTGTTCGAACGAGGCCGGGATGTGGAGCGGCGCTCCCGGGATGTGGAGGAATTTTTTCTAACAGGAAAGCTGAGTCCCCTCTCCAACGTACAATTCGGCGAGGGTGGCGCGGGCACCTTCTCCGACGGCAAGCTGAACACCGGAACCAAGGACGCTCGGGCCCGAAAGGTTCTGGAAGAGTTTGCCGCAGCCGGAGCGCCGGAGGAAATTCTCTTTCAGGCGAAGCCTCACATTGGCACCGACCGTCTGAGAACCACCGTAAAAAACCTGCGCCGGACGATCATAGCCCTTGGCGGCGAGGTTCGGTTTGAAACCCAGATGACCAGACTCCAAATTCACGGCGGTAAAATTACCGGCGTAGAGCTATTCGGAAAAAAAGGAACTGAGGTGCTGGAAACAAGCCATGTGATTTTAGCGGTCGGCCACAGCGCCAGGGATACCTTCCAGGCCTTGCTGAACCAGGGCGTCGTTATGGAACAAAAGCCCTTTTCGGTAGGCGCTAGAATCGAGCACAGCCAAAAAGCGATCGACCGGGCCCAATACGGCAGATTCGCCGGACATCCCGCTTTAGGCCCGGCAGATTATAAGCTGGCGGTGCATCTTCCCAACGGCAGAGGCGTATACACGTTCTGTATGTGTCCCGGCGGCCAGGTGGTAGCCGCGGCGTCGGAGGAAGGGCGCTTGGTCACCAACGGCATGAGCCGTTTTGCCAGAAACGGGGAAAACGCCAACAGCGCTCTGTTGGTTGGAGTTACCCCCGCGGATTTTGCAAGCGATTCTCCGCTTGCGGGAGTAGAGTACCAGCGGCGTCTGGAAGAAGCCGCCTACCGGCTGGGGGGCGGAAGCTACCCGGCCCCAGCCCCATTAGCCGGGGGTTTTTTAAAAAAGCAGCCGACCTCGGCCTTTGGAAGCGTTGTTCCAAGCTATCAGCCCGGAGTAACGCCCGCTTCCTTGGATCAGTGCCTTCCTCCTGAAATTGCCGATGCCATGCGTCAGGGACTGAGGCTGATGGACGCCAAGCTTCACGGGTTCGCCCAAGCTGACGCCGTGCTTACCGGCGTGGAAACCAGAAGCTCATCCCCTGTACGGATCCCAAGAACAGAGACGCTGGAGGCTGTGGGCCTCCAGGGCCTGTATCCTTGCGGGGAGGGCGCCGGCTATGCCGGAGGAATCGTTTCCGCCGCGGTAGACGGTATCCGATGCGCCGAGGCGGTACTCCGGCCGGTACGGTGATGCCAGCCGGCAGCAGAATCAAAGCGTTAGAGCAGGCCTTCCAAAAGTCTTTCCGCAAGCGTCCCCCAAGGCCTGACGTTCCGTCTTTTCTTTCTGGTTTTTCCTTTTCTGTTATCCTCAAAGGCCGCGGGGCTGTGTGAAGCATTACACAGCCCCGCAGCCTATTATTTCCTTTTGGCGGCTTTCCGGTAAAAAGAAACCGCCTGACGTTCCGTTTCTTTCAGGAGACATGCGTCAGGCGGTTTCTTGCCATTATGATTTGGCTGTGCTTTATTCGGTTATAGGAGCCGGACCAGCAAAATGTGAATTTCAGTCACAAAACATTTGGTTATCCATGGGGGCACAGCCGGAAAACATAAGCGTCTGCCGGATGTTCGGCAAAAGAAAAGGCTAAAACACAGGAACCGCTATGCCCGCCACGGCTTCCGCCGATCCGCTGCAGAAGGCAGGCTGCTCTGAACCGGGATTCCCTTTTGGAGAAAACCAGCTCACTCAGCTTTCCGTTGAGCGGGCAGAGAATCAAAACAGCATTCCCTCCAGATAGCGTTCCTGGAAAATAGAGCTTGCCGCTAAATCCACTGTTTCCGCTTGCCGGGCCAGCCGTGAAGAAAGCTCTATAAAATCCTGATTCAGTAAAACCATCGCGGCGCCCAGGAGCGCCCCATTGCCAATAGGCGAGGCCTTCCGCGCCAGCGCCGGCGGAATTAAGCCGATTTTTCCCGCGTTTTCAAGATTCAAATAGCTCCCAAAGCCGCCGGCGATTACCAGCCGGTCTACCTCCGCCATCGAAATTCCGGCGTTTTCGATCAAGGTCTGGATTCCCGCGCAGACAGCGCTTTTAGCTAACTGCACCATGCGCACATCCCGCTGAGAAATGGATACCCGCTCTGAGATAAAAACCGGATCTTTGGTCAAACACCCGGTCTCGTCCATCAAGCCTAGCTCCAGAAACGCGGACATCGCATCGACAACGCCGCTGCCGCATACCCCCGCGGCCTTTCCACCTCCGATGACATGGGAGCAAAGCGCCCCCTCCTGAACCGCAACGCGGTCTATCGCCCCTTCTTTTCCCGCCATGCCCATCGACAGCCCGGTTCCTTCAAACGCCGGGCCCGCAGCGGTAGAACAGCAGTACAGCCGCTTCCCGCTGTATAGCGCCATCTCCCCGTTGGTGCCAATATCCGCCAGTACGGAGGTTTCCTCCTTCCGCCAGAGCCCGCTGGCAAGAAGGGCGGTAACCAGATCCGCCCCTACAAACGCAGACACGCACCGGGGAAGATATACCTTAGCTGTGGGACAAGGCAGCTCTAGGTCAACGCCCCTCCATAATTCTCCAAATAAGCGGGAAGCCTCAAAAGGCGCGTGAGAGAGGCAGTCCGGGTCTGTTTCCGTCAGCAAATACAGCATCGCGGTGTTTCCCGTAATTGCCAAAGCGTCAATTTGTTCCGGGGAAATCCCCGCTTCCCCGGATAATTCCTCCAGCAGCGCTTTCAGCGCCTTCCGGATGCATTGAGCCATTTCCACGCCCTTTCCGGCTAAAGCCCCGCCAATCCGGGAAATCACATCCGCCCCGTATCGATTTTGCGGATTGATGCCGGAAGCCTGCGCCAGCAGCCCCTTATGTCCATACAGCCGCGCGGCCAGAGTCGTGGTGCCAATGTCCACCGCCGCTCCAAAGGTATGAAACAGGGGCTTGAGTGTGAAATCGGGCATTTCTCCGCCGCCGCATATCACACTTTTTGCTTCCCCGCCTAAAAACACCCGGCAGTCTCCCTCTACGGCCGTGCAGCACGCAAGCCTGATCCCGGCCTCTAATTCCCACCGTGACAGATGCCCGCGCTCCGTTTCAGATACCGGAGACAGGTTCCCTGAAGCCGTTACCCTGCATTTGCCGCACCTTCCCTTTCCGCCGCAGGGAAGCTCCAGTGTGTGATGGAGGCCAATCGCGTCGCTCAGCAGGGTTCCGGCCTCTACAATGTATTCTCGATCGTTAATTGTCAATAAAGCCATTCTACCATATCCTTCTATCAAACGCATACGATTTCCCGACCGCGCTGCCCGCCAGGAAATCCTTCCTGAAAAAGCGGAATTTTCTCCAGGCCCCTGGCAATCCCGGCCATAAAGTGGTATAGTTTAGGAAACGCGGCCCATTCTCAGACGGAAGCCCTCAAAATGCCGGAGGCGTCCCAGAGCGCCCGCCGGCTCCATGGCCGTCCTATCCGTCCAGTTAGATATTACCAAAACAAACGGAAAAGCACAAGCCCGTCAAAAGGCGCGCGCCTTACGGTTCCAGCCCTTGCCGCCGGGCCGCCGTCTGTGACGCAGCTGAAAGCAGAAGCCCGCGCTGCCCGCCCCCTTTCCGGAGCTGTTTTCCCGCTTCTCCTTTTGAGCGGTACGAATCAGCGGCCCGATTGGAAAATCCGCCGCGCAGGCCAGGCGCGGAATGCCGCGGGATACAGGGCGCCCGCTTAAGATAACAGGGCACTGAACCGTCTGAGAAGGCTGTTCCGCAGCGGTGGGCGGCAAACCGTACGATTCCATCCGGCTTTCCGGCAATCGTCCGAGGCTCTCGGAGTGCCGGCGGCCGACAGGAGGATCTTCTTCATGAACGAACAAAAGCTGATAGATCTGGCTCTCAGCCTGGGCGCCTATCAAGCCGCAGTGATTCCCGTGAGCCGCATCCATTTTGACAAAAGCTTTCGATCCCTATGCGAATCCAACGCCTGCGGAAATTTTGGCATGTGCTGGATGTGTCCTCCCGACGTCGGTGATATCGTCAAGCTGATCGACGAGGCCAAGACCTTTCAAAGCGCCTTGGCATATCAAACCGTGGGAGAGCTTGCGGACGGCTATGACATCGAGGGAATGCTGGAAGCAGGTAACCGGCATAACCGGCTGGCTCAAAAAATTTCCGGCGCATTCGCCTCCCTCCCTTTCGGGAAAACCCTCCATTTGGGCGCGGGCGGGTGCCGCGTATGCCCTGTGTGCGCCAAACGCACCGGCGAGCCCTGCCGGTTTCCCGACCGGGCTATGGCTTCCCTGGAGGCTTACGGCGTGGCGGTGTCTGAGCTGGCGGAGGCCTGCGGCATGAAATATATCAACGGTCAAAGCACCGTTACGTATTTCGGCGCTTTCCTTTACCGGAAAGCCGAAGGCTGAAAAAGGAAATGAAATCCCCGGCGATGAAACCCATAATTCCGGAGAAAGTCCCAGGCTCCTATGGAAGTGTTTTCATAGGAGCCTGGGACTTTTCGATCGCTTCTAGGAACGATAAAAGATTATAGTTACATTTTTCAGGATAGGAATATAAAACAGTATCTGTCATAATAGAAATGAACCATGGAGCATGAGGATGCGGTCATGATTCATATCGTAATATTTATACGCTTCGTAAGACTAAAAAACCAAAATATTCCAATGTATAATATACTTGTATCGAAACAAATCAGGCGGGTGGAAACGTGAAAGATATCCTGAAAGAAATCACCAGGCTCCGCTTAGAACGCAACTGGACCGAGTATGAATTGGCTAAAAAATCCGGGCTGGCGCAATCGACGATCTCCTCCTGGTACCGTAAAAAACAAACGCCAAGCATACAAACATTAGATAAAATATGCAAAGGGTTCGGTATCACCTTATCCCAGTTTTTCGGAGAAGGCGACGACGCAATTTTTCTTACACCGGAACAAAGAAAGCTGTTGGACAGCTGGTCCGCCCTGAACACCCAGCAAAGAAAAATCGTAACCGACCTGCTGGACAACGTATTATAACGCCGGTTGAAAATCGCCGCTGATCTTCTCGGAACGCCGGCTACGCCTCATTCTTGGAAATGGAGTCTGATCACGATTGAAATACGACAAAGCGCTGACAGCCGGGCGGCTGAAGGCTCTGCGGAAGCGGCGCGGCCTGTCCCAAAGCCAGGTGGCGGCGGCTCTAAGAATCGACCGCTCCACCTACGCCTACTATGAACTGGGCCGGACGCCCCTGCCCGCGGAAAAGCTGGTTTTTCTGGCCCTTTACTACCGTGTTTCCTCCGATTTTCTTCTGGGGCTGTCAGAGCGGGAAGCAGGCTCTCAGCGCCGCCTCACATAAAAATATTCATTTTACTTACAGCGCTGTTGATTACGGCGCCGCTGAACGCGCCATTTTGCCAGATCCTCGGTGAAAACGGCGCGAAAAAAAGCCCGTTTCCCTTTTCAGCTCGGCTTGGGGAAACGGGCTTTTTTATTTCTGCGTTGCCATGCGGAACAGCGCCTCCAGGCAGATTTGGGCATGAAGCATGAATTTTTCGATCTCGATAAACTCATCCGCGTCGTGGAGATGGTTCTCCTCCCCGGGGAACACAGGGCCAAAGGCCACGCCCCGGTTTTGGAGAGAACGGGCGTAGGTCCCGCCTCCGGTGCCGTAAAGCCGGGCCCGCCCTCCTGTTACCGTCTCATAGGCGCCCTTCAGCATACGGATCAGAGGCGTATCCTCGGGCACGAACAGGGGCTTTTGCTCCGCCAGCACCCGGGCCTTGACGCCGTACGCCCCGGCGGCTGCCCGAAGCCTTTCAAAAATTTCCTCCCCGTCCGCCGTCACCGGATACCGGATATCCAGCACTGCCCGGCAAACGCCGTTATCCTGCTCCGCCACGCCTAAATTCACCGTCAGCGGCCCGGAAACCGCGTCCTCCCGGCGAAGCCCCAGGGAGCTTCCGTCCAGCTCCAGCCCGATTTTTTGATCGACAAAGCTCCACAGGGCGCCCAGCGCTTCCCCGCCGAAGCAGGAGGAAAAAAGCCTGACCAGCCGGGCCGCGGCGTTTCTTCCTTTCTGGGGCTCCATGGCGTGGGCGGCTCTTCCGGCACATTCCGCGGTCAAAACGCCGTCCGACCACTGGAAAGAAAATTTCCCGTCCATTTTTTTCGACAGGGCCTCCAGCGCTTCGTACTCCTCCGCCGTACACCTCGCCTCCGCCCTGGCGGAAGCCGCTACCGCGTTGCGGACCGTTCCCCCATGGAGGCTTTCCAGCCGTGAGCCGTCCGCCGGGGCGGAAAGCTCCACGTGTAAAATTCCCTTTTCCCGGTTGCATACGCCGTATTCGGCGTCCGGCGTAAAGGCAAGCTCCGGCAAAGCCTCCCGCTGAAAATACTGTTTCAGGTCGTCGGAGGCGATTTCCTCCCCAGCGCCGAAAATTGCTCTCGCCTTTCGGACGCACTTCACCCTTTCATCCTTCAGCGCCTTCAGGCAATAGAGAGCGACCACCGCCGCCCCTTTATCGTCGGCGGTTCCCCGGCCATAGAGCCTTCCGCCGCGCTTCTCCAGCACATAGGGGTCGCCCGTCCAGCCCTCTCCGGCCGGCACCACGTCCACATGGGTGACCACCGCCGCTACCGCTTCCCCCCCGCCGTATTCCGCGTGGCCCGCGTAATCGCCCACGTTTACCGTATCAAGCCCCAGCTCCCGGGCACGGTTTAAAATCCATCGGAGAGCTTCGGCCGACCGCTCTCCGAAGGGCCTGCGTGCGGCGGAGGCGTCCGCCACGGAAGGGATCGCCACCAGCGTCTTTAAATCCCGGAAAATCTGATCCTGATATTTTAAAATTTTTCTGCCGAAAAATTCTTTCATACCGCTTGCTTCCTCATATGATTAAAATTTGCAGACAATTTTCAAGTGCGTCTGCTTAGTGCACCGGCCGGTTGGCAGACGGCCTGGAGGCCGCTGAGGCCCACTGCCGCAGGGCGTGAGCGTCATACCCGTTCTTTTCTGGGTAAATGTAAATAATTTCATTTTATTATAGCAGGAATTTGCTGGAAAATCAGCAGTTTTTTGCCGCAGGGCAGAATAATTCTTGCGTCTAAAAGGGACACTTGCTATAATATAATCAGATTTTACGAGGGCGCCAGGCCCTTGAAAGTGCGGCCGGATCTCCGCTTTGCTCTGCGCCCTGCGCGGCGGGGCTGGGAGCTTTAGCGGGCTGGCGGCTCTCATCTGATCGATTTGCAGCAGAAAGCGGGGGACCTTCATGATATTGGCTTTGGATATCGGAAATACCAACATTACCATGGGCGTTTTTGACGGCAGGGATTTAAAATTCGTGTCGCGCCTGGCCACGGACCGCCAGCGTACAGAGGATCAGTACGCGGTGGAGCTGCGGGATATTGTGGATATTTACGGCGTCTCTATCGGCGAGATCGAAGGCTCCATCATCAGCTCGGTGGTACCCTCCCTGACCTCCGGAATAAAACGGGCCGTCAAGCGCCTGACCCGCACCGAGCCCTTGTGCATCGGCCCCGGTATGAAAACCGGGCTGAATATCAAGCTGAACGACCCGTCCACTCTGGGCGCCGACCTTGTGGCGGGCGCTGTGGCGGCCATCGAGCTGTTCGACTGTCCCTGCATTATTTTTGACATCGGCACCGCCACCACCATCAGCGTTTTAGATGCCGACGCCAGTATGCTGGGCGGAGTCATTATTCCCGGCCCGGGCATCGCCCTGGAGGCCCTTACCGCCCGTTCCGCCCTGCTTTCCTCCGTCAGCCTGGAGGCGCCGAAGCATGTGATCGGCTCCAATACCGCCGACTGCATGCGTTCCGGCTCCGTATACGGCACCGCCTCTATGATGGATGGAATGTGCGACCGGATCGAGGAGGAGCTGGGTAAGAAATGCTCTATTGTCGCCACCGGCGGCCTAGGAAAAGAGATCGTTCCCCACTGCCGGAGGAACATCGTCTACTGCGACAACCTTCTTTTGGAGGGGCTCAGGCTCCTGTATGAAAAGAATGCCGGCAAAGCCGGGCGGTAAGAAAAGCGCCGGCTGTGACCGGCTATATTCCCTCAATGCCGGATCCCTTCAAGTCAACCGCATATCCATAGGCGCGGCGTGCTCCTGTCTCACAGCGCGCCCGCTTTCAGGTTTTCTTTCGAAGCCGTTCCTGGGGGGATCCCAATGTTATAAGCTTCAGAAATAGCGCCCCTTTGGGGCTTACCGGCTCTGCCGGGCTATCAATATTTGCGATGCATCCTGAAATCAGGAGCATCAGCAGGAGGTAATTGAATATGACAAAGCAACAATCTCTGACCATGGGCAAAACCCAAAGGATGGTGGGCCTGGCTATTTTCACAGCTATCATAATTGTGCTGCAGCTGGTTTCCACCTTCATCAAGTTCGGTCCCTTCTCCATCACTCTGGCGATGATTCCCATTGTTGTGGGCGCCGCTGTGTACGGTGCGGGAGCGGGCGCTTATTTGGGCGGCGTATTCAGCGTTGTGGTTCTCATCTGCTGCGTTACGGGAGCAGATCCCGGCGGCGCGGTCGTCTGGAACGCAAACCCATTTCTGTGCATCGTGGTCTGCATGGCCAAGGGCATAGCCGCCGGCCTCGCGGCCGGACTGGTTTACCGCCTCATCGCTCCCAAAAGCGTGCTGGGAGGCACCGTCGCAGCGGCTGTTCTAAGCCCCATAGTAAACACGGGTATTTTTTATCTGGGGCTGGCGCTGTTCTTCCGCCCTGTGCTTCTCTCCTGGACCGGCGAAACCGACGTGCTTTACAATATCATCGTCGGCCTGCTGGGAGTCAATTTCTTAGTAGAGCTTGGCGTTAATGTGGTGCTCAGCCCTATTGTTGTCCGGATCCTCAAGGCGGTCAAGGCCGCTTAATATCCCCATTGACATTCATGAATTGAATGCCAACCGCCCCTTGTTTCAAGCGTTTCGGCGCCGTCAAGCTTTCTTGGCGGCGCTTTTTATTTTTCTTTCCTCCGACTGACAAAATCCGTTTTGAACAGGCGGACATAAAACGCGTACTTTTCTATTCAATCGTTTTGCAGAAGAAAAGAGTATGTAGGAGAATAGAGCCCCTGGACCCTTTCAGGTTCTGAAGAATACAGCTCGTCCATCAGTCTCACGGGCTGATTTTCACAACAGTCCCGCTCTATTGGACCGTTTAGCCCCTTTTTTTCAAATTTGTCTGCATTCCTGATAATCATAATTGATCATAATTAATTATTAAATCCCCATCGGCTTTTCTTTTTGTCAAAATTGCTGTAATATCTGGACGAACATTAAAATGGAAGCTATAATAAAGCCAAAAGAGCGCCCGCTCTTTTTAATCAAAATCAATCAAAGAGGTGCTTTTCATGACTGAAATGGAGATTAAGGAACAAATTTGCGACGTATGCCATAAAATGTGGCAGCTCGGCTGGGTAGCGGCAAATGATGGAAATGTTTCTGTAAAGCTTCCCGACGGCAATTTTATCTGCACTCCCACCGGCATCAGCAAAAGCTTCATCACCCCGGAAAAGCTGGTAAAAATCAACGCTCAAGGCGAGATTTTGGAAGCCAACGACGGCTATCGGCCCTCCTCGGAAATGAAAATGCACATGCGCTGTTATGAGCTGCGGGATGACGTAGGCGCGGTGGTTCACGCTCATCCCCCGGCAGCCACCGGTTTTGCCGTAGCTCATCTGCCTATGGACCGTTACATTATGATTGAAGCGGTTATTTCTTTGGGCAGCGTGCCGCTCACTCCCTTCGGCGTCCCCTCCACCAAGGAAGTTCCTGACGCTATCGCCCCTTATCTGCCCGACCATGACGCTATGCTTCTGGAAAATCACGGAGCGGTTACTGTGGGCGCAGACTTATGCACTGCCTATTACCGTATGGAAACCTTGGAGCTGTGGGCTAAAATCGAACTGAACGCCCGTCTGCTGGGAGGGGAAAAAGAAATCTCCGAAAAGAATATCGGCCGCTTGCTGGAGCTTCGGAAATCCGCCAAGGTGACGGGCCGCCACCCGGGCTACCGCCATTATCGTAAAAACAAATAAATTATTTTTCAGGAAAGGACGGTGCGGCGGCCTCTGGGAAATTCCCGGATGGACGCGATGAAAATGGCACAGAAAAAACAAGTCCTGGCATTCGACTTCGGCGCGTCCAGCGGCAGAGCAATGCTGGGTTCCTTTGACGGGAACACGATTTCCTATCAGGAGATCCACCGTTTTTCCAATGATCCGGTCAGTATCGGCGGCACCCTCTATTGGGATGTTCTGCGCCAATTTTATGAGATCAAACAGGGAATCGTCAAGGCCAAACAGTTTGGCCCCATCGACAGTATTGCCATCGACACCTGGGGCGTGGATTTCGGGTTGATCGCCAAGGACGGCACCCTATTGGAAAATCCGGTCCACTACCGTGACCTGCGAACCACGGGCCTGGTGGAAAAAAGCTTTTCGAAAATTCCCAAGGAGGAATTTTACCATCTGACCGGCAACCAGTTTATGGAGCTGAACACCGTGTTTCAGTTGTATTCCCTGGCTCTGAACCGGCCGTATCAGCTTGAACGGGCGGACTGCCTATTGCTGATGCCCGATCTTTTCAATTATATGCTGACCGGGGTCAAGGCCTCGGAGTACACTAACTGCACCACCACCCAGCTTTTGGACGCGGCGAAGGGGACCTGGTCCCAGCGGGTTACGGAGGCCTTGGGGATTCCCTCCCGGCTGTTCACCTCTATCGTCCAGCCAGGCACGGTCATCGGGCGGCTGAATCCCGAAACCTGCGATGAGCTGGGAGTGGATCCCATTAAGGTGGTGTCAGTGGCAAGCCACGATACCGCCAGCGCGGTAGCCGCGGTGCCGGCTGAAGAGAAGGATTTTATCTTCAACAGCTGCGGCACCTGGTCAATTTTCGGCACTGTGGTAGACAGTCCTGTCCTGAACGAGAAGGCAGTACGGTACAATCTGGCCAACGAGGGCGCCGCCGAGGGAAAAACCTCCCTGATTCGGAATATCCTGGGCCTTTGGATGATCCAGGAGAGCCGCCGTCAGTACCAGCGGGAGGGCTTTGACTACAGCTATGGCGACCTGGAACGGTTGGCGCTGCGTGAAAAGCCCTTTGCCTGCTTTATCGATCCGGACGATCCTATGTTTGTTCCTCCGGGCAATCTTCCCCGCAGAGTGCGGGAATTTTGTGAAAAAACCAGTCAGCCGGTCCCCGAAACCGTAGGCCAGGTGATGCGGTGCATCTATGAAAGCCTGGCAATGAAATACCGCTATACCTACGAGCAGCTGAAGGACTGCACCGGCAAGGATTACCGCGCCATCCATATGATTGGCGGCGGCACCAAGGACAGCCTGCTCTGTCAAATGACTGCCAACGCCTGCGGCTGTACCGTAACCGCCGGCCCCATTGAAGCTACGGTTCTAGGAAATATCGCCATGCAGCTGATTGCTAACGGGCAGATCCGAGATGTGGACGAGGCAAGGCAGATTATTGCCCGCTCGGAAAAAGTGTTGAATTATCAGCCCACAGAGGCAGGCGCCTATCGTACGGCCTATGAAATTTATTTAAAAGCGTTAAAGCTTTCCTGATTTTCCAGATCCGTTAAGCGCGGAGTAAGATCTCCGGCGCCGCAAAGCTGTAAGCCTGGGGTCTGCCCTTCAACGGTTTTCAAATTTTGACGGGCCGCTTGCTGAAAATTTCAGAATTGCAGACGGTATGGCAAGGCTGTTGGCGATAAAACAGCCGGCATGACAGTTTTACTTTCTGCCGGTCTTGTCCACCGTCCCACGGCTGTTTTCCCACATTCACCCGCAAAAAAAGCCTCCGAAGGCGGACAATGCCGCCTTCGGAGGCTTTTTTGTCAGCTTTAGCGCAAAGAGACCCTCTGGCTTATCATCAAGGACCAGGCCTTCGTTTCATGGAGGCAGACTGGCCGCAGCCCTCCGCCGTTCCCGGCGCGGTAAGCCTGGAGGTTTTCTGACCGGCCGCAGGAAAAGGCCGCGGACTTAAAAGGGAAAATTTCTTTTCCCAGAAAACACATTCAGATCTTTTGAAGCTTCCACTTTCCCCGTACGAACCGGCCTACAAAGCAAATCGACCTGCACACCCAGTCGATTATCATGGCGATCCACACGCCGATGGCGCCCATTTGGAACCAAATTCCCAGTACATAGCTGAACAGGATTCGGAACAACAGCATAGACACAATTGAAACGATCATAGTAAAACGGACGTCATTGCTCGCCCGCAGGGCGTTGGGCAAGGTGAACGCGGCGGGCCACAACAGCATGGCACAGCCGTTATGAAGCACAATCAAAACGGTGGAAAGCCAGATGGTCTCCTCCGAAAGGTTGTAAAGCTTTAGGGATAGAGGAAGGGTTGCCAGAATCAGGGTATTCCATCCGATGACGGAAAGATAAGCGATTTTCATCAGCTTTTTTGTATAATAGGAAGCCTGGCCGTAATCCCGGGCGCCCACGCACTGGCCAATTACGGTAATCATGGCGAGATTCATGGCGTTGCCTGGAATGCATCCCATACCGTCCAGGTTATTTGCCACCGCATTGGCGGCGATCTGGACGGTTCCGAACCCGGAAATGATGCTGACCACCAAAACTCTGCCCAGCTGAAAAAAGCTGTTTTCCAAGCCATTGGGAATTCCAATATGTAAAATCTTCTTGATAACCGGGAAATCCGGCTTGAGATATTCCCATTTTAAGCTGATAAAAACCTGATGCCCCGGATTGCTCAGCAGCACCACCATGATGACGCAGGCCGCCACTCTGGAAATCAGGGAGGCCGTAGCCACGCCGGCTACACCCATTTGGAAGGTAAAAATAAAAAACGCATTGCCAGCCACATTGATCACATTCATTGCTAAGGAAACCAGCATAGACACCTTGGAGTTTCCCATGGCCCGAAACAGGGCGGCACAGGAGTTATAAACCGCTAAAAACGGATAAGACAGCGCTGAAATCCAAAGATAGGTGATACAGGCCGACATGACATCATCCTCGATAGCCCCAAAAAACAGGCGGAGCAGAGGCCTCTGAAACAGCAGCGTCAGCCCCATGATAAAAATGGAAATAACGATGGTCACCACCATAAGCTGGTCCGCTGATTCGCAGGCCTTTTTCCGGTTCCGCGCCCCCAGATACTGAGCGGTCACCACCGCGCCGCCGGTGGCCAGCGCCGCGAAAATATTGATCAGCAGAACGTTAATCATATCCACCAGAGAAACGCCGGAAACCGCCGCTTCTCCCGCATAGGATACCATCATAACGTCCGCCATGCCTACCGTCAGGGCTAAGGCCTGCTCGATCACCAAGGGAAAAATCAATCGTTTTAAATCCGCGTTAGAAAACATTGCTGCGCTTTCATCTCTATTTCTTTCGTATGATTTATTGCTTTTTCCAGCTGCCGCCATAAAAATCCCGCCTTATTTTCCGCGCAAAGCCGGCACCCCTTTTCAGAGCTGGCTTTGTCCTGGCTCCGTGCGGAATACTTCTGATTTTATCAAAGCCTCTCATATGCTTCAGCCCAAAGCCCAGGGCCCGCCCGGTTCCAATGCGCCGCGCAGTCGATCCCCTTCCCGCCGGCGGACGGCTCCGTCTCCGGCCGCCTTAATCATTGGGCCGCAGATAAAACCGCCCTGTTACCTGCTCTGTCTTTACCACATTGATAAACGCCTTAGGATCAATCTCCCGTATTTTAGAGACAATTCTCCGCTTTTCCTGCCTGGAAACCACGCTGTACAGCAGCTTCCTCTCCTTGCCCTCATAGCAGCCCACCCCCTGAAACAGCGTGGCATCGTGATGAGTGACCTCTTTGATCTGTTCGTAAACCCGCTGAGGCGCCTCCGTTATAATCAGCAAGGTCAGCTTTTGATAACGGCTGTACAGCCCGTTGAGAATCTGGGTCGACGCGAACTGAAAAATGATGGAATACAGCGCCTGCTCCCAGCTGAACAAAAAGCCGGCCGCCGCCAGCATCAGCACATTGCCCGCCAGAATGTAGTTCCAAGTTTCTTTTCCCTTGCGCTCGGAAAAGAAAATCGCGATAAAATCCGTACCGCCGCTGGTAGCGCCGGCAAACAGGCACAGACTGACGGCAAACCCGTTGATCAGTCCGCCGAACACACAGATCAAAAGGATGTCCGAGGTAATCGGGTATCCTGGAAGAATGTCTGTCAAAATACTGGTAAGAACGATAGCCACACAGGAATACAGGGTGAATTTCTTCCCGATAAACCGAAAGCTGATCATAATCGGCGCCAGGTTCAACAGCAGATTAACGGCGGAATACGGCACAGAAAAGTGAAAAAATTTATCCGCCGCTTGCTGGATCAGCAGAGTCAGGCCCGTAAATCCGCCGGGGAACAGTCCCCCCGCCCGGACAAAGCTTTTGATATTCATGGCCATCACGCAGGAGGCGGCCACCACCAGCACCAGCCTTTTCACGTCCCGTTTCCAACCGTTTTGCTCCATAACGCCTCCTGTTCTTCTTACCATGCCAGCAAGAGCTTCCGCAGGGCCGAAACAGAAGCCACGATCCGGTCCGCGCCGGCTTCTTCCAATTCTCCTTCTTCCGCATAGCCAAACGCCACTCCTACGGAAGCAATGCCGTTTTTCTTAGCGCCAACGATATCATGCTTCCGGTCTCCAATCATGGCCATCAAAGGCTTATCCGCCTCTTCCAGAGCCAGCCGGGCGAACGCCTCCCGGATGACCTCCGCCTTGTCCATGCGGGTGCCGTCCAGCTCGCTGCCTACGATTTCCTGAAAATATTCGGAAAGCCCAAAATGCCCCAAAATTTCCTTCGCGAACACCTCAGGCTTGGAGGTAGCCACCGCCAGCACCCTGCCAGCGTCTCTCAGCGTCCAGAGAAGCTTTTCCACACCGGGATAAACCTTATTTTCAAACATACCCTTTTCCCGAAACCTCTCCCGGTATTTTTCCACCGCCAGCAGCGCTTCCTCCCGGGAAAGCCCCCCGTAGGTTTCAAAGGATTCCGGCAGCGGAGGCCCGATATAGCAGTAAAGCTCCTCCGGCCTGCGTTCCGCCTGCCCGAAATAGGATAAGGCGTATTGGACGCACTTGGTAATCCCCTCCGCCGAGTCGGTAAGGGTCCCATCCAGATCAAACAACAAATACCGATGCAACGGGCCACATCCTCTCTTTTCATAAAAGCCCGCTCCCTCTGCGCCACAGAGAGGAACGGGCCCTCCTTATTTCCTTTTCACCTTCACAGGAAACCGAAGCCTTTGGGAGCCCCCTGTTCTCCTGACGCCGTCGGGCAGCTCTCTGCGAGCCCTTTTCTTAAGCTTTATTATATCCCATTCCCGCTGGAAAAACAATCCGCCGGGAACCAGAAATTATTTTCTTTCTCTCCCTTGCACAACCGCCGTTTCTCCCGGCGGAAAAATTGACAAACCGCGGATTTCCTGATATATTTTTTTAGTAGTGTAAAAAATGAGGGAGCCTTCGGAACCGTCGGCTTTTCCTCTCTGTCAGGACGTTTCTTTGTTGAAAGGCGCCCTCAATACAAAGCAAAAATCACTTAGGAGGATCCAAAATGAAACTAGCGTTTTCAACCTTGGGCTGTCCGGAATTCGGCTGGTCCGACGTATATTCCATGGCCAAGGATCTAGGCTTCCAGGGCATTGAGGTCCGCGGGCTGGGCGACGAGCTGTTCGACGGCAAAACCAAGCCCTTTCAGCAGGAGAACCTGCCCAAAACCTTGGCTCAGCTGAAAAAAATCCGCATGAACATATCCTGCATTTCTTCCGGCGCCTGCCTGAAATTCCCGGAAAAGGCGGAGGAAACCCGCCGGGAACTGCTGCGCTCCATCGACGTGGCCTCCCAGCTGGAGGCTCCCTTTGTCCGTATTCTGGGCGATTTGAGCCCCGCTCCCGATGGAGAGGTAGACGACGCGGTCGTTTTAAAGGCATTAAAAGCCCTGATCCCCTATGCGGAGGAGAAGGGCGTCACTCTGCTGGTGGAAACCAATGGCGTATATGCCGACACCTCCCGTCTCGCCAGCCTTTTAAACCAGATTGAAAGCGACAGCATCGGTGCTTTGTGGGATATGCATCATCCCTACCGCTACGGAAACGAAACGCCCGAGCAGACGGTGCAGAACCTGGGAGCGTATATTAAATACACCCACATCAAGGATTCCGTCATGGAAAACGGCAGGGTAGCCTACAAAATGATGGGCGAGGGAGATCTGCCGGTAGACGCCATCATGCGGGCTCTGCGCTCCATCAATTACGAGGGCTATATTTCCCTGGAGTGGCTGAAAAGCTATATGCCGGAGCTGAATGACGCCGGCGTTGTGTTCCCTCAGTTCACCCATTTCATGTCTCAGTATCTCGGCGGCGCCGATGAATCCCGCCGTCTTTACGACGATAACCGGAAAACCGGCAAATACGTTTGGCCTAAGGAGCATTTAATCGATCTGACTTTTCCTCAGGTGCTTGACCGCATGGTGGAGGAGTTTCCGGATCAATACGCTTTCCGGTACACCACTCTGGATTACACCCGTACATACGCCGAGTTTCGGGACGATGTGGACACCTTTGCCCGAGCCCTGATCGCTATGGGCGTGCGCCCCGGCGACCACGTGGCTATTTGGGCCACCAATGTGCCCCAGTGGTACATTACCTTCTGGGCCACTACCAAGATCGGCGCGGTGCTGGTAACCGTCAACACCGCCTACAAAATCCACGAGGCCGAATATTTGCTCCGCCAGTCTGACACTCATACTCTGGTAATGATCGACGGCTTCAAGGATTCCGACTATGTATCCATCATCAAGGAGCTTTGCCCGGAGCTGAAGACTACGGAAAAGGGCAAGCCTCTCCACTGCAAGCGGCTGCCGTTTTTGCGGAATATCGTCACGGTGGATTCAGCGCAGGAGGGCTGCTACACCTGGCAGGAGGCCATGGACCGTTTTGGTTCTGACAAGCCGGACATGCGTTTCGGAATGGAGCTTCATGATGTCAGCGAAACAGTAAAGGACTGTGAGTTTGTGGTATTTAAGGGCGCTCTTGAAGCAGGCGGAACTGTCCGCGGAATCAACGCAGAGGGACAGGGATCCATGCCCAGAAAGAAAATCGACAAGCTTGTGGAATTTGCAAAGGGATATGGCGCAAAAGGTCTCGCCTATATTGCTATTGCAGAAGACGGATCAAGAAAGTCCTCTTTTGCCAAATTCATGAAGGAAGAAGAGATGGACGCTCTTGTTCAGGCGATGGAAGGAAAGTCGGGAGACCTGCTTCTTTTTGCCGCTGATAAGAACAAAGTAGTTTATGATGTGCTTGGCGCTCTCCGTGTGGAGCTTGCAAAACAGATGGAGCTTCTGGATAAGAACGAGTATCGTTTTGTGTGGGTAACAGAATTCCCGCTTCTTGAGTGGAGCGAAGAGGAGAACCGCTTTACTGCCATGCATCATCCGTTTACCATGCCTATGGAAGAGGATCTTCCGCTTCTGGATACAGATCCGGGCAAGGTTCGTGCAAAAGCGTATGACATTGTACTGAATGGAAATGAGATCGGTGGAGGAAGTGTGAGAATCCATCAGAATGATATTCAGGAAAAAATGTTTGAAAAGCTTGGATTTACGGAAGAATCTGCTTATGAACAGTTCGGATTCCTTCTGAATGCCTTTAAATACGGTGTTCCGCCTCATGCAGGACTGGCTTACGGACTTGACCGCCTGGTTATGCTGATGACAAAGGTTGACAGCATCCGTGAAGTGATCGCTTTCCCGAAAGTGAAAGATGCGTCCTGCCTTATGACACAGTCTCCAAGCGTTGTCAGTGAAGCGCAGCTACAGGAACTGGGACTTGAGACTGCTCCGGAGAAAACAGAAGAATAAGATACAGTCAGATGACTGTAAAATAAGAAAAGGGCTTTTCCGTTTTGGGAAAGCCCTTTTAGCTCTATAACAGATCAATTTTCTTCAGAAATATTTTCGCCGGAGGAATCAGGATTCTCCTCAGGGTTTTCTTCCGGGGAAAGCTCTTCTTCCACAGGAGTACTGCTGAGAGTGCCAAAGATTCCGGCTCCGATCACCTGCCCGTCATCCTGCAGCTTCCAGGAAGCACCGTCGTTGGTAAGAGAAAAGCTTGCCGGGTGCGTCAGTGTTTTTGTATTATTTTCTATGCTTTTCAGAAGAAGCTCCAGAGAATGATTATATCGTTTCTGAGAACCGTCGATGACTGCCTGTGGAGACGCAAGATATTCTTCCAGTTCTTTCTGATAAGCAGTAAGAATTGCATTGCTGTCAAAGGTAGTGATCTCGGCTTCTACGGCAGCCTGATAGCTTTTTATCTGAGAAGAGGTTATTTTAAAATCAAAGTTTTTATGCATTTGTTCCACCAGAGCGCTGGCAATGGAAGCTTTTGCATCATCTGAAGTATTCAGAAGGCTTTCCAGACCAAGATAGTTGCTCATCTGATCCAGATCCATAGTTTTCAGGGTGTTTAAATAGACGGTCAGTGTTTCCTCCGGCGTCAGGAGGTCACTGTCAGAGAGATAAGTGATAAGACCGCCGACAAGACTGTTTTCCAGTTCATGAGTACGTCTGATTTCCCATTCTTCTTCCTTTTCTGTACCCTGGTTGCTAAGGGTCAGGGAGCAGCTGGTTTCTACAGTTTTATACTGATTATTTTTCAGAAGTTCACTGAGGATGAGATAACGGTCCTCCAGGGAACCGGAATTTTCTTCTGTATTCTGAGAAGAGGAAGCTGCGGCAAGCAGGATTGCGTTTTCAAGATGAGAAACCGCGTAATCTTTTGCGAGAGCCTGAGCGTCAATGGTGGTGAGCTTCAGGTTTGCAGAAGCTTCTTTCTTGTCTTTGGCAACTTTGATACGTTGGATTTTGTAGTCAAAATCCTCGAAAAAAAGAGAAAAAACATCTTCAACTTCCTTGGAAAGTTCGGTTTTTTCTGTGGCATCCGGAAACAGCTCCTGATAGGAAATATACTTCTGAGCCGTATCAGAATCCAGATTTTTCAGGAGATCCAGTTCATTTGTAATGACTCCCTCCACATCTGACTTATCTGAGTGGGAACAGCCGATGATCATTGATACGGCAAAGATAAGCACGAGAAGCGGAATCAGACCTTTTGCGATCTTCATATGATTCTTTCCTTTCCAAAATATTCCCCTCCATTTTACCAGATAACAGGGTAAAAGTCAAAAAAACGGAAATTAGGTGTAATTTTTCTAAAAAAGAATGAAAAAACTGTGAAACAACAGGTGATTTTTGTCAGGACTTTTCTTTTAAAGCGTAATCTGCTATGATAGTACAGTCAGATAGTTCGTTGCTGTGAAGGTCGTGAACAGTAATGATAGTTCCTTTGTTTACAGGGAGGAAAAAATAAAAAATATGAAAAAACGTATTTTGATCCTTTTGGGGATTCTTATAATTGGTGGCGCTGCAGGAGGAGTCTGCTGGAAACTGGGATTTTTCGGGCAGGAGCAGGAAAGCGGAGAAACCGCCTATGTTACAGAGATCAGCCAGATCACCGGAGACGTTGCGGGAATCGCAAACAGGTATGCCGGTGTTGTGGAACCGCAGAAAACAGAAGAGGTAGAGCTGGAAAACGGACGTAAAGTAAAAACAGTGAAAGTAAAGACCGGCGAGGAGGTAAAGCAGGGACAGCTTCTTTTTGAATATGATCTTACCAGTATCCAGGAGGATCTGGAGGAGACCCAGCTTGATCTTGACCGTCTGAAAAATGAAGCCGCCAGTCTGAGCGAACAGATCGCCACTCTTGAAAAAGAAAAAAAGCAGGCGGAAAAAGACGACCAGCTCTCTTATACCATTGAGATCGAAACAAATAAAATGAATCTCAAAAAAAATGAATACAGTCAGAAAAGCAAGCAGGCGGAGATTACGAAGCTCCAGAATACAATGGGAAATACAGAAGTACGAAGTCCTATTGACGGAGTGATCCAGAAGATCGATACCACAAAGCTTACAACAGATGACAGCGGCATGGACGATATGGATCAGGATATGAGCTATTCTGATACTGGTATGACAGGAGAAAGCAGTCAGAATGCTTTTATTACCATTCTCAGTACGGGAGCATACAGGATCAAAGGAACGGTTAATGAGATGAACGTAGGAAGCATTATCGAAGGAGAACCTGTGATCATCCGTTCCCGTGTGGACGAAAACCAGGTATGGAAGGGAACCATGGGAAGTGTTGACAGAGAAAGCACCAATTCCCAGAGCAGCAGCAACGCATGGGGAATGATGGATGCAAGCGGCGACTCCCAGACATCCTCCACTACATATCCTTTTTATGTGGAACTGCAGTCCTCTGAGGACCTGATGCTTGGGCAGCATGTATACATTGAGCCGGATGAGGGACAGGAGGAGAAAAAAGAAGGCCTGTGGATCAGTGAATTTTATATTGTGGATGCAGACACCAACAGTCCTTATGTATGGGCGGCAGACAAGGATAAGCGCCTGGTAAAGAAAAGCGTGATCCTGGGACAGTATGATGAAACTCTGGGTGAATATGAAATCGTAGAGGGACTTACCAAAAAAGACTGCATTGCCTATCCTTCCCAGCTTTATGAGGAGGGAATGAAAACAACGACCAACAGCGCGGCTGCTACGGACTTTACTGCTCTGGAAATGGAGAATACCGGAAATGGAGATGAGGGAGCGCAGCCGGCAGAAACGCCTGTGGAGGAAATTCCGGCAGACGACGGTTCGGCAGAGATACCGGAGACAGTGTCAGAAGAGATTTCTGCTGATGATATCCCTGCAGAGGAAGTTACGGAAGAGGAGAGTATTTCTTCAGACATGGGAAGCGGCATGGAGGATTCTATGGTAGAAATGGTTCCGGATACGTCTCTTCCTGAGAATGAAGTTCTGGTTCCGGCAGGCGATGAATAACAGGAGGAATGGAATGATTCTTGAATTAAAAGGAATTTATAAAGATTACATTCAGGGAAAGATGACGGTTCCTGTTCTGAAAGATGTGAATTTTTCCATGGAGGAAGGCGAATATGTGGCGATCATGGGGCCTTCGGGTTCCGGAAAAACAACGCTGATGAACATTATCGGATGTCTGGATCAGGCTACGAAGGGCAGCTTTTTTCTGGACGGGCAGGATATCCGTTCCTGTTCGGAAAACGCCATGTCGGATATCAGGCTGAATAAGATCGGCTTTGTGTTCCAGAGCTTTCATCTGCTTCCAAGGCAGTCTGCTCTTGCAAATGTGGAGATGCCGCTGAATTATGCAAAGGTGCCAAAAAAGGAACGCCGGGAAAGAGCGCTGAAAGCATTGGACAGAGTAGGGCTTTCAGACAGAGTGGATTTCCGGCCCAATCAGCTTTCCGGAGGCCAGATGCAGCGAGTAGCTATCGCAAGAGCAATTGTAAACAGCCCCAAGCTTCTTCTGGCAGATGAGCCTACCGGTGCTCTGGACAGCAAATCAGGCGCTCAGGTAATGGAACTTTTTCAGAAGCTGAATGACGAGGGTGTAACGGTTCTGATGATCACACATGATCCGGATATTGCCGCCCATGCAAAACGGGTAGTGACGATCCGCGATGGTGTGCTTCAGGAAAAAGAGGTGAAATCATGAAAAATGCCAAAAAGATCATCATAGGTGTTGTTGTGGTGGCTCTGGTGGCAGGAGGTGCTGCGGGTGGAGCAGTTTATCTAAAAAGTAATAACAAAGAGACAGTAGGCGTAGTCAGTGTGGACAGCCTGGCCTCTGATTATTATATGGACGATACCACTCTGGATGGAAATATTGTTACAAATGTGACACAGAATGTAACGGTGGATAAAGATATGATCATCAAGGATCTGTATGTTCAGAAAGGCGACACCGTAAAAAAAGGAGACAAGCTGATGTCCTTTGACATGACTCTTGTCCAGATGGAACTGAATATTGCAAAGTTAAAAAAACAGAAGCAGGAGCAGGATCTGGAAAAAGCTGTCAACAGGCTGAACAGCCTGAAGAACGGGGGGCCCATTGAGGAAGAGGACAGCCGGCTTCCGGATCTGCCGACGGACAACAGTACATCTGATACTGAGATGGCCTCGGCAGCAGGAAACGTAAACGGAAGCTATCTGGCAGCCATAATCAGACCGATTCTGGCTGCTGCAGATGTGGGGCTTGTGACAGAAGATGATTTTTCTTCCGGTGATTCTGATACCGGAGCTGATCAGGAAGACACCGGTGCACAGCCGGATTCCGGCGATCAGGGAGTTTCCGGTGACGACAGCTTTGTTGATTTTGGAGACGGAAATCAGGAACAGATCACACCGGATCCTTCTGCGACACCTTCACCGGAACCGCTTCCTTCTGAAGCACCGGATGAAGAATTTACAGATACCCCTTCAGACAATGACATTGAGATCATTGATCCGGAACCGGACAGTCACGAAAGCGACATTACAGACGGTGAACCGGAGTTTTATCAGAAGCTAGATGCAGATACGGTTCCTTTTACAGGAACAGGTACAGAGGAAGATCCTTTTGTATTTCTCTGCAGCTCAGCCAAAGGAAAAGTCGTTGCCACCGGAGGATTTTTAAACAAAATGGCAGGCTTTAAGGCGGATGGAACAAAGGAACCGGGAATCAATGGATACTGGTATCAGCTGGAATTTCATCAGAATGACACGATCACGAATTTTGCTGACAGAAAAGAATCCTGCACCGGCTATTATCTGATAGACGGAAGTCTTCTGGAAAAAATGGTAGAGGAAACCGCTTCTGTGGAATATACTCTTGAGGGCGCTTCTCACTATGAAGATGATTTTGAGATTCCCGGCGGCGGAGACGATATGGGCGGCAGCGATCCAGGTGTGACCATTTCCAGAGAAGAGGCCATTAAGATCCAGCAGACAAAGGTAGAAGGTCTGAAGCTGGATATCAGACAGAGCGACATTGATATTGGCAAGCTGGAAAAAAAGGTAAACAAGGAAGTTATTTACAGTAAGCTGGACGGAACCATTGCAAAAGTGGGAGATCCGGTTACAGGAGTATCAGACGGAAATGCATTTATGACTATAAAAAGCAAAGAAGGCTATTATGTAAAAGGTACGGTCAGCGAACTGCTTCTGGATAAGCTCCAGGAGGGGACAATTCTGAACTGTTCCGGCTCAAACGGAGTTTTTGATGCAGAGGTTGTGGATGTATCTGAGTATCCGGTATCGGATGAGGTTTACGGAACAGGCATGGGAAATCCAAATGTTTCTTATTATACTTACAGTGCCACGATCACAGATAAATCAGTTCAGGTAACAGAGGATGACTGGCTGAGTGTTAATATCCAGGGAGGCACAGATAATTCAGGAGTCATTGTTCTGGACAAAGCGTTTGTAAGAACTGAAAACGGAGCTTATTATGTATATAAAGAAGAAAACGGAGTACTGAAAAAGCAGCCTCTGACTGTTGGCGGAAATGCAAACGGCGGAATGTCTGTAATTGTAAAAGGCGGAATTACCAGAGAAGATAAGATTGCATTCCCTTATGGAAAAACAGCAAAAGAGGGTGTAAAAACAAAAGACATCTCTCTTGAAGAACTGTATCAGTAGAAAGGTGGAATTTTATGCTTGAAAATATGAGGATATCCATTCAGGGAATCTGGTCCCATAAAATGCGTTCCTTTCTGACCATGCTGGGTATCATTATTGGAATTGCTTCTATTATTGCTATTGTATCTACGATCAAGGGAACAAGTGAACAGATTAAAGAAGATCTGATCGGTTCAGGAAATAATACAGTGACGATCAGCCTTTATTCCGGTGACAGCGGTTATGATCCCATGTTTGGAATGACGGACGGCGGTAAACCTCCTCTTCTTACGAAAGAACAGAAGGAAGAAGTTATGGATATGGAGCACGTTGAGAACGCTACATTTTTCCATACAAGCACTTACAGCAGTATATATTATCAGAATACTGCTCTGCAGGGAGGTACGGTATACGGAATTGATGAAAATTACCTGGATACCTGCGGATATATGGTACGATCCGGAAGAGGATTTATTCAGAAGGATTACGACAATCTGAACAAGGTAGCTCTGATTGACAGCAATGCGGCAGAGAATCTTTTTTCCGGAGAGGATCCTCTGGGAAAAACCATTGAAGTCGGAGACGACCCTTTTACGGTTGTGGGAATCGTTCAGCAGGGAGACAGCTATCAGCCCAACATTTCAAGTCTTGACGAATATTATTCCTATTATCAGACGGTTGTCGGAACAGTGATGATTCCAAGTAAATGCTGGCCCATTGCATTTCAGTTTGACGAGCCGGAAAACGTTGTGATCAAAGCAGACTCTACAGATAATATGAGTTCAGCGGGAAACGATGCGGCTAAGATTTTAAATCAGGGAATCGAAGAAGATTCCAAGTTTAAATACAAAGCTGATGATGTAATGGAAAAAGTCAAGGATATGCAGCAGCTCAGTGAAAGCACAAACCAGCAGCTTCTGTGGATCGCAAGTATTTCCCTTCTGGTAGGAGGAATCGGTGTTATGAATATTATGCTGGTTTCTGTTACTGAGAGAACCAGTGAGATCGGTCTGAAAAAGGCGATCGGGGCAAGAAAAAAAGTTATTCTTTATCAGTTTCTTACAGAGGCTTCCATGCTGACCAGCATTGGAGGTGTGATCGGAGTGATTCTGGGAATTGTTTTGTCCAAGGTGGTATCGGAGATCTCCGGGGCGCCTACGGCCATCAGTATACCGGCAATCATAGGATCCGTACTGTTTTCTACTCTGATCGGAGTGATCTTTGGGCTCCTGCCTTCGGTAAAGGCTGCGAACCTGAATCCTATTGACGCATTGAGAAGTGAATAAATAAAAAGAAAACTGCTTTTCTCTGAAGCCGGATTTCCGGAAAAGGGAAAAGCAGTTTTTTTATATAAAGCTTTCGTTCATAAAGAGTTTCAATCCATAAAGAGATTTTGCCCATAGACAGTTTTAATGCACAGGAAGCTTCAGCTGAAAGGTGGCGCCTCCGCCGGGAGTGTCGGAAACACTGAGGGTTCCATGATGAAGAAGCGCAATTTCTTTTGCAATGCAAAGTCCAAGTCCAAAATGCTGCTTATCGTTTCTTGAGGTGTCAGAACGGTAGAATCTCTGGAATACGGCTTCTTTTTCCGAATCAGGAATACCGGGGCCATTATCAGCAACAAACAGAGAAACGGAAGCCGCTTCCTGTCTGGCAGAAAGCCGGATCATGCCTCCTTCCGGTACATAGGCAAGAGCATTGTCGATAAGGATTGCCAGAGCCTGAGAAATTTTCAGGCTGTCACAGAAACAGACAGGGAGAGAGTCTTCAGGCAGCTCAATGAGAAGCTGCTTTTTTTTATGCCGGGCAGTCTGTTCATATTTTTCGTATACATCCAGCAGAAGAGTATCTATTTCGCAGGAGGTACAGTCCAGAACCCAGGTGTGGTTATCTGATCTGGAAAGGGACAGCATGTCCTGGATCAGCCGGGACATTCGTTTACATTCATCAAGGCTGATGGAAATAAAGTGCTCTGTCTGTTCCGGATCCGCATAGGAAACTGCAGACAGGCTTGTCTGGATCACAGTAAGGGG
>ENA-OPRR01001031-OPRR01001031.1-human-gut-metagenome-genome-assembly--contig:-NODE-1031-length-26080-cov-3.174486_pt1 | contig 26080 bp, 26 predicted proteins | sample MGYA00241796_ERZ501883 | MGnify/ENA primary metagenome ERZ501883 (study PRJEB25962, sample SAMEA2042406) | human gut metagenome | biome: human gut; feature: human-associated habitat; material: faeces...
CAGCGCGCCGGGCTGGGCGGTGCTGGGGTTGATGCCGATGCACACCAGCGGGCGGCGGCCCACCCGCCCCAGCACATAGCGGTAGGGCTGGTAGGTGTGGGGCTCGTAGTACCACAGACCGCCGGGATATTCGTCGGCTTCCAGCCGGGGAAGAGTTTCACAAAGCATAGCTTACCTCACAAGAAACGTGTGTTTCTTTTATCGTACCTTAAAATTTGTGCGAAAGCAACACCTTGCGGCGAGAAAGTCTCCCATAATTTCGATTTTCATGCTATACTATCCCTTAGAGGAAAGTATCCCTCTTCGCTTGCTGAAAAAGCAGAAGGAGTTTTGTTTATGATAGAAGATTACCGCAGCGCCCAGCGTGCAGGCCAGCGTGCCTATCGGGCCAATGTGGCCCGGGGACAGTCGCCTTATCTCGCGGTGCTGGACGACATCCTCACCGATGTGGACATCGTGGCGCAGGAGCCTCTGGGGCTGGTGGACATCCCGGCCGAGAGCATCGTGGGTACCAAGACCGCCGGACGCCACACCGCCTTTGCCTCCAATTTCATGCCTCTTCTCGACGACGACACCGAGTTTGCAGTCAAGTGGTCGAACCTCTGTGACGCCCATCTGGAAGAGGGCATCCATACCCCTATTATTGCCTTCGAATACCTGAACAAATTCTATGTGCAGGAGGGCAATAAGCGTGTCTCCGTCCTCAAATACTATGAGGCCGTGAAAATTCCCGGCACTGTCACCCGGCTCATCCCGGCAAAGAACGACACACTGGAAAATAAGCTCTATTACGAGTTCCTTGATTTTTACAAGTTTTCCCGCATCAACTACGTCAGCTTCTCCCGGCTGGGGGGCTATGCAAAGCTGCAGACGCTGGCCTGTAAGGCCACGGGCGAGGCGTGGACGGACGACGACCGGCTGAATTTTTCGTCCCTCTACACCATGTTCAGCCAGCAGTTCTATGCGCTGGGCGGCGGCTCACTGGGCCTGACGCCGGGCGACGCGCTTTTGGTGTACCTGTCGGTGTACCGTTACGCCGACGCCTGCGAGTCCACCCCGACCAAGGTGCGGGAGAATCTGGCCCGCCTCTGGGACGAGGTGAAAATTCTGGCAGAGCCCCACGCTGTGGAACTGCTGCTGGAGCCGAAGCAAAGCTCTGAGCCGCTGCTGAGCAAGCTGAACATTTTCAGCTCCCGCCCCAGCGAGCTGCGGGTGGTGTTCCTCCACGAGCACAACGCCCAGACCAGCGCATGGGTGCGCGGACAGGACAAGGGCCGCGCCGCGCTGGTGAAAGCTTTCCCGGATAAGCTCTATGTCAGCTGCCGGGAGAACGTCAACCCCGAAGTGGATGCAGAGCAGGTGCTGGAAGAGGTGGCCCATGACCATGCGGACATCGTCTTCACCACCAGCGCCCGGATGCACACCGCCTGCCTGAAGGTCGCGGCCCAGCACCCTAAGACCCGTTTCTTGAACTGTTCTCTCAATGCGCCTCATCCGCTGGTGCGCACCTACTACCCCCGCACCTATGAGGTGACCTATCTGCTGGGAATGCTGGCGGGCATCGTCTCCCACAGCGACAAGGTGGGCTATGTGGCTGCAAACCCGGTGTACGGTGTGCCTGCGGCCATCAATGCCTTTGCTCAGGGCGTGCGTGCCGTCCGGCCCGACAGCCGGGTGGTGCTGCGCTGGGCCTGTCTGTGCGATGCGGCACACCCGCAGGATTTCTCTGACAGAAAAGACATCGAAGTCTTCTACAGTCAGGACTTCCGGGAGCCGGAAGGCACCTACCGCGATTACGGCCTCTGCCGCCGCCTGCCCGACGGCGTTCTGCAGCCGCTGGGCCTGCCGGAGTGGCGGTGGGACGTGTTCTTCACCGAGATCGTCCGCTCCGTGTTTGCCGGAACATGGGACAGCGCCCCCGGCGGCAGGGCGATCAACTACTGGTGGGGCCTCAAGAGCGGTGCCGAGCGGGTGGAATACCCCACCCGGCTGAACGATGGCACCATGCAGCTGCTCAAGATGGCAGAGCGCCAGCTCTGCGATGGGGAGATACAGGTTTTCCCGACCGAGAGCTACAGTCAGGGCCATGCCCTTCACCATGCGGCTTCCGGCATCTATACGCCCAAGGAACTGATGGAGATGGACTGGCTGGAAGAGTGCGTGGAGGGCGAACTGCCCAGCTACGACGAACTGGACGCCAAGACCCGCAGCCTTTTGAACATCAATGGTCTGGACAACGTAAAGGGAACGCCGCAGTAACAGGCAAAGACCCAAGGATAGAAAAGAATGGAGCAAAAGCATCGTGAAAATACTTGCGATTTCGGATGTGCCGTCCAAACTGCTCTGGGACGAGAGCGTCCGCAAGCGGCTGGAAGGCATCGACCTTATCCTCTCCTGCGGTGATCTGCCGAAAAAATATCTCGAATACCTCACAAACTTCACCACCGTCCCCATCCTGTACGTCCACGGCAACCACGACGGCAGTTACAAGGAGTCAGAACCGGGTGGCTGTATCTGTGTGGACGATGCGGTCTATGTCTGGAAGGGGCTGCGCATCATGGGTCTGGGCGGATGCAATCGGTACAACAGGGACGATACCTTCCAGTACACTGAGGCTGAAATGCGGCGGCGCGCCCGGAAGCTCTGGCTCGCGGCCCGGCGGGCGGGCGGCATCGACATCCTGCTGACCCATGCCCCGGCATCCGGCCTCAACGACGGCACCGACAAGGCCCACAAGGGGTTTCAGGTGTTCAACGATCTGATGGACCTGTATCAGCCCAAGTGGTTCATCCACGGGCATATGCATCTGAATTATGGGGCAAACCTGCCCCGTGTCTGCACCCGGGGCGGCACGACGGTCATCAACGCCACCGAGCGGTACGAGTTTGAGATACCCGACCCCGTTCAGGTGCCGAAGCGGAAGCTGTTCGGGCTGCGATAAAAATCAAAGAAAAAGGAGAACGACAATGGAGATAGAACGCGCTTTGCAGCAGCTGGAATTGCTGCAAAAGAAGCTGTACGCCTACCACTGTGCGGACAGCTCCCTTTATCTGGACGCCGTGACCACCGCGCCCAGCGATACCTCCGAGGGCCGGGGCGTGGCCATGAGCATTCTGGCGGGAGAAAGCCAGAAACTGATGACCTGCCCCGAGACGAAAGCGCTGCTGGATGAGCTGAGCGCCCGGGCCGGGGAGCTGAACCTCGTCCACCGCCGCGAAGTGGAGGAGCTGCGCCGCAGCTGTGAGCAGCTGACCCGCATCCCGGCTGACGAATATATGGCCTACAAAGAGCTGTGCAACCGGGCGGACGACGTCTGGCACAAGGCCAAGGCACAGGACGATTTTGCATTGTTCTGCCCCGTTTTGCAGGAGCTTGTAGACTACAATCGCCGCTTTGCTGGTTATTATGACGCCTCGAAAGCGCCCTATGACGCTCTGCTGAACGAGTATGAGCGCGGCGTGGATAGGAAGATGCTGGACAGCTTCTTTGCGACGCTGCGGGAGGGGCTGGTGCCGCTCATCCATAAAATCGGCGAAAAGCCGCAGATCGACGACAGCTTCCTGCATCAGGAGTACCCGGCAGCACAGCAAAAGGCCTTCGCTGACTATCTGATGGAGGTGATGGGCCTCGACCGCAGCCATTGTGGTCTGGGTGAGACGGAGCATCCCTTTACGCTGGAATTCAACAATAAGGATGTCCGCATCACCACCAACTACGACGAGTACAATGTGGCATCCTCGATGTACTCTGTCCTCCACGAGGGCGGCCATGCTCTGTATGAACTGGGCATCCGGGATGACCTGCAGTACACCTGTCTTGCGGGCGGCGTCTCAATGGGCGTCCACGAGAGTCAGTCCCGTTTCTATGAGAACCTTATTGGCCGGTCGCGGCCCTTCGTGGAAGCTATCTATCCCAAGGTGCAGGAGTTCTTTCCCCGGCAGCTGGGCGGCGTGAGCGCAGAGCAGTTCTACCGCGCTGTCAATAAGGCTCAGCCCAGCCTCATCCGCACCGAGGCCGACGAGCTGACCTACTGCCTCCACGTCATGGTACGGTATGAGATCGAAAAGCAGCTCATCGGCGGCACGCTGGAAGCAAAAGATGTGCCGGCTGTCTGGGCGAAGCTTTATAAGGAATATCTGGGCATCGAGGTGCCGAATGACCGGGATGGCTGTTTACAGGACAGCCACTGGTCGGGCGGCTCGTTCGGCTACTTCCCGTCTTACGCGCTGGGCAGTGCCTACGGCGCTCAGATGCTCCGCCGGATGGAACAGGATGTGGACGTCTGGGGCGCGGCGGCAAAGGGCGACCTCACACCCATCACGGCGTGGCTGCGGGAAAAAGTCCACCAGTACGGCGGGCTGATGGAGCCTGCCGACGTGGTGAAGAACGCCTGCGGTGATTTCAGTGCTGAGGATTATATCCAGTACCTTACCCGAAAGTACACCGAACTGTACGGCTTATAAAAAAGAAAAGGCGTCTGCACAAATGACTGTGCAGACGCCTTTGTTCGTGTTGAGGAACATCACAGCTCCAGCTTGCCGGAGACTTTGTTGATGACATAGTAGGCCATACCCTCTTCAGGCTTGACGTAGACCTTGCAGGACTGGACGCCCACTTTATGGGTGGCGCGGTAGTCGGCCTTGGCGCGCTCGATGACATCGGTGATGTTGTACTGGTTGGTGCCAAACTCGACATAAACCTCCGGGGAGAGCGGGGGACGACCGCGCCGCTGTGCAGCACCAGAAGATTTGCGCTTCTTCGGCTCTGCCGCAGGGGCCTCAGGAGCAGCGACAGCTGCGGGGGCAGCAGACTTTTTCTCAGACATAGCTTATACCTTCTTTCCTGTATTCCACTGCAAATTGGAAACGTGGATGATTTCCGGGCCGGAAGCTGTATTACCGGTCAGTCCGACCGCTTTCTGTTCGTGCCAACGATTTGGAGCACTATACTTATATAATAGTTATTTCTTTGACGTTTGTAAAGTATTTTTTGGAAAAATCATCCCCATATTTCTGCGTCCGGAACGCTAAATTCTGACAAAAAGGGGGGAGAATGCCCTATCAAAAAGAAACTGTCCGGATTTGTGTGCGGCGCAGCGGAGAGAAAAGAAATGCAGCGCGCGGGGAAAAGCAGAAATTTCCGGGGGATTTACCCGGCACAGCAGTCCTCGGCCCGCTTCACGACGGGGGCGAGAAGTTCCTCGTCCCAGTCTTCGGCGAGGACAAAAAGGGCCTGATCAATGACCTCCTGTGCGCAAGCGTCCGGGCGGCCCTGGGCCAGCCGGAATACTGCTGCCAGCAGCCGCAGTTTGAGGGCGCGGATGTCCTCCGGCGCGGCCCAGAGCCGGGCGAGGTCGTAGTTGTCGGTGTTGCCGCAGCGCATGGTGCAGGTGGCGCAGTTGGGGGCGACGCGGTGCTTTTCCGTCTCGACGATGTGGTACATCCGGCGCAGTGCGTCTTCGGCAGCGTCCGGGTCTGCAGCCAGCCGGAGACCGGAGGCCAGCACACGGTCGGTGTCCTCGGTCTTCGGCTCGTTGACGGTGGAGCGGGCCAGCCCCACCAGCGCCCCTAACAGCGCGTCGCGCTGGCGCTGGGCGTCGGTAACGGGGGCAGAAAGAAAATGATTCATAGAGAGTACTCCTTTGGGTACGATGTTGTCTCTCTCAGTATACACGCCCGCGGCCCAAAAAGGGAGAGGAAATTTGCAGAAATTTGATGAGTTGTGAGCTGCATCTTGATTTTGAGAGAAAAATCCGCTATAATAACTATGTTGTCTGTAAAACAGAATACGCCGGTGTGTCGGAATGGCAGACGAGGGGGACTCAAAATCCCTTGCGTCATTTCGAGAGGCGATTTTGAAAAGTTGAGGATTGATGCGGTTTTTTGGGCTTTCCTAGGGCAGCGAAAACGGAGCATCCCTCCTGAACATCCCTCCAATCTTCCAAACCAGCTTCTTCTGGACATTGTAGACGCTTCCAGAGCATCCACAGATAACCCTTAAAATTGAATATCAGCCGATGTGTCGGAATGGCAGACGATGTAGACTCAAAATCTATTGGTAGTAATACCGTGTGGGTTCGACCCCCACCATCGGCACTAAAAAGCAGCTTGAAATCGAAAGATTTTTGGCTGCTTTTCTTTTTAACACACTTCTTCTCATACTTTTGTGTTCTCGGGGAAAATGCTGACGATGGCATTGGCAGAGGACACTTTGCTGGAGAAATCCAGATGTGTATAAATGTTGCTTGTTGTGCTGATGTCGCTGTGACCGAGCCACTCCTGAATCTCTTTCAGGCTCACACCATTGGCATAGAGCAGACTTGCACAACTATGGCGCAGATCGTGAAAGCGGATACGCTTCATCTGGTGTGCGACCAGAAAATCCGGGAAATGCTGACTCAGAAAGTCGGGCCGAATCCGCTTTCCCATCGGGTCTACATAGATATAGTCAAGATAATCGGTGCAATAGCTTTTGCCGCAGACCTTCCGATTCTGCTCCTGCTCCTTTTTCATTTTATTGAGCATCTGCTCACAGGCAGGGATTAGGGGAAGTGTCCGGCAGCTCGACTTTGTTTTGTCTTATCTCGTGCGATTTCCGTTACCGTTCCGTTGACCTTTGCGGTCACAACCGTATGCTGAATGCTGATTTTCTTGTTCTCAAAGTCAATGGCATCCCATTTCAAGCCAACAATTTCGCTGCGCCGCAGACCGTAGAATGCAGCCATGATGACGCCAAACTCTGAAGAGTCACCTTGAATCACTTTGAAAAGCTGCTCCAGTTCTTCACCGCTGTAAATCTCCGACTTGAACTTTTCCTTACGAGGACGTTCAACGCGATCTGCCGGGTTGGAACGGATCATGCCGATTTGAAAAGCATACTGTAAACATTTGCGGATGTTGGCGTGATAGTGAATGACGGTGTTTGCCGTAAGGCCACGATCCAACTCATGCTGGTAGAAGTCTTGGATGTATTTGGGATGCTGTTCCATATCCTGCAATGTATAGTGGAGCGGTTCAAAATATGGGACGATCTTGTGAATGATTGCTCTTTCATAGCTGGTATAGGTTGTGATTTCCACTCGTGACTTCATCATTTTCAACCAGTCCGTGATGAAGTCGGTGAAAAGTACCGGGGAGTTATCAAGGCAGGGGTCAACTTCTTTGATGGGGCTGACCTTCAGCCAATTATTGGCAACTGCATATTGCAGGGCATCGGTCAACTCCTTGTGCCAATCAAGAAGCTGCTGTACGCTGGCCTCCTCCTGCTGACGCTCATAGCGGAAGAACGTTTCCAGATCGCGCGGAGAGAGTGCTTTCAAAGAAAGCCGCTTCTTTTCAAAGTATGGGATAACTACTCTTCCCAGATCATAAGCATATCTGCCATAGGTTTCGGGCGGAAGGTTCATCACACTTTCCCGAAGCCAGCGGTTCAGATATTCCGATACCGGCAGGTCGGAAACCTGCTGCATCGTTTCAGGGTTAAACTCTTTTTGTGTTTTACGCAACAGAGATTCAGCTCTTTTTTTGTTTCCTTTAACCGGAAGTCCTGTGCTGATGGATTTGGTTCTGCGCTTTCCATTTGTGTCTTTCCAGCTCAGAATCATCTGATACATACCGTTTTGTTCTCTTAAATGTCCGGCCACATTTGTCATAGTGATGCTCCTTTCTGTTCGTAGCCAAACGTCCTTTGCTTAGGCATCATAAGTTTAGAAGATTCTGGAGTGTTTTGCAAGGATGGCGCAAGGGATTTTTGAGAGCACATCCCTCCAGACGGTCAATTCTGGCCGACCAGATACTCCACAACGCAGAGCTTGGGGATTTTGTAGCTGCGCCCCACACGAGCCGAACGAATCTTATTGTGCTTTACAAGCAGGTAAGCATTCTTCCGGCAGATACCAAGCATATCCTGAAGTATCTCGACAGATACGACATCAGGATAGCTTTTGAACATCGCCAGATATTTTTCTGTCTGACGATCTGGGGTTTCTTGAATTAAAGTACAGGATGAGATTTCACTCAACTCGGTTCACCTCGTGATAGCCTGTAAGTTTATGATATATAAAAAGATACTATATATAATATAGTGGTGATGTTTTTACGGAACATCACCACTATCGCTAAGGAAACTGTAAAATCAGAACTTCATCGGCAGTGCGTCCTTACGGGACTTGCCGTTGTATGCCGTGTAGATGGGGAAAACGCATTTCTTCCATCCGGGCAGCTTGGCGGGATTATCCATGCCGACACGGTAGATTTCCATGGGATGGGTGCTGCGCAGGGCGCGAACCAACCGCTCCTCGCTGAACTCGCCGTGATACAGCTCTACGAAGTGCATCATGCCCTTCAGGACGGCGGCACGGAAAGAATCCGGTTTGCCCTCCCATGCGTCCACGATCAGATGCAGAGCCTCGCAGTAGATTTTCTCGCCAATCTGGTTATACAGCTTGAGCGCAGTGCCTACGCAGCTGATGCGGTAATCGCTCAGCTGCATGCTGTCGTAGTTGAGGGACAGCCCCACCCGGTTGGTGGCTGCGACAAACGCCTTGGAAGGCGCATCGCCGCCCACCACCTTGGCGCGCAGCTTAATGCCCGCCGACAGGGGTGCGGCGTGACCGTTCTGCTCCGCAAAGAGCAGGGCTTCCTGCTCCATCGTCAGTCCGGTGTAGACCTTGCAGAGGATCGGGCGGTCCGCGCCACCGTTGAGGAGGATGCAGCCCTCGATGGTGTGCTGCCCGTCCATCACATAGTATCTGCCGTTGCGGAAGCTGACCTTCGGCTCGGTAACGCTGTACTCATTGAAGTCTCTGGCGATCAGCTCCACCCGCTTGCGCTCCACGCCCCGCTGGTAGATCTCGCGGGGATAGATCAGCTTGCTGCTGTGGATGACCGAAAGCTGGTACGGCGGGTTGATACCAATGAAGGTATTGTTTTCGTTCAGGCGCATCGCATTTCCTCCTTAATTCTCCAAATGTACTTCTCGGCTTCCTCTAAGATCTCAGCCACCTGCTGCTTACGCTTCGGGCTGGTGAGCAGGCTGGGATTGAATGTGAAGCTGTATTCCAACCGCTGGATCATGGCATGAACCGCGGATTGCAACTCGGTGTACAGCATCATTTCCTCGATGCTTCCGGCGTTCTCAAAAGACGATTTGATGGGCGTATAGGGGTAGACAGGTGGTTTGCCATCCACCACCTCAGGCGGCGCGCAAAGCGCCGTAGAGCGCCGGATAGGCTCCATCTGCTGGATGCTGCCTATGGGGTTCAGCGCAAGGCTGATACGCACTGCATCATCCACCCTGCGCATCTCCTCCGGGGTCAGATGCCCCAGATACTTCAGCGCCCGGCTCTTGTCGATGGTGAAGATCTGCTCTGCCTGCACAACGGACGGCATATTCAACCCTGCGTTTTCCAACAGGCAGTGGGTCGGCTGGTTTACTTTCTTTTCCGCCTTGCTTGTCATGGTCGCAACGATCAGGGTCGGCGAGTGATAATTGCCCACGTCATTCTGAAGAATGCCCGCCGGACGGTCACCACACTGTTCCGAGCCGGTGCTCGCCCCAAAATGGGTGAAGAAGATGTCTCCGCGTTGGAATTTCCAGTTTTGCTGCAAAATTGTACCTCCATGTTGTTATGTGCAAAGCCCGCTGCCGGATGTTCCGCAGCGGGCTTCGTTCACGGTATGGTGGTATGGTTGGATCAGCGGTGCATGACCACATAATCGTAGCCGCGCCGCATCTGGCAGACGGTGCAGGTGTCCATGCTCCGGTCTGCGCTGGGTACAAGTGCGATCTTGAATGCCTTTGCATCCACAAAGTGCCGCAGACAGGTACCGCAGAGGGTGCGGATGGACTTGACCATCTCAGGGGTCAGCTCCATCTCCTCGTAGATCTCCTGCTCGCGCACCGTGGGGTTCAACTCATCCATAAAAGTGTCCTCCTATATGTATCAAAGTGGATATTCGGGTAAAGAATAAATTGGGATACGTAAAAAACGGGAACTACCGGATGCGCAAAAACGTACCCGGCAGTTCCCGGATCAATATGATTAAAGGTCTCGCATATTCGCCCTCGGCTCCCTGCGAGTGGGGCTTAAACATCTGGCAGCGGACTTGTACCGCTTCATTGGCATTTCAGCCACCCCGTCTGCTTTGTGACCGGGCCGCGAATTACGGAAGTATCATTATCGGAGTACCAGATGACGGAACTATTCAGTTTTCAAGGTTCATGAGGTCGGACGTTTTTCCCTGCGGCGAGTGCCGCTTGGAAAATTGTCCCTTCACTTGGTAGGCATCGAAAAAGGCCAAATTGTTACCTGAAAAAGAAAATGGTTCAAAAGTTCTTCAAAAACATAGTCATTCGTTCGATTCGCTTATGAATCGTAATCCTTTTGGATTCCAAGGTCATTGCAATCTCGGACTCGGTGTACCCAGCATAGACATAGAGCGTAAGAATTTTGAGGTCGAGTTCCGATAAATTTTCGAGAGCAGCCAGCAGCCGCTCGTTCTCAATTTCGCCGATCCATGTGAAGCAGTTCTTGGTTTCGCAGTAGTGATCCGTAACGGAAATAGCTTTCTGATACTTGTCCATCAAGGGCGAGTAGGATTCTTCGCTCTGTTCAAAGGACGGCGCTGCCATTTCCTGCGTATGGTTCTGGTAAGAACGATTAGCGTTAAAAACAGACCAGTCGTAATCGTACATTGCCTGAATCGCTTCCCGGCTCATGCCAGCATCCTCATACTGCTTGCGGGTCACAGCCCACTGGCTATCAAAATTCTTCTTTTCCAAACCGTAGTTAAAGCCCATGTTAAACCTCCAAATTTTCGATAAGTCGTGAAAAGTCGAAAATTCGGAAGGCTACGGATATTTCGCCGCTTGGGGCATCCACGAAAGACGGACAAACATAAAGCCTGCTCCTTTTTACGGGAGCAGGCTTCCTGAAGGCTAAAAAAATAGCCGGACAACAACCAACTGAGGGATCTTCAAAGAAAATCTCTCAATCAGCTGTTGCCCGGCTATTTGGAGCACGTTTCATACATTGCCTTGCGGCAATGGCCCGTTGCTCGGAGCGAACAGTCCATATTCAGGGTGCAATGCACCCGTATTTGTTAAAATGACTGGAAAATCACCGGCATCTAAAGGCCAGATCAAGTCTCAGGGTTTCTTTGCATCTATTGCACTTCACTTGTAGTATACCTGAACACCCCTCGATTTTCTGGTATAACTTATTTCCACAAACAGGGCAAAATCTCCAGCCTATGCTAAATTCTGCCTGCTATGTAGTAGTCGGTGCTTTACCGGCAAAGGGACGGTTCTTTAACTGAATCATATTCATTCTCCAAATCGCATGATGTCCAATGGATGGCAGTGGATGGGTTTGCCTCTTATAACCTGCATCTGCTGCAGTCTGATCCTGATCGCAGACCAAGAAACCCCAATCCGTTGAGCCATCTCCAGAATTTTTTCATAGTTAGGGTCAGACACTGATTTGTACAGAATCCCATTTGGCAGAGTCAACGCTACACGTTCTATTTCGGCATTGATCAGAAATGTTGGCATCAGCAGCTCTGCTGCAAGGGTATCTGCCTGCCATTCTTCCCACGAGGGCTGACCATTTCGCTCTCGATAGGCAATGTGCCTGCGGCAGTTGGCTGCTTTTCCGTAATCATTCGGAAACTGGTCAGCCAGAATCTGGTGCGCCGTTTCATGTGCTATCGTAAAATTCCGGCATCCAGTGCATCTGTCTGCTGCAAGGGAGGAATCAATCACAATGTCTCTCGGCATAAATACTTCAAGAAGCTTTGTCCCATCCCCAAGGGTTGCTGTGAAGCTACATCTCTGGAAAACCGTTAATCCAAGGATGTGACCATCGCTACACAGCGGCAACATCTTCAGGTTCAGTCCAAGAACAGAACTTGCAAACTGCTCTGGGTTAATAGGAACTGGGTTATTTTTGCTTATTCCGAAGAGTGCATAGTACATTTCAATATATTTGCCTGCCATGCACGAAAGTTCTGCACGCGATAAGTATCTTGCCATTATGAAGCCCTACCTTCTGATGTGGCACAGTAGGCTTCCACGAACCACTTGCCCTGCTCAAGCCAAAGATTTCGCTTCTGCCCGCAGATTAGACAGGTGAAGCAGTGACCTTTTCCGCCAAGGCGCGATGTGCCATGCCTGACTGCCAAAACACGGTCAATTCCATAAGTGCGAGTCTTGTCATAGTTTATGGCAAGAGGACGGATCTTACCGTCAGGAGTAAAACGAACATCCACTTCGACGTATCTTTTCTCACGGCGAAGGTTGTAATCACCACACATCAGAAATTCTCCTTTTTGCAGATTTATCAGAATGCAGCGTGCATTATTTGCGAGTCATACTGCGTGCCACGAACTGTTTTTCGTTTAACAGAGGAACGGACACTGTATGCTTTTTCCACTCATCCATAGAGCAGGTTACTGCTTTGCACAGACGGCATTTTGTCCAGCCATCGGTTGCATCAAGATCTACATCATAGTTCATGGTTCCGCACATCGGGCATCTTACGTTTTCTTTTCTCATAATATCACCTCTTAAAAACACCGAATAAATATGATTTCGGTCCAGAATCAACACCAAAAAGCTGTTATTCGTGGATTTGATTCGATTATGTACCTACTTTATGGAGATTTCAATTACGCATTTGTCGCTATTCTGGAGATTTTTTGTTGATTTCTTATGTTTTCTATACTATAATAGAGCTACCGGATCACAAAGGAGTGTTCTTGCCATGAAAAAGAAAACTGCTCTTACCAAAATGCACATAGCCCCATCCACGGTGTGCTATGATGCAGTCGCCGCAAGGGATAGTAATGAGGTAGGTCTGATTCTCGCAGCTGTACGAAAAAAGAATGGCTATTCACTTGTAGCTTTCTCCGAACTTCTCTACAACTATGGCGTCGATGTCAGTGATAAGGGAATCAGCAAATGGGAAAAAGGATACACCACTCCCAGCATCTATCAACTGGTTGCAATCTGTCACGCATTGAACATCAAGGAAGGACCTTCCTACTTTACAAAGGCCTTTCAGAAACCCGCCCTTCTAAATGATATAGGGCAAAAAAAAGTTGCCGAGTACGAAATGGACTTGATTGCATCCCGGCGCTACCAGCCAGACACAGAAGAGCCTGCGGAAATCGACTATATAATGATGCCGGTGTCAGAGCTGCCAGTATCGGCAGGTCTAGGAGCTTTTCTTGAGGGTGAAATGTTCCAGCACATACAAGTGCCTGCCAGTAGCGTTCCGGCTGGTGCCGAGTTCGGGATATACGTTAGCGGTGATAGTATGGAGCCACGTTATCATAGCGGACAAATCGTATGGGTAAAGCGCTGCGAAGAACTTGAATGCGGGGATATCGGGATATTCGTATATGATGACTGTGGATATCTGAAAAAATACGATGAACATACCCCGGATAAAACCCAAGCAGAATTCCTTACCGACAGCTATGGCGTGGTGCACAATCAACCGGTTTTGGTCTCTCTTAACACCAAATATTCACCAATTATTATATCTCCAGAGCAAAGATTCGAGATCGTTGGAAAAGTTTTGAACTAAAAAGATGGGAGGGAATTTCGTGGATACGATCAAGCGTGTTCAGGATTTGATGCAAGAGCGTGATATGAATCTGTGTGTGTTGGCAAAGAAATGCGGAATATCGTATTCCACGATTCAAACAACTGCCCGTCGGGGAGGTCAGTTGAGCGTAGAGACGATTGAAAGAATTTGTCAGGGTTTAGGAATTACATTAAAAGACTTCTTCGATTCCTCCTACCTGTAAATATAGGGGCAGCAAAAAAGCCGTTTGCCACGCTGGAAAATCTGCATGGTGAACAGCTTTAATACTGCTTCTATTTATCCTTTGGTAATCTCCAGATAAACACTAATCTCCATGATTGTTACCATTGAAGGAATACATTTGCGACGATCTTCGGGCATACCGAATAAGATTTGCATTGTCAGTTGAAAACAGCTCAGGTTACCTATTGCAATTCTGACTATTTGGAAATATACTTGTAAGTATCAAATTATTTCACTTTATGGGAGGAAATTATTATGGCAAGACCCAAGGGAAGCAAGAATAAGGCTCGTACTGTAAAGGCCAGCGTTGATTATGCAGCCGTCGTTGCAGAAAAGACCGCTGAAAAGGAAAAAATCGAATCTGAGGTTGCTACGCTGACTGCAAATCTCGATGATCTGAAAACGCAGATGAAAGCCAAGAAAGCAGAATTGAAAGCCGTCACCAAGGAACTTACCAAAGCCGAAAACAAAAAAGCTGCCGCCGAAGCAAAGGCAATGGAAGAAGCAAAGAAAAGCGAAGCAGAAGATGTGCTGAAGAAGCTGCTTGCCAGCGGTATGTCCGCTGATGAAATTGTTGCCAAACTCCAGTAAATTTTTATGGAAGCCAGCAAGCGAATCTGTCCGAACTGCGGACGTAAAATGAAGCAGCAGTTCATTGGCCTGTTCCACTGCAAATGTGGCACGAGCTGGCGGCGTGACATAGGATTTTTTGAGCGCACTCCAGACATGGTGTTCTCGCTGGAACGCAAAAAAGTCGGAAACAAAGTCAAGCAGCTGCCGACGATACGTCATAAGTAAACAAGACCACCAGCCGTTTTTTCGACTGGTGGCCTTGTTTGTGCTTAATCCTCTGTAATGCCGAGATATTGGTCGATCTCCATGATGCTTTCCCCACTGATCTCGACCAGATTTTCAAAGGGCACTACGGTTTCGCCCACCTGCAAGATGCGGAACACTGGGTCGATGCGGTCCGCTTTTCCGGTCAGCGTGATGTAGTTGCCCACTGCGGGAATCTCCGGGTGGGCGGTATCCTCTTTGAAATACCGCACTGTGATGGTCATGCCCTTGGTGACCTGCATCAGCCGATCGGACAGAGCCGACATTTCTTCTTCGGTCAAAATTCGCTTGGTCACCCGCTCGGTGCGCTGTTTTTCTGCGGCAAGCTGCTCATCATAACCCCGCAGTGCTGCAAAGGGAGAGAAAATCTTTGCCCGGTTCTGTAAAGTCATGCGGGGGTGCTTGCGAAGGGATTCTTCGGTCTGGGTGCGTTCCATCTCTATGATGTCCCCGTACTTTTGGGCGGTCTCTTGTCCGATCTTGCTATTTTTGTAGTTTTCCATCCGGACCTCCTGCGCTGTGACCACCGATCTGCGCATTGCGCTGGCGCATGGTGGCACCTTCCTCGTAGCTGCTGGCTTTCAGTACGGCATTTTTGCCGTACTTGTTCTTGATGCCCAACATGGCTTGCTGGAGTTTTTTCTCCTTTTCCAGCTTCTTTGTGTCCGTGAAAAAGTCCACCTGATAGATGCCCTCGTCCGGGGTGACCTTGTTGGCATTGATGGTAATGCGCCGCACCGTCAGCGCAGGGTTAGTAATGCGCTCAAACAGCTTTGCGCTTTCGTTGATGATGGTGCTGCCTAGATTGGTAGGGGCATCGAACCGGACAGTGCCGTGTGCCGCTTTGGGGATGATTCTGCCGTAGCGGTCGGTCTGGGTCAGACCACGGTAGCCGCCCTTGTCCACGTTCTCCCGGTCGTAGCCTATCTCCAAAGTGATGGATTCCGCCACCAGCTTCTTTTCCGTGAGCCGGAACATCAGAATCTCTGCCATCTCCCGGACAATGAGTTTTGCTTTATCATACGGGTAAGGAGTGGATAGCACCTGCCCCTCGCTGATGCTGTTGGTGCTGGGCTTGTAGCTTTTGATCTGCTCCATGCCGCAGGGTTCGCAGCCCCATGCGTGGTCAATGAGAATTTCCGCATCCACGCCAAAAATCTCGTACAGACGATCTTCTCCATGGATGGAGAACCGTGCCAAGTCCCCCATGGTGTAGATGCCATGAGCTTCCAGCCGCTTGACGGTTCCGGGACCGGTCATCCAGAAATCCGTCAGGGGTCTGTGGTTCCACAGCAGATACCGATAGGACTGCTCATCCAGTTCCGCAATGCGGACACCATCTTTGTCTGCCGGGATGTGCTTTGCCACAATGTCCATGGCCGCCTTACAGAGATACAGATTTTCCGCGATCCCGGCCGTGGCCGTGATCCCTGTTTCCTTAAGGACCTCCCGGATCATCTTCATAGCCAGCTCATGAGGCGTCATCTTATATATAGGAAGATACTGGGTCACATCCATGAATACCTCGTCAATGGAGTATACGTGGATATCCTCCGGAGCCACATACCGCAGGTAAATGTCATAGATCTTTGTGCTCTTTTCTATATACAGGGCCATCCTGGGCGGGGCCGTAAGAAAGGACACCGCCAGGGACGGATCCTTTTTAAGTTCCTCTGCATCATAGGACTCCCCCGAAAGCCTGCCTCCCGGCGCGTTCCTCTTTCTGGCGGCGTTGACCGCTCTCACCTTCTGGTTCACCTCAAAGAGCCTGGGCCGTCCCGGGATCCCGAAAGACTTTAAGGCCGGAGACACTGCCAGGCAGATGGTCTTTTCTGTACGGGTCCCGTCTGCCACCGTAAGACACGTCCGGAGAGGATCCAGCCCCCGCTCCATACACTCCACTGAGGCATAAAAAGACTTTAGATCAATGGCAATATAGGTATGGCGGCCATCCATGGACTTCCCTCCTTCCGGTCTGTTAGTACAGGTTCTTTACCTTAAAATCCTTTTCCAGCTCCCGTCTCTGATCCTTTTTGGCAATATCCGCACGCTTATCGTACAGCTTCTTACCCCGGGCCAGGCCGATCTCCACCTTCACCAGGCTTCCCTTAAAATAGACCTGGAGAGGCACCAGGGTATAGCCCTTTTCCTGGATCTTTCCCTTTAATTTATTGATCTCATACCGGTGCATCAGAAGCTTTCTCTCCCGAAGGGGATCCTTATTAAAAATATTTCCCTTTTCATAAGGACTGATGTGCATGCCATAGATCATCACTTCGTCGTTGACGATCCGCACAAAGGACTCCTTGACGCTGCATTTGCCCATGCGGAGGGACTTCACCTCTGTTCCTGCCAGGGAAATGCCGCATTCAAATTTATCGTCGATGAAATAGTCAAAATACGCCTTTTTATTGTTGGCGATCAGCTTGATACTATTCTTCCCCATAGATGTTTTCCTCGTTTCTGTCTGATTTTTACGCCCGGACGGAAGCCCCTGGCTCCGGAGTCTGCATTTTCGCTCCCAAAGCCCTAAAACTCCCGCACCGGAAGGAAGTCGATGGTCTTTAAATACCGGTCCACAGCCACCACCTGGACGCGGATGGGCTGTCCCAGCTTAAACCGTTTTCTGGTGCGCTCTCCCACCAGCTCATAATGCGCTTCATCGAACACATAATAATCGCCGTCCAGTTCGCTTACATGGACCATGCCCTCCACCGTATCAGGAAGCTCCACATAAAATCCATAATTGCTGATCCCGGAGATGACCCCGTCAAAAACCTCCCCGATGCGCCGCTCCATGTACTGGACCTTTTTCGCCTTCTCCGTTTCCCGTTCTGCCTCCTCGGCCAGCCGTTCTCTGGAGGAGGTCCAGACTGCGGCCTCCGGCAGCAGCTTTCCATAGTGGGACAGCCGTTTTTCTCCCAGTCTGCCATGGAGGTTCTCCTTGATGATCCGGTGGATCTGCAGATCCGGATACCTGCGGATGGGGGATGTAAAATGTGTATAGTACCGGGCTGCCAGACCGAAATGGCCCACGCAGTCCGTGGTATATTTTGCCTGCTTCATGGACCGCAGGGCAAGCCTGGAGAGCATGGCCTCCTCCGGCGTTCCCACTGCCCGGGAGAGCAGCTTCTGGATCTCCTTGGGATGGACCTCCCCGTTTCCGATATGAAGGGAGTAACCGAAGTTGTTGATCAGGATCGCAAACCGGCGGATCTTTTCCTCATCGGGCTTTTCGTGGGTCCTGTACAGGAACGGGATCTGTTGCCAGTAGTAATCCTCTGCCACCGTCTCGTTGGCCGCCAGCATAAAATCCTCAATGAGCATGGTAGCCGCGTTCCGCTCCCTGGGTACCAGGGCCTCCGGCCGTCCCTTTTCATCCAGTAGGATCTTGCATTCCGCAAAGTCAAAGTCCACAGCTCCCCGTTCCATACGCTTTTTACGCAGGATCCCGGCCGCCTCATCCAGCAGACGGAACATGGAGCCAAAGCCCTCTGTTTCAAGGCTCTCATCTGTATTCCCGCCTGTGAGCACAGCATTCACCGCCGTATACGTCATCCGCCGGTCGATCCGCACCACCGTCTCACAGATCTCATGACCGGTGATATTCCCTTTTTCGTCCATATCCATCAGACAGCTTAAGGCCAGCCGGTCGCAGCCGGCGTTTAAGGAGCAGATGCCGTTGGAAAGCCGGTGAGGCAGCATGGGGATCACCCGGTCCACCAGATATACGCTGGTACCCCGCCGGTATGCCTCCGCATCCAGAGCGCTTTTTTCTGTCACATAATGGGCCACATCCGCAATATGCACTCCCAGATGGTAGATCGTCCGGCCGTCCTCACATTCCTTTGAAATGCTGACCGCATCGTCCAGATCCTTGGCGTCCTCTCCATCTATGGTGACCATGGGCACAGACCGGAGATCCTTCCGGCCCTTTTTAAGCTCCTCTTTTACGGTTTCCGCCGAAAGCTCCTCCGGGACACGGGCTGCTTCCTCCATGACCTCCTCCGGATAGGACTCCGGCAGGCCATAGGCGCGGACAATAGACAGAATATCCACGCCGGGATCGTTTACATGGCCCAGGATCTCCACCACCTGCCCCTCCGGATTTTTTCTCTTCCCCCCGTAGGAGGTGAGCTTTACCATGACCTTATGGCCGGAGACAGCCCCCATGTCCATTCCTTCCGGAACGAAGATATCCATGGTGATCCTGGGATTATCCGGGATCACAAAGCCAAAATGATTCTTTTTGCTCTTTTCATACATGCCGACCACCGTTTCGTTGGCCCGCTTCAATACCTTTATGACGGTCCCCTCCGCCCGGCGGCCGTTTCCTGCTTCCTCCACTGTCACCTGGACCGTATCTCCGTCCATGGCGTCTCCGGTGTTGTCCGGGGCGATGAACAGATCGGACTCCCGTCCCTCCACGGATATAAAGCCAAAGCCCTTATAATGGGCTGTGAAAACGCCTGTCTCTGCAAAGATCTCTGCCCGGGCGTATTTTCCTTTTTTAGAAACAGCGATCTTCCCATCGGCCATGAGCGCCTTCAGCACCGCCTCCAGCTCTCCCCGGTCCTCCCTTGGAACACCCAGAAGGATCGCCAGCTCCTTCAGCTTCATGGGAATGTAGGCCTTGTCGTTCATTAAGGCCATGAGCGTTTCTTTTCTTTCTTTTAAAAGATTTTCTTCCATGAATCTCCTTTTTCATCTTTATTTTCAAATGGAATCCTGCTTTACAGGTTTCCTATAAGCCAAAAAACACTCCTGCATTTCATCTGCAAGAGTGTTCATCGTCTTAAAATACCTTTAAGTTTAATACAAGAGCCAGGACAAAGATCAGGACCGCCGCGAGCTTTGTAAATTTTTCCAGCTTTCCTTCCATGGAACGGCCTTTATTTTTGCCCCAGTATGTCTCCGCTGCACCGCTGATGGCGCCAAGTCCTGCGGACTTTCCTTCCTGCATCAGTACGATCACAGTCATTGCAATGCATAATAAAACAAATACGATTGTCAGAATGATTCTCAGCACACTTACACCTCCTGTTTACAAGCATGTCTATCATATCATAGGATGCCCTAAAAAACAACCGTTATTTCTGGAAATTTCCCTCCAGTTCCCCTTTGATCCTCAGAAGCTGGTTGTATTTCGCCGTCCGTTCAGAGCGGCAGGGCGCGCCGGTCTTGGTCTGTCCCGCGTTGACAGCCACCGCCAGATCCGCGATGAAGCTGTCCTCTGTTTCCCCGGACCTGTGGGAGATCACAGTCCCGAAGCCGGCCTTTTTTGCCGTCTCAATGGCCGCCAGGCTCTCACTTAAGGTCCCGATCTGGTTTACCTTTACCAGGATGGCGTTTCCGGCTCCGGACCGGATCCCCTTTAAGAGCCGCGCTTCATTGGTGACAAACAGATCGTCTCCCACAAGCTGTATCCGGTGACCCAGGGTCCTGGTAAGGAGCTGCCATCCCTCCCAATCCTCTTCGTGGAGGCCGTCTTCGATGGAGCATATGGGGAAGCCGTCGGACAGGCTCCGGAAATATTCCACCATCTCCTCCGCGGACCTGGAAACCGGGATCCCGGTCATGGAGCTTTCCCCGGGAAAATCGTAGCGTCCCGTTTCTTCATTATAAAGCTCGCTGGCTGCCGCATCGATGGCGATCTTCACGTCTGTACCCGGTTCATATCCGGCTTCCCGGACAGCACGCACCAGAAAATCCAGAGCCTCTCTGGAATCCTTAAGATCCGGGGCGAAGCCGCCCTCATCCCCCACTGCCGTAGAGTACCCGCCTTCCTTCAGAAGACGCTTTAAAGTATGGTACACTTCTGTCCCCATACGGAGCCCTTCAGAAAATCCAGACGCTCCTGTGGGCATGATCATAAACTCCTGCAGGTCCACGGTGTTGTCCGCATGTCTCCCCCCGTTTAAAATATTCATCATGGGGACTGGAAGGGTCCGTCCGCTGATCCCTCCCAGATACCGGTACAGCGGGAGCTTTAAGGCGCTGGCCGCCGCCCTGGCTGACGCAAGGGATACAGCCAGAATGGCGTTGGCGCCCAGGCGCTCCTTGTTTTCACTGCCATCGGCCTCCTTAAGGAGCCGGTCGATGCGGCTCTGGTCCAGGACATTTTCAAAAAGCACCGCTTCCGCCAGCCCGTGGTTCACATGTTCCACAGCCTTTTTCACGCCCTTCCCCAGATACCTGCCTCCGCCGTCCCGGAGCTCCCTGGCCTCATGGCTTCCTGTGGACGCGCCGGAGGGCACGGACGCCCTTCCCACAGCCCCGCATTCCAGCTCCACCTCTGCCTCCACGGTGGGATTTCCCCGGGAATCCAGGATCTCCCTTCCTCTTACCTTTACGATCTCATAATCCATATCCATAAAAAAATGGCCTCCTTACAGCGTTTGGTTACTGTAAGGATAGCCATTTTTATCCTGTCTTATGCGCGGAGCTCGATGCCCATGGACTTTAATCCGTTTAAGATCTTATTCATGGCGCCATTGATCTCCTTTTCCTCCAGGGTGTGGTCCTTGGCCCGGAAGGTGATGGAATAAGCGACGGACTTATAGCCCTCCAGGATCTGGGAGCCCTCGTAAATATCAAACAGGTTGTAGCTCTCCAGGATCTTTCCGCCTCTCTGAACGATCATCTCCTCGATCTGGCCCACCAGGATGTTCTTGGGAACCACCATGCTCAGGTCACGGCTCACTGCCGGATACTTGGCAATGCCGGTGTACTTGCGGTCAAAGGAGGTATGGGGCGTCACAGCAGGCATATCTAAAACTGCCACGTATGCCTTTTCTCCGATCTTATAATTATCCAGCACATCCGGATGTACCTCTCCCAGGTATCCGACCATGTCGCCCTCATAAAGGATGGCGGCCTGTCTGCCGGGATGGAGGAAGGTCTTCCCTGCTTCCGGATCGTAGGATACGCGCCCATGCATTCCGGCCTTATCAAAGAACTCTTCCACCACGCCCTTCATGGTGAAGAAATCGCCGTCTCCGTACATGCCCAGGGTAAACTGCATCCGCTCGTCGGGAAGCTCTGTCAAGGGCAGGCTCTTGGGAAGATATACATTGGCCAGCTCGTACAGACGGACATTTTTATTTCTCCGGTTGTAGTTGGTGGATAAGGAGTTTAACATACCGTGGAGAGGAAGGGTCCTCATGACACTGAAGTCCTCGCCCAGGGGGTTGGAGATCACTACGGTCTGTCTTGCGGCATCCTCTGCCGGAATGTTTAATTTATCGAATACCTTCGGGCTCTCGAAGGAGTAGGTCATGCCCTCGGAGAAGCCGCAGAACTCAGCCACATTTCTGGCGATCTGCTCCACACGCAGCTTGTAGGAAAGCTTTCCTGTGGTGGCCTCGCCGGTGGGGAGGGTGGTTCCGATCTTATCGTAGCCATAGAATCTGGCCACCTCCTCTGCCAGATCTGCCATGCAGTGGATATCCTGTCTCCAGGTGGGAGCCACGATCTCACCGGTCTCTTTATCGTACCGCAGTTCGATCTTTTCCATGTACTGGAGCATGGTCTCCGGAGCAATGTCAGTACCTAAAAGAGCGTTGATCTTTTCAGGCTGGAATTTCACCCTGGATTCCTCTGCCTTTACCGGATAAACGTCGATCATGCCGCCCACTACCTCTCCGGCTCCCAGCTCCTCGATCAGCTGGCAGGCGCGGTTTACGGCCTCCTCGGCGGTATTGGGATCCAGTCCTTTTTCATACTTTCCGGAGGCGTCGGTCCTTAAGCCCACCTTTTTTGCGGAAAGGCGGATATTGGTGCCGTCAAAGGTGGCGCACTCGAATACCATGGTCTTCACGTCATCGGTGATCTTGGAATTTTCGCCTCCCATGATACCGGCGATCCCCACTTCCTTCTCTGCATCGTTGATCATGAGCACCGTATGATCCAGCTTTCTTTCCTGGCCGTCCAGGGTCTGGAACACGTCGCCGTCCTTGGCGCATTTCACAACGATCTCATGACCGGCCAGCAGGTCGTAGTCAAAGGCGTGCATGGGCTGTCCGTACTCTTCCATAATGTAGTTTGTGATGTCCACGATGTTGTTGATGGGGCGGATGCCGGAGGCTGCCAGGCGGTGCTGGAGCCACTTGGGAGACGGAGCCAGATGGATGTTCTTCACCATTCTGGCGCAGTAGCGTTTGCAGAGGTCTGTATTTTCTACCGTTACCTTTAAGTAATCGTTGATATCCTCGCTGTTTCCGGTCTTTGTGATCACCGGAGCCTTGAATTCCTTTCCAAATGTAGCTGCCGCCTCTCTGGCAATGCCCAGGACGCTGTAACAGTCCACACGGTTGGAGGTGATCTCGTACTCGAACACGGTGTCGCGGAGGCCTAACAAGGCAACTGCGTCCTCTCCGGGAACCGCGTCTGCCGGAAGAATGTAGAGGCCGCTTTCCGGTGCGTCCGGATACATGTTCCGGTCAGAGCCCAGCTCCTCGATGGAGCACATCATGCCGTAGGAATCCACTCCGCGCAGCTTTCCGGCCTTGATGGTGATGCCGTCCTCGGGAAGGGGGCCGCCGTCGTGGCCGCCGGCGACTTTTCCTCCGTCTAAGACCACCGGGACCTTGTCGCCCACATGGACGTTGGGAGCGCCGGTGACGATCTGGAGGGTCTCATCTCCCACGTTCACCTGGCAGATCACCAGCTTGTCTGCGTCGGGATGGCGGTCGATGGAAAGGATCTCGCCTACTACGATCTTTTCAAGATTTTTGTCAAGACGCTCGAAGCCTTCTACCTTTGTTCCGGTCAGGGTCATGGCGTCGGTGTATTCCTGGGCGGTCACGTCCAGGTCTGGAACATATGCTTTTATCCAGGATAAGGATGTATTCATAGTCTGTTTTCTCCTATCTGTGGTTGTGTAATCGATGATTTATGGTGCCCGTGGGGGGTATGTGAGGATGTTTCCGGGATCGGGAAGGGGGGCTTCCCGCCAGGTCGCCGTGCTTACTCGGATCGCGGTGCGATCCGAGTTTGGGGCGGGCGCCCCATGGTTCCGGAATCACTCTCCCGGCCGCTGGAATGCAGGCATTCCGCTTCCGGGATTGTGATTCTGGAACCGCACGGCTTGTCGGAATCAAAATTGTTTCAGGAATCTTATGTCGTTTTCGTAGAGGAGGCGCATGTCGTCGATCTCGTATTTTAACAGGGCGATGCGCTCTAAGCCTACGCCGAAGGCGAAGCCTGTGTATTCCTCCGGATCGATGCCGCACATTTCCAGGACATGGGGGTGTACCATACCGCAGCCTAAGATCTCGATCCAGCCGGAGCCCTTACAGAACCGGCAGCCCTTGCCGCCGCATTTGAAGCAGCTTACGTCCACCTCGGCGCTGGGCTCTGTGAACGGGAAATGATGGGGACGGAATTTTACCTTGGTATCTTCTCCGAACAGCTCTCTGGCAAACTCTGCCAGAGTTCCCTTAAGGTCTGCAAAGGTAATGTGCTTGTCGATCACCAGGCCCTCGATCTGGTGGAAGGAGGGGGAATGGGTGGCATCCACTTCATCGGAGCGGAATACACGTCCCGGAGCGATCATACGGATCGGCGGCTTCTGTTTTTCCATGACCCTGGCCTGTACCGGAGAGGTCTGGCTTCTTAAAAGGATACTGTCATTAATATAGAAGGTATCCTGCTCATCCCTGGCCGGATGCCCTTTGGGGATGTTCAGTTTTTCAAAATTATACAGATCGTATTCTACCTCCGGTCCTTCTACCACCTCGTAGCCCATGCCCACGAAGATCCGCTCCACTTCCTCCAGGGCAATGGTGTTGGGATGCTTGTGGCCTGTATTGGCCTTCTTTGCCGGAAGGGTCACATCGATCACTTCCCGCTTCATCTGTTCCTCTCTGGCTTTTCTTGCCAGTGCGGTCTTCGTTTCCTCCAGCCGCTCCTCGATGAGAGCGCGTACCTCGTTGACCATCTGGCCCACCTTGGGTCTTTCCTCCGGGGCCACATCCTTCATGCTCTTTAACACGGTGGTCAGCTCACCCTTTTTTCCCAGATATGCCACCCGGATCTCATTTAACTTTTCCAGAGCATCTGAAGCGTCGATCTTTGCCAGCGCTTCTGATTTGATCTTCTCTAACTGTTCTTTCATATGTTCCTCCATTCCAGTTTTTCAATACTTTTAGGAAATTTTCAAAAGACTGTCTTCTGCGCGGTGCAGCGCGATTCAGCACGAAGTGCTTTTTTACTTGATAGAAATCTCTTATCAAATAAAAAATCCCCGATACGTTTCCTTTAAACGTATCAGGGACGAAAATTCCGCGGTACCACCCTAATTCCTGCCTCTGGCAGACACTTTCCTCTTCACCTAACGCGTGAACCACGTCACAGCCTACTTGCAGATCATATCCGTTTCAGCCATGCAGCTCCGGTGGGAAATTAGGCCTTCCTGTCTGAACCTGGGATGCTTCCAGCCGATGACATCCCCTCTCTGTCGGAAAACAGGCGCCCTGTACACCTTCCATGCCTTTTAAAAATTTAACTGCTGTTTTATATATTAGCCGCATCTTCCGGAAAAGTCAACCCCTTCCCCGCTGTTTCCTTCTGTAAAATGAAACCGTTCGTGCCTTAACAATTCATTGACACCTTCTGTTTTTTATGGCATTATTAACCAAAAGGAGGAATCAATTATGGATTATCTGACACTTACCATTGGAAAGCAGAAAAAAATCGCCCTTATTGCCCATGACAGCAAAAAACGCGAGCTCATTGGCTGGTGCGATGCCCACAAGGAGATCTTAAAGCACCACTTTCTCTGCGGCACCGGCACCACCGCCAGGATGGTCACCGATGCCACCGGGCTTCCGGTCAAGGGCTATAACAGCGGCCCCCTGGGCGGCGACCAGCAGATCGGCGCAAAGATCGTGGAAGGCGGGGTGGACTTTGTGGTCTTTTTCTCCGACCCGCTGACGGCCCAGCCCCATGACCCGGATGTCAAGGCCCTTCTCCGGATCGCCCAGGTCTATGATATCCCCATTGCCAACAATAAGGCCACCGCAGATTTCCTTATCACATCTCCGTTCATGAATTCTGAGTATGAACATACGGTCATCAATTTCCAGCAAAATATCAAGGACCGGGCCGGACGGCTGTAAAGCCGTCCGTTTTATCCCTTCATCTTCGGCTTAAATACCAGGGAGCCCAGATACCCAAATACCAGGGCTCCGGAGATTCCCACGGCGCTGGCTGTGAAGCCGCCTTTGAAGATCCCCAGGATCCCGTCCTCGCCCATGGCCCTGGCGATCCCCTTCCAGAGCGTGTTCCCAAAGCCCGTTAAGGGAACCGTGGCTCCGGCCCCGGCCCACTGGGCAAAGGGCTCATAGATCCCCAGAAATCCCAGGACCGCTCCTGTGACCACCAGGGACACCATGATCCTGCCCGGCA
>ENA-OPRR01001034-OPRR01001034.1-human-gut-metagenome-genome-assembly--contig:-NODE-1034-length-26010-cov-4.276132_pt1 | contig 26010 bp, 21 predicted proteins | sample MGYA00241796_ERZ501883 | MGnify/ENA primary metagenome ERZ501883 (study PRJEB25962, sample SAMEA2042406) | human gut metagenome | biome: human gut; feature: human-associated habitat; material: faeces...
TATAAATCCAAAACGCCCGGCATCATGCACGCCTGCGGCCATGACACCCATGCCGCCTGTCTCTTAGTATTGGCCCGGATCTTATCTGAGCATCCGGAGCTGGTAAAAGGAACTGTAAAATTCATCTTCCAGGCAGCGGAGGAAAAGCTTCCCGGCGGAGCAAAGGCCCTCTGCGCAGATCATGCCTTAGACGGCGTGGACATGGTATTCGGAATGCACAGCTCCTCCAACCATCCCCTGGGGACCATCACCTTAAGCCACAGCTCCAGCTCCGCGGCCATCGGTATTTATGAAGTGGCTATCCACGGCAAGGGAGGACACGGAAGCGCTCCCCACAACGCAAAGAACCCGGTTCCCGTGGCCTGTCTCTTGGCCTCTGCCTTAAACCAGATCCTGGCAGAAAAGAAGGCCCCCGCAGATACCGGAGTATTCACCGTCTCCTACATAAACGGCGGCCAGTACCCCAATATCATCACAGATACCGTTACCCTGGGCGGCAACATCCGTACCCAGGACAATGACCTGATCCAGCAGATCTTCGGCCACATTGATTCCATCAGCCACGGCATCTGCGAGGCCCACGGAATGACCTGCGACGTGACCACTACCCTGGGATACCCGGCCACCATCAATACGCCGGAATACGCAGATGTGATCGCAGATGCGGCAGATACTATGGGGTACACACCGGTGGAGGAATCCGGTTCCCTGGGCGGGGAGGACTTCGCATACTTCCTGATGGAAAAGCCCGGCGCATACTTCCATGTGGGTATGGCCGATCCGGACCGTCCCATCACCTCCAGCCCCCATCACAACTGCAGCTTCCAGCTGGATGAGCGCGGACTGGCCATTGCCCTGGAAATGGAGCTGGCTCTGTACTTAAAGCTCACAAAACAGGATGGGGAATAAAACGGAAGTCTGATACTTGTAATTTCTTTCAGATATGATATACTAAATATAGAAAAAGGGAAAGCCACAGAAGCGGCTTACCCTCAGACAGTCCGCAGCTGTTCAGCCGTCAACTATTTGCGGTAGTTGGCGGCTGCTTTTTTCCCTTAAAGACTGTATAGCACAGTCCCACAAGGGCGCATATGAATATTCCCTTCCGCCGCATGGCGATCCCCGCGGAGCGTTTTTTATGTCGTAGGACGGCACTTTCCTATGGCATAAAAGATGCTGCAAAGGGAATATAAAGCCTGCCCTTTGCAGCATCTTCCATTTCTTACTTCTATTTTCTTACGCCTTCCACTGCTTCTTTATCTCCTCAAATTCCTCATCTGAACAGTACACCGTATGCCCGGGAGCGATCTCATGGTAAGAAGGCTGGTTTCCATCCCCATACCGGTGCATTTCCGGATCATAATGGATCTTCTTCCGCTTCTTTTCATTGATAGGATCCGGCTCCGGGATGGCAGAAAGCAGGGCCCGGGTGTACGGATGCATGGGATTCTTAAATAATTCGTCGGAATCCGCCATCTCCACCAGCTTTCCATAATACATCACGCCGATCCGGTCGGAGAAATACTTGACCACCGACAGGTTATGGGCAATGAAGAGAATGGTCAGCCCCATCTCCTCCTTCAGCCGGTTCAGCAGATTGATGACCTGGGCCTGGACCGAAACGTCCAGAGCCGACACTGGCTCGTCGGCGATCACCATCTGGGGCTTTACGATCAGCGCCCTGGCAATGCCGATCCTCTGCCTCTGGCCGCCGGAGAATTCGTGGGGATACCGGGAGGCGTGCTCCGCCTGAAGCCCCACGTGCTCCAGCATGGCCACCACCTGCCGATGCAGCTCCTCCGGATCTTTTACCCCGCGGATCTTTAAGCCCTCGGCAATGATCTCCTGGACCGTCATCCTGGGGTTTAAAGAGGCAATGGGATCCTGGAAGATCATGGCAATGTTGTCGGTGATATACTTTCTCAGGCTCTTATCCATCTTCCCGCTGATCTCTTTTCCGTCAAAGGACACGGTCCCGCTGGTGGGATCGTACAGACGGATGATGGTGCGGCCTGTGGTGGTCTTTCCGCAGCCGGATTCCCCCACCAGCCCGAAGGTCTCTCCCCGCTCCACATAAAAGGAAACGTCGTCCACAGCCTTCACCACCGAGGTTTTCCCGCGCTTTTTTGTGGTAAAGTGCATACTTAAGTGTTCCACATCCAGGATATGGTCACGCTCTTTTCTGTTATCCGATTTCATATCCTGCCTCCTCCCTCATCCTGGCGATCCTGTGCTTTAAGATATCCGGCATCTCCACCTTGGGCGCGTCGGGATGAAGCAGCCAGGTGGCGGCATAATGGGTATCGGAGATCTTAAAGTACGGCGGCTCCTTTTCAAAATCGATCTTCATGGCATACTTATTCCTGGCCGCAAAGGCATCTCCCTTGGGCGGATGCAGCATGTTGGGCGGCGCACCGGGAATGGCAAACAGCGTCTCCTCCGTGTGAAGGTCCGGCATAGCCGAAAGGAGCGCCCAGGTATAAGGATGGGCCGGCCGATAGAAAATATCCTCGCAGGTCCCCACTTCCACAATGCGTCCTGCATACATCACGCAGATCCGGTCCGCCATGTTGGCCACCACGCCCAGATCGTGGGTGATGAAGATCACCGAAAGATCCCTTTCCCGCTTCATATCGTTGATCAGCTCCAGGATCCTGGCCTGGATGGTCACATCCAGTGCTGTTGTCGGCTCATCACAGATCAGGATCTCCGGGTTGCTGGCCAGAGCGATGGCGATGACGATCCTCTGGCGCATACCGCCGGAAAACTGGAAAGGATAAGCGTCATACCGCTCGGCGGCGTTGGGGATCCCCACAGCCTCCATAAGCTCGATGGCCCGGGCCTTGGCTTTGGACTTTTCAATGGCCTTGCTTAAGATCAGAGCCTCGGTGATCTGCTTTCCGATCTTCATAATGGGATTTAAGGCCGAAAGCGGGTCCTGGAATACCAGGGAGATCCGTTTTCCGCGGATCTTATAAAAATCGGCCTCCTTATACTTCGCCATATCCTGGCCCTGGTACATAATAGTGCCGCTGTCGATATGGCCGTTTTTGGCCAGGATCCCTAAGATCGCCTTGGTAGTCACGGATTTTCCAGAACCGGACTCCCCCACGATGGCCAGGGTCTCGCCCTTATACAGGTCAAAATTCACATCCCGCACCGCATGCACCTTTCCTGCAAAGGCATTGAAGGATACGGAAAGATCTTTTACGCTTAAAATTGGTTCCATACTTTTCTCTCCTTTCCTTATGCGCCCCGCTGGGTCGGATCAAAGGCGTCGCGCAGGCCGTTGGATAGCATGTTGAAGGCGATCATTAACAGGGAGATCACCACCGCCGGGAAAAATACCTGGTTGGGATACTGCTGCATCACCTTCTGGCCCTGGGATAAGAGAACGCCAATGGAGCTTTCCGGAGCACGGATCCCCAGTCCAATGTAAGCTAAGAAGGACTCGGTGAAGATAGCGCCCGGAATGGCGATCATGGCCCTGGTAATGATGGGGCCGATGGAGTTGGGCAGGATATGGCGGAAGATCAGAGCCATGTCCCTGACGCCCAGGGTCCTGGCCGCCAGCACGTACTCGCTGCCCTTATAGCGGTAAAACTGAGAGCGGATCATCCTGGCCGTTCCGATCCAGTTCTGGACCACCAGGCAGAGGATGATGGAAAGGATCCCCGTACCAAAAAACAGGATGAACAGAGTCACCACCACGATTTCCGGGAACGCGCCGATGATCTCGGTGATACGCATCATGATCATATCCACCTTTCCGCCGTAATAGCCTGCGATGGAGCCGTATACAATGCCGATGCACACGTTGCAGATCACAGAAATAAAGGCGATTAGCAGGGAGACCCTGGCGCCGCGCCACATGCGCACCCAGAGATCCCGGCCCAGATAGTCGGTCCCCATCCAGAAATACGTTCCGTCCTCCACGCCGGAGTACTTATAATAATCCACCTTAATATCGCACATTTCCACGCCCTGGACCGTGCGGTGATTGATGACCTTTAAGATACTGCCCTCCGGATACCGGGAGGTATCCTCCAGAGAGTCCACCCGCCGGTTGGTGAGCCACCGGGTCCCGTCCAGGATCCCATAGTTTTCCAGCACCGGCACCTTGGGCGGAAGATTGATGCGGTTCAGATCCTGGTCGTTGTAGTCCCAGCGGCTGAGGGCCGGGGCAAACACAGCGAACAGAAGAACGATCACGATCCCTATGAAGGCGATGATGGAAACCTTACTGCGGCAGAAGCGCAGCATGGCGTCCTTAAAGAAGCCGATGGGCTTATCCTGGAACTTTTCATCAGCGATCTCGCCCTCCATCTGGACAAACTCAAAGCTTTCCGGCTCCACCTGGTATTCAGGCAAATCGGAAGAATAAAATTTTGCCATTACTTCTTCCCTCCCATCCTCACACGCGGGTCAACAATGCCGTAAGACAGATCCACGATCAGAACCGTGATCAGAGAAACCAGCGAGTAAAAAATCAGTACTGCAAGGGTCACTGTATAATCCGGCGCGTTGACGGATTTGACCATGATACCGCCCATGCCGGGGATCGAAAAGATCGTCTCGATCACCAGACTTCCGCCCATGATGCTCGTGAACATGGGAACGATGATGTTCATTAACGGAAGCAGGGAATTGCGGATCCCATGGTTCAAGGTAGCCTGCCGCTCCGTAAGCCCCTTGGTCTTGGCAAGGAGCATGAAGTCCGAATTGATGGTCTCGGCCAGTTCTGCCCTCAAATACCTGGTGACGCGGGCAATGGGGCCTAAGGACAGGGCGATGATGGGAAGTGCCAGACCATGGAACCTGGCCCAGCCAGTGGATGTGGCATCGAAGATGATCGGGAACAGCCCACCCTTAAACGCCACGAAATACTGGAGCAGCGTCGCAAAGATAAACGACGGCACGGAGATAAAGATGACCACCAGAAACGAGATCAGGTAGTCGGTGATGGAGTTTTTTCGTATGGCCGCCACGATCCCCAGGCCGATTCCCAGCGGCAGGGAGATCAGCAGCGAGAAGAAATTTATGTATAACGTCACCGGGATCTTGGTCTTTATAATATCCCAGACCGGCACGTTAATGTTCATCTTAAGGGATGTCCCCCAGTCTCCCTCTAAGATCAGACCCTTTAAAAACAGGCCGTACTGGACGATGATCGGCTTATCAAGGTTATATTTTGCCTCCAGGGCCGCCCTCTGCTCATGGGTCATATCCACCGCATCGTCAAAAATCCCCCCAGGCATGAGGCGGATCACCATGAATCCCACGGTCAGTATGATAAACATGGTCAGCAGCATGGCTAAAATTCGCTGGATCGTATACTTCGCCATAAGACATGTTCCTTTCCACATCAGATTAGAAAATGGGGATGCCGCAAAACAGCATCTTCGCAGCACCCCCCATCCTGGTTCCTGTCAGTCATTCTGCAAACGATCAGTCCTTTGTACTGAGAATGTATCCAAAGCCGTAGCCGGGGATATATTCGTCGCATACAAGATGGATCTTAGAGCTGATCAGATTGTAGGACGGAGCTTCATAGACCGGACAGGCCGCCACTTCATCCAGAACGATCTTTTCCATCTGTCTTGTGAGGTCCATGCGGTATGCAGGATCCAGCTTCGCTTCGATATCGTAGTTGGCCTTTTCCCAAAGGGCGTCAAATTCGTCGTTGTAATATGGCTCGTTCTTATTGGAATACATGCTGCTGTAAACCTTAAGTCCGTTCCACGGAGCCGGAGTACTGGTGTTCCAGCCTCTCCACTGAAGCTCGAAGCTGTTGGGATCGCCTTCCTTCCAGCCCTTGATATAGCTGTTTAATACAGAAGTAGAACCTGCCATCAATTCCAGAGTAAAGCTGTCGCCAAATACCTCTGGCAGAGATTTGTGCAGAAATTCAGAAGCTGCTTTATTATTGGCGCTGGTCTCGTTATACTGTAAGGTCAGGGTCAGACTTGTAAGGCCGCATTCTTCCAGAGCCTTTTCATAATATTCCTTCGCCTTTGCCGGATCGTAGCCCAGATTGGGCTCTAAAAGAGCCTGAGATTCTTCCATGTCACGGTAGGTCTTTCCATCTAAGCCGAGACACTTGCTTGCTACCAGGTAATTGGCCGGGATCCCGTTTGTCATCTTGGCGATGCTTTCTCTGTCAACCGCATAGAATAATGCCTTACGGAAATTTAAATTTCCAAGAATCCCGTTGTTGTTGGTATTTCCATGGTTGATGGTAAGGGTCTGAATCGAAGTGGCCGGGGCTTTCTTGATGCTGGGATCATCGATATACTGCTCGATGGATTCCGGGCTTAAGGAAACCGCGTCCAGTTCGCCGTTTAAGTAAAGCTCCAGGGCTGTATTCCGGTCGCCCACGATCTTATAGTTGTAGCCATCCAGCTTGATCTTATCGCCCAGAACGAAATCCGGGTTCTTCTTCATATCGAACTGGGAGCCTGCGATCCACTGGTCCAGGATAAATGCGCCGCAGCTCATGTATTTTTCCCTGGTGGATCCGTAAGTGTTTGTGCTCCGGTCCTCGCTCATACATGCCTCATAAGTAGGCTCATGAACCAGGCAGGTCCATACATAGTTAAAATGTGACTTAATGTCTTCAGCCGTTACGGGAGCGTCCAGCTGGAGCTCCAGGGTATAGTCGTCGGCTTTTTTAATTCCTACGTCCTCCCAGGCAACAGTTCCGGCGTTCCCCTGGAGAGAATAATCCGATGCTTTGGTAATAGTGATATAATCGCTGGCAAGCTGGGAGGCACGGCTGTTGACCATAATAGGATCCAGACACATCTTAAAGGAGTAGATCACATCGTCTACGTCAATGGCGTCTCCGTTTTCCCATTTGGCATTTTCACGGATCTTGATACGCCATACCTTTCCTTCCTCATCCGCCTTCTCCGGCTCTTTTTCTGCCAGCTCCGGAAGGTACTCAAAGCTGGTCCCCTCCGCGTTGGGATACTGGCGGTAAAGCTGGAGGGAAGTCCTGGCGATCACGTCGCCGGAAACGCTCATAGTATAAATATGCGGATTGATGGTATCCACATCTGTCGTCATATAGTCGTGGAAGATCTTCGGCCCGGACTCCTCCTGAGCTGCGGCCGTGGCATCCCCCGCCTCAGTCTGACCTGCGGCGGCTGTGGTCACCGGCTCATTGGAATCCCCGGGATTCTTCGGTTCGCTGCTGCACCCGGAAAGCAGGCCGGCTGCCATGGCACATGCCATCATTGCTGCTAATACTCTTTTCTTCATTCACTCATTCCTCCTTTTTTATTGCAGGGCTTCCGCCCATAAATAACGACTGGCGTTTCTTGACTTTCTTTCCAATCCAGGTATAATAGGACTCATAATCATTTTTAGAAACAAAGGACGGTGCATCTATGTCTTCACTTTCAGTCAAAAATCTGAAAAACTACGTGGTCCTGGGGATCGCCGTGGCTGCTGCCTACATTTTTTTCCAGAAGGACCAGATCTTCCTCTACCGGCTCATCGACGGCCTCTTCATCGGCGGCATGCTTCCAATGATCCTGGGCTGCTTCCGCCTGGCCAAATACGCTGGCTCCTTCGACCTGCTGGTCTACTCCCATAAAAAGCTGGCCCGCTCGGGAAAGAACTCCGATCTTTCACAGGAAGAAAAGGATCCCGGAAGCTCTGCTGCTCCCGCTCCCGAACAGCTCGGGTCCTATTCCGACTATCTGACCCAGAAGAAACCGGCTGCCACCTATAAGGAGCCGCTTCTGGCCGGAGGCGTCTTTATCCTGGCCTCCCTGTTTTTGACCATTGCATTTTACTAAATGTGCATGACTCATTTATGTGTATTCTGTATATATTTGAGATATTTGCTTGGGATTCATTGTGTTTATTATACAAATACATATATTGTGTGTCAAAGCAGAAACTGTCATTTTTCGTCCATATCGTAAATTATCAGACAAAATAAAGGGATTAGGTCTTTAAAGAAGTTTTCTCCTTCGTTTAAATAACCTAATCCCTTTTGTATTTTACTCTAACTGGAGCTCTCCTGTTTCTGTGATCTCACAGCCCCCTCTGGTACGGTTCACCTTTATGAGTCCCTGCTCCGAAAGACTCTGAAGGATGCTCCGGATCTTTCCCTCCGCCACCTGGATCCCTTCATTCTCCAAAATTTCCTGGAGACCGGCCCGCCCGGTCTTCGGATTCTGGGCCACCGTCTGTAAGACCCGTTTTTCCAGGGGAGAAAGCAGCGACGCTTTTTTCGCCATCTGAAGCCGTATGTAGGCCGGAAGATCCCGGATGGTCAGCTTTCCCTCCGAATGAAAACAGTAAACATACTTACAGAGGTTTTCGATCTCCTTTCCGTTGCCCGGCCATGAATACGCCGTCAGGCTGTTCCACAGCTCCTCGCTGCACATATCGGTCCAGCGCAGGGCTGAATTGTTGTAGATATTCCGTATAAAGTACTCAAATAAAAGCGGAATATCCTCGGGTCTCTGGCGGATGGGAAATGTCTCCAGGGATACCTCCCCGATCATATAAAAAAGAGACTTTAAAAACCTCCCCTCCTGGCACATGGTATAAAGATCCTCTTCCGTGGATGCGATAAACCGCACGTCGGGCATCTGGTCCATCATATTTAAAAATTCCTTCTGCATCGATATCGACATACAGTGGATGCCATTCAGATACAGGGTCCCGCCCTCTGCCCGATTTAAGATCCCCTCCCGGCCGTCTCCGGGAAACAGTTCCTCTATGATCTGCCCTTCACTCAAGACCGTCAGATTCAGCTTCATAAAGGGCTCTGCACTTCTCCTGGAATTATTGTGGATGGCCTGGGCCAGCACCTCTCTTCCCGTACCCGGCTCCCCGGAGATCAGCACCCGGTAATCCGTTAAGGAGATCCGTCTGGCCGCCTCCACCATGCGCAGAGAGCGGCTGTTGGCCGTCCGGTAATCATCAAAGCGGAAGTAGGCCCCTTCTCTCTTTATAACGTTTCCTTCCGTATCCCCCTCTGGAGCCGGTCTTTCCAGGGCCGGCTGGTCCATATGGCAGTGGATCATGGTCAGTCTCCGGTGGTTCATGTCCCGGATCTCCTGGACTGTCAGCTTCAGAGGCTCCTCCTTACCCCTGCAGACCAGGAAAAATGGGGAACGCTGGTCCTGGGACCTTTTTGCAATGCCGTCCAGCTCCGGGACCGCCTCCTTAAGGAGCGTACCCACCAGGTGGGATCTGGGAATATCCAGGGCCTCCTTAAACTGCTTATTGATCATCTGGATCTTCCCCTCATCGTCTATGATACAGATGCCCGTATCAATGTTGCTGATGATGCTCTGGGTAATGAACTTCGTGTTAGTGGCCTGGCTCAGCTGGTGATTGGATATTTTCAAAAGCTGCACAAACTGGTTGATATAATTTAAGGACACCACATCCGCCAGGCTTAAAGGCAGATGGAAAAATGAGGCGATCTCCGAGATCGTCGAAATATCGGCGATCCGGATCCCGATGTCCACCAGCGTCTGGACGTTCCTGGGAGCCAGCTTATTTTCTCCCACCGTCACCGCATACTGGATCCTGGGATCCGTCTCCGGACAGTCCGGATAGTATGGAATGAAACGGTATTGGGTGATCCCAAGTGTGTATAGAAGCTGTATGCTGTCCTTTGCCGAGCGCTCCGAATCATTGACCAGATACACCTCCGAATTGGACGGGATCGAAAGGATCCTGTTTAAATACGTATGGTTAAAGGTCCGGATACAGATCAGATACCGGATCTTCGGCGTCATGAGAGGCTCCGCGATCCTGGCCGCGGATCTGGAGCTGAACAGTACCAGATCCGCCTTTTCCATCCGTTCCGTATCCACATCTGCCGCAAGGCAGGTTTCCAGATGGATATATTTACTAAATATATGATTTAAATAGGACCGCATTCCTACATTTGTCGTTGAGCTCTGAGATACGATCAGCATTGTGGGCTTTTCCACCTTATACCCCCCCCCTGTATTTTCCATTCAATTCCATTATAGTCGCTCATATACAGAAAAACAACCAGATCTCCCAGTCCTCTATATATTTTTTGTTTTTCCTCCCTATGTTCCATAATTTCTTTGACATTTTCACAAAAAATTTGTACAATAGTACTGATTTAGAGCTATGATCTAAGAAAGGAGCGTGCTTTTCAATTGCTGCTGATCAAAAATGGAAATTTAATCACCATGGCCGGTATGTATGAGCAGACCGGCGATATCCTGATCGACGACGGAAAGATCGTAAAGGTCGGCCAGGTGGGAGAGGTGCCGGAGGACTGCCAGATCATCGACGCCGCCGGACGCACCGTCACTCCCGGTCTTGTGGACCCCCACTGCCATGCAGGTCTATGGGGAACCGCCTGCCGCGAGGAAATGGACGGAAATGAGTATACGGAGCCGGTCCTTCCGGGACTGCGGGGCTTAGATGCCATCAACCCGGAGGATGCCACCTTTGACGCGGCTCTCCGCCAGGGGATCACCACCGTTGTGACCGGTCCCGGAAGCTCCAACATCGTCGGTGGAACCTTCTTAGCCATCAAGACCGCCGGCGAAGATATGGAGTCCCGTGTCATCTGCCCGGAGCTGGCCATGAAAATGGCTCTGGGAGAGAACCCAAAGATGACCTTCGGAAACCGTGGAAAGGCTCCCAGAACACGGATGATGAGCGCCGCCCTGATGCGGGAGGAGCTTTTTAAGGCAAAGGAATATTATGAAAACTATAAGCTCCATGGCCAGGAGCCGGATTTCCCGTTCGACTTCCACCTGCACTCCTTAATGCGGGTATTTGAAGGAATGCGGGTCAAGATCCATGCCCATCAGGCGGACGATATCCAGACTGCTGTCCGCGTGGCCAATGAATTCGGCCTTCATTACTCCATCGAGCATTGTACCGAAGGATGGATGATCCCGGAATTCTTAAAGAAAAACAACGCCGAGTGCCTGCTGGGCCCCACCGTCGGCGGCAAGAGCAAGATCGAATGCCAGAACCGCTCCTATGAAGCCGGACGGATCCTGGAGGAGGCCGGAGTCACCTTCGCCCTGATCACCGACGCTCCCTTCGTTCCCATTGAGGACCAGCTGCTCCAGGTCATCCTTTATGTGAAAAACGGAATGTCCAGGGAAATGGGAATCCGCAGCGTGACCTTAAACGCTGCAAAGATCACAGATATCGACTCCAGAGTCGGAAGTATCGAACCCGGTAAGGACGCTGACATCGTCATCTGGGATGTGGAACCGTTAGACACCATGTACCAGGCCGGTATCGTCCTCATCGACGGAAAGATCGCATATGAAAGAAAGGCAGGTGAAAGCAATGTTGATTATCAAAAACTGTAATCTGATCAACATGGCCGGAATCTACAAAGAGAAAAAGGATCTGGTAGTAAAGGACGGAAAGGTCCTTGATATCTGCGACGACGCCTGCCAGAAATACGGCCAGGGCAACGTGATCATCGACGCCTGCGGAAACTATGTGACTCCCGGTATCGTCGAGCCCCACTGCTCCCTTGGCGTCAAAGAAGAGGTCTTCCGGTTTGAGGGCAACGACGCCGACGAGACCACCGATCCCATTGTACCCCAGGTGCGGGCCATGGATGCCATCAATCCCAGGGACGAGGGCTTTAAAATGGCTCTGGCCGGAGGCGTGACCACAGCCGTTACCTGTCCGGGCAACGCAAACCCCATCGGCGGAACCTGCGCAGCCATCAAAACCACTGGCAATACGGTGGAGGAAATGGTCATGGTGCCTGAGATCGCCATTAAAATGTGCCTCACTGACGGAGTGAAAAATACATACGGCGGAAAGAGATCGCCCATGACAAGACTTGGCACGGCAGCCCTGATCCGCGAGGCTCTGATGAAGGCGAAACGCTATCATGACCAGTGGACCGCCTCCCAGAAGGATCCGGCAAATAAGCCGCCGAAATTCGATATGAAGCTCCACTCCCTGATGCGCGTATTCGACGGAATGCCCGTAAAATTCATCGCCAAACGCGGCCATGACATGATGACTGCCGTGCGCATCGCCGAGGAATTCGGCCTCACCTATACAGTAGAGAACTGTGTGGATGCCTGGAGGATCACAAAGGATCTGAAGAAGCACAACGTCCGCTGCGTGCTGGGACCGGTCTACGGAGAAAAGAACAGTGAAAACCGTTACCGGGATCCCATTGCAGGCTCTGTTCTGGAAGAAAACGGCATCGAATTTGCCGCCACCACCGGCCATCCGGAAATGAACGTGGAGCTCTCCATGGTCCAGATGACGCTGATGGTGAAAAAGGGATTAAATCCCATGACAGCCCTGGAGGCCGTGACCATCAACGCAGCCCGCGCCTGCGGCCTGGAGGACCGGGTAGGAAGCTTAGAGCCCGGTAAGGACGCCGACATCGTCATCTGGGACGGCGATCCCTTTAACTTCTATACATCGGCTGCCACAGTCCTCATTGAAGGAAATGTGGTCTACCAGAAACAGCAGTAAAATTTCCATAAAAAACGCTCCGGGATTTGGCTGCCCTTGCGGCGCCTTTGTCCCGGAGCGTTCTTCTTTTTTATAGATCCCTGGCCGCCGGAAAACCATAGGCCGTCTCCGCGCTCATAACAGCCCGGAGAATGGCTTCCGACATGACCTGAGCCGCCAGAGTACCCACCATGTCCAGATCCGCCTCCAACGTCCCTGTGGACAGGGCATAGATACTGTCACCATCTGCCGTCGTATGGACCGGACGGATGGAACGGGCATAGCCGTTGTGGGTCATGGACGCGATCTTACAAAGCTGGGTCTTGTGGAAGGCCGCATTGGTGATGACCGCGCCGATGGTGGTGTTGGCCACAAACTTATTTTTTACCACCTCATAGCTCTTATAGACCTCGTCCTCGGTACAAAGGAAGGATTTTTTATCCTTTGCCAGAAGTCCGGCAACCTTCTTCCCATTCTTCCAGTCATAAATATCTCCCAGAGCGTTGACCGCCACAATGGCTCCCACCTGCAGCTCTCCGATCTGTACCGCGTAGCTTCCGATCCCCGACTTCATACAAAACTCCGGTCCGTAAAGCTTTCCCACAGTGGCTCCGGTCCCGGCACCGAAATTCCCGTCCCGGTAATTGCCCTTTTCCGCATTCTCACAGGCCGCATAGCCCATAGCCTTGTCCGGCCGGACCCGGTGATCTCCCACCATCAGGTCGAACAGGCAGGATTCGCACACCAGGGGAACCTTTGTGATCCCCACATCGAAGCCGATATTCCGCTCCTCCAGATACTCCATTACGCCTCCGGCCGCATCCAGCCCAAAGGCGCTACCTCCGGACAGCAGCACCGCATGGATCGACTCTGCCGCCGCTGTGGGCTTCAAGAGCTCCGTTTCCCGGGACGCCGGACCGCCTCCCCGGACATCCAGCCCCGCTGCCATGCCCTGCTCACAGAGGATCACCGTGCAGCCGGTGGCGGCGTCTTTGTTTTCTACACTTCCGATCTTGATGTTTTCCAGCTCCTGGATCTTTATTTCTTTCATTTGGGGGACTCCTTTCCTAGCGAATGATGCTGCACAAACCCAGCCTATTCCATCTCTCCCAGCATCTTCTCCGCATCATCTGCTGCCTTTACCTTATCATTGGCGCGGATGATGATGCCGTCCTCGTCGATGAGATAGGTGGTGCGGACCACGCCCATGGACACCTTCCCGTAATTCTTCTTTTCCTTCCACACATCGTAGGCCTCGATGACCGTCCGCTCCGGATCGGAAAGCAGAGTGAACGCCAGGCCATATTTCTCCTCAAACCTTTTATGAGAGGCCACAGAGTCCTTGCTGACTCCCAGTATCACCGCGCCCTTCTCCATAAACTGCGGATAGCGCTCCGAATAACCGCAGGCCTGCTTCGTACATCCCGGAGTATTATCCTTGGGATAAAAATACAGGATCACCTTTTTTCCTTTGTAATCCTCCAGTCTGTGCATGACTCCGTTCTGGTCCGGCAGCTCAAACGCCGGCGCTTTTGTTCCTATTTCCAGCATTGCAGATCCCTCCTTGTGATTTCTCTTATCCACTATTTTAATCCATAACAGGCAGTTTTTCCACCGTTTTAAAGCAAACTTTCCTCCAGTCCCCGCCGGAGCGTATCACAGAAGCGTTCTTCAATAACTGTACATTTCTTCCAGCATTTGGTATAATGCTCTTTAAACCTTTGAGAAATGAGATGATACCTTGCCTGTATAAGCCTGAACACAGAAAATTACATTCAAAGAGGTGTCGTATGATCACAGAAAAGAAAGAAAAACAGATTTTAATGATGTCCTTTTTTTCGGGACTCCTGTTTGCCATTGCAGAATTTATTTTTTCCATATACAGCCATTCCCAGTCTGCGCTGACGGACGCTGTATATGATGCGTCGGAGCTGGTCTTCATTGCCCTGCTCCTGTTCCTGACGCCCCTGTTCCATAAGCCCGTATCGGAAAAGCATCCCTATGGGTATTTCCAGCTGGAATCCATATTTGTCATAATCAAGGGCGTTATGATGCTGTCCGTGACCATGGGCGTGTCTGCGGAGGTTCTGGATTCCGCTTTATCCGGCGGTAATCCCATAAACAATGCCCAGGTCTCCCTTTTCCAGTTCTGCCTCGGCGCAGCCAGCATCATCATTTTTCTTCTAATGAAGCGGCTGAACCGGAACCTGTCCTCGCCCACCATCACCGCAGAGCTTCTGGGATGGAAACTGGATATTGTATACAGTTTGGGCATGTCCCTGGCCTTTTTCCTGTCCCGTTATCTGGAAAAAACGCCCCTGGGATTTATCACCCCGTATTTTGACCAGATCGTGGCCGTCCTTGTTATGGTATTCATGCTTCCAGAAAGCATCAAGGTTCTGTGGAGCGCCGTCCGGGATATATTCCTGTTCTCGCCGGATGAGGAATTTATAAATGAGATCAAGGCCCTCTGCGGACCGGTCCTGGAGCAGTATCGCTTCTCCCCGGTTTTCTTCGATATCACGCGGACCGGGCGTCATCTGTGGGTCGCCATATATTTTAAGATCGAAACCGGCAGCCTAAAGGTCCAGGACCTGTCCGACGCCCTGGATTCCTTAAATGAAAAGGCCCGGGAAAAATTCCAGGAATGCACCTGCGAGCTGATCCTGGTTCCTTAATCAAAAAATATTCAAAATCCCCCTTGACTATACTGTTACTGTACGGTTTATGATAAAAACATACCGTAACATGCAAGGAGGATTTTTATTTATGTCCGGTGAAAATGCATATCGACAGCCCGTTACCCTGAAAAACGTGCTGATGTTTTCCGTCCCTACCATCGTTATGACCGTGTTCATGTCCTTTTATACCATGGTGGACGGCCTGTTTGTATCTAACCTCATAGGAACTGATGCCTTATCCGCCGTCAATCTGACAGCGCCTGTGATCTCACTGGTCACAGCCATCTCCACCATGCTGGCCACCGGAGGGAGCGCCGTCATCATGCGGAAGGCCGGACAGCAGAAAGCCCAGGAAGCCAACGAAGACTTCACCTTTCTGATCGCTGTAAACGTGGCAGTGGGGCTCATCATGTCCGGCCTGGGATATCTGATCATGGACCGCCTTTTTGAACGCATGAGCCTGTCCCCTGCCGTGGCCGGCTACTGCCGCATCTATCTGAGCCGTTATCTGATCTTTACGGTTCCGATCCTTCTGATGAACAATTTCACCCTGTACATGATCGCCGCCGGAAAGTCCGCTCTTTCCATGGTCTGTTCCATTACGGGAGGCGTTCTGAACATGGTCCTGGACTACGTTCTCATCTCCGTGTTTGATATGGGGATCGCCGGGGCAGCCATTGCCACAGGACTGGGGTACTCCGTGACAGCAGTGGCCGGTCTTGTGATCTTTTCTAAAAAAGACTGTCTGCTCCATTTTGTAAAGCCCGTGTGCAGAATCAGGACCCTGATAAGCGCTGCTTCCAACGGAAGCTCGGAAATGGCGGCAGCTCTGGTGACTGGCATCGTCACCATGATGTTCAACTGGACCATGCTGAAATATGTGGGAGAAAACGGTGTGGCGGCCATAACCATCATCATGTACGTCCTGATGTTCGCCACATCCCTGTATACCGGCTATTCCTATGGCGTAGCGCCCATGATCAGCTTCTATTATGGCGAGCAGAACCAGGATAAATTAAAGAAGCTGATCCGTCTCAGCATGAAGATCATCGTTTTCATTGGAGCGGCTGCTCTGATCGTCTCCCTGGCGGTCACAGAGCCTCTGGTGGCCATCTTCGCCCGGCCGGACAATCCTGTTTATGATCTGGCGGTAACAGGAAACCGCATCTGCTCCTCCGCTCTGGTCTTCATCGGCTTTAACGTATTTGCCAGTGGCATGTTCACGGCCCTGTCCAACGGCCTGGTTTCCGCAGTCCTGGCCTTTTCCCGCTCCTTTGTGTTCATGGTGGCTGCCATGCTGATCCTTCCGGCCATCCTCGGTGTCACAGGCGCATGGCTGGCAACTCCAGCCGCTGAAGCTGCGGCGTTCTTACTGTCCGCTGTTATGTTTATAAAATACAGGAAAAAGTATCAGTATTAGGAAAGGAGGCTGCCGGCAGGCCGGGGATCCTAAGTCAGGGTCCTGGCCTGCCGGAAGCCTCTCATGTTCAGAAAACTATATTATGTACAATATTTTTCTATGCTTTCATTATTTCCGACTGGATCTCATCTCTAAAACGCTTAGGTCCAATGATCTCACACCTGTTAATATGGCTCATTCCTGATATATCTTTCCACGTGTCCACTGTATTGAATATATATTAGTAAATGGAAAACTTGCTTACTATGCTAAAACTGACATCCGCGCTTTCAGTAAAATTGTATTTAAGGCAAACATCCTGTGTCATTAATATAGCAGCCTATAATACAGCCTGGGATGAAATTTAAGTGCTTTCAGCCCAGGAGTAAGAATAACTGCACTCTTTTTCATAGGTAATTGAGAGTTATTTTCCATCTATTTCAGTATTCTATTGTTCCAAATTACTCAGACTCTTTTTGCTGATTTTACAAATAATTCCACGATCTGTTATCAATACTACCTTTGCCTTTGCTGTATCGCCAATTTTATCATAGATTCTTCCGGCACTCATACTCTCACCAATAACCGTATATGTACTATTTGCCACATAACCAATATCTCCAAGGCCTTCCATTCTTACCACGATTGCTTCCTTATCGTATTGGTTATCTGGCTCCTTCTCCAACTGCAGTGTCATACCCGGCTTCAGAAATTCTTTTCCGTAATAATATTTAGTTCCTGTCAGTGTAAAATAAATTTTTCCCATTATAATTTCCCTCCCATTAAAGATTGTAACAATTCGGATTCGAACCACCATTCTCAAAAACTTATCTTACTTCGTATACAACAAACACATAACATTTTTCTTTGTGCTCCACCGCTTTGATGAAGACTTAATCTTCCGAACACTCTTTGTAATCGTCCTGTTTACAAATAAATCTATAGCCTTATTGGTGTAACCAATCGTTATTTGTGTAATACCCCTTCATCCTCAAGAACCACCGTTTCCTTGAATATATCTGATGATGTCATCTTGCAGCAAATAGCTGTACATAAACCCATATAATCAAGTTAATTTAGGATTTTTCCCCCAGGGCTTTCCGAGAAAACTTTATACTCCATATATGATGGTTTACTATCACAGACATTTTAATTCCATTACCTTACAAAGCAACTTTCCAAAGGATTGTCTAAATTGTACATCATCCTCTGCGATTCTCTTTCTTGGACCTTTTACATGATTCTTTGAAGATGCCCTTCTAGCTTTCTTGTTCAAATATCGTTCCATGAGCATACGTTCTATATTATCATTGGTATACCATTTACCAGATTGATGGATTGTAAAAGCTCCTTTTCCAAGAACCATTGCAGCCACTCCATAACCCTACATTAAAACAATATCATCTTTATTGCAAATATTTTTATATTTTTTCCTCCTATATACAGCTTTTATTAGATAATCTTACCTAATAAATGATCGATTTCATGCTGACAAATCTGCGCTGTCCATCCAGATAATTTCTGACGTTGTTTCTTCCAGTTAAAATCATAATATTCTACTTCAATTTCCTGGTATCTAGATGTTTTGCGAAGCCCCTCTAAAGACAAGCAGCCTTCTTCTGTTTCATACAATCCGTTTTTGGAAATAATTACTGGATTAAACATGACAACATCGATAAATCCCATATTCACAATAATAATATTCTTCTTTACACCAATCATATTTGCTGCCATACCAACACAATGTTCACGATTTGCCTGCAGTGTATCCTGCAAATCTTTTCCTACCTGAATGTCAGTTCTTGTAGCTGGTGTAGATGGCTGACCTAAGAAGAAAATGTCTCTTACAATCTGTTTTACCATGCTGTTCTCCCTGTATCTTTATTTATCTATAACTCCATATTTCGTATCCTTGCCGTCTTGCCGAATCGTACACAGGCTGCATATTCTTCTGCAAAATATTATAAAATTCTTCCTTAGAATTCCCCGGCCGATACAACTCCTGTCCTGCCCAAATGGAATGCAGATTATCTCTATAACAAGCCTCAAACCGTTTATGCAAGTCCTCTTTCTCATAAATTAAATTGTACATATCGTACTGATTTTCTGCAAAAATAGTAAAAAAAGGATCCCATTTCGGTAGTTTGTTACTTTTGGATGAATTTAGAGAGGAATCCATCGGCATTAGATTCCATAATTCATCGTTCATAACAAAAGACCATGGTATAAAATGATCCACATCATAATTCTTTTTAAAAATCGGTTTGCCAGTAAACACATCTCTTACCTCTTTTACATCTAAAATGCCTTCCCATAGATCACGCACATGATTTAGCTTGCGCATCTTCTCATCCATTGGTGCCAGTTTGTAAATTAATCCTGGGACCTCTGGATTATTATTTTGCAACCATTTTACCTTTTCATACTGTATCCACCCAAGAATATTGACCGTATTATCCTGAATCATATTCATCCATTCAGCACTGAAATGGACCTCTTTTTTCAGCTTACTACTATCTCCAAATGTATAAGGTAAACGAACAACAGTACTGTCAATTCGGCGGATATATTCTGTTAACCTGCGAATGCTTCCCCAAGGCACTTCTTCCTTGCTATTGGAGAAAAATCCTGCCAATGCACGTCCTGGGACCATATTAGTCAGCTGTTCTTTATAGGTTTTTAATTCCAGATCATATTCATAAATAGCATTTTTTATTTCCATCTTGGATGCATTTGACGGCAGACTGCTAATATCTGTTAGCTTAAGAACTGCTCTCTCTAGCCCATCTCTTACAAATCCATCTGCCTGAAGTCCACTAAGGTGAATATGAAATTCCCTTACGGAATACCATGCATTACAAATCATCTCGTCAATAATTGCATCAAATGTGGTATCTTGCGTCCCTTCAGAGATAATATTGACAATTGCTTCCAACCAATAGAATTTATAACAATAAGAAGGATCCTTCATCATCTGGGAAAAACCAGAAATATCTAAGGTGTTATAATATTTGCCGTCAACATTTAACAAATATTCCCCTTGCGAAGGATTAAATTTAGCCACTTCTCTTCACCCCTTCCTGGACGTACATCAAAAGTAATCTACTGTTCCTCAACGGTAAGTTCTGGTATTTCTTTTATAAATTCCTAAAATGTATCTTCTCTAAAATCCGTAAAATAACGCCCATTACGTTCCCCTTCGAAATTACCATATTTAAAGGATGTATAAATAACACCATTCTCTTTCAGCGCATTGCACATCTTCTGAAATACAGGAAACTGTTCTATCTTTGGTAAATGTAAGATGGAAGAACATGCCCAGATTCCATTATACATACTTATTGCATCAAGATCTTGAAATAACATTTCCTTTACATCAATCCCAGAAAATGCACTGACCAGTTTGCAAAGTTCTGCTGATCCATCCGTTGCTGTAACATCATATCCTTTCTAAAGAAAAAACTTTGTATCCCGACCAGAACCACAACCAAAATCAAGAATAGATGCATGTTCAGCTAATAATCGGTGAAAACGGTTTTGAGGTATATGCATGTCCGCATTCTGAGTATTCTCTATGAAATTTTTTGCATTAAGATTGTAATAGTTAATTGTCTGCTCCATAGAATATCTCCTTAAAATTAAATCTTAGCATCATAAAATGGTCTGTCTCTCGAATTTTTAATGGGGCAGACCATATTATGTTTTGATACCTCTTTACCACTAATAATAGTTTCAATACACTAATTATAATCCCCAAGCAGAACAATATCAATTTAAATAATACTATCTTATCTTCACTATTTCATAATACTCTAACAAATTCAGGGACATATTCTCTCTTTTTCATAAGCAATCTATACTGTAAAAAAACCAGTCTCTATACGATACTGACATCCCGAACCCAGGTCATCTTAACCTAATTCTATTTCCTGTTTTTTACAGTTTCTTCGGGGTGATGCAATATTCTCTGCCACCGTAGCTTCTCTGTATCTGCATCTGCTTTGGAGATCACGATTTTCCCTTTGATCTTGGTAGTTGCCATATCGATAGCGATTTCCTGACCATTTTCTTCTGCCTTTCCTTCTGAACAACATCTGATCCTACTGGTCCATGCTTTCGATCTTGTGCTCCGAGGAAACAGAGATATCTTTGACATCTATTTCAGATTGTAGACAGATACCTACAGAGCCATATCTACCAACAGAACTTTTCCCTTTCCATTGCAAGACCAATTCCAAAATTTTTCCTATATCATCTCTTACTTGCATTTAATTCGATTCTAACTCGTTTTAATTCGTTTCGTGTTGAGGTAAATTTATTTTTAACTCGTTATTGCGAGTTAGAAATGCGTTAATCATTTATGTAAAACCCCCGCTTTCTGATAGAAGTTCCGAAACAACGTCTTGAATTTGCTTTTTCGTGCGCTTTCAATAATATTGAACTTGCTTTTTCGTGCAAACTGAGATGCTTTGAACTTGCTTTTTCGTGATTTCGGAGTTATGATCAGATCATATTATGGATATACTATCCTCAAAGGCCGTTTTCCGATTGCTAACTTTCTGCAGGGCGATACTGGATAGCCAGAAGTTTTTGAACTTTCTGGTTCCGTCAATGGAAGTGGAATTGAAGACGATGTGGTTATGAACATGGGACCGATCGATATGAGTTGCCACAATGAAGGCATACTTACCTTTTGTAAAACGGAGAGCTAGCTCCTGTCCCAATCGGTTCGCTTCCTCCGGTATGATCTCGACGGGCTTGAAGGACTGACGAATCCGGTAAGCAATCACTTCATGCCTCTATGGCGGCGATCAGTAGTCTGCTCCTATTGGCGTTTGGACAACATAAACTTTTTATCCACGGTCGTGGGATCATGACCAGTTCACCCTTGTCCGTCTTCTCCGGATTCTTCGCATAATCTGTTCTATCGCTCAGACTCTGGGAAATGGTTTTTCCCTTATTCATGTGCATGGGAATACGTCTGGTTACTGCCATGGGCATCCGTTCCTTTCGCATATTTATACAAAAGAAAAGACCTGAGGCGTATCAATTCCCCAGGCCCGTTAAGTTGTGATTCGTCACGAAAAGATAAATTTCAATATTTTCCCGGTCAATTCTTCCAGTCCGAGAGAGACTACCTCGGCAAACATGCCAGAAAAATGGGAACGGCAAATCCAAATATGAGCGCCGCATAGATCCAAAACATGCTGAAAAAAGCATCAAAATACAGACACCCAATACCAGATATACAAGTCCGATAACCATAGCAGAAAGGTTCAAGGCGAGGGAGTAGACGATAGAAAGCACGGCAACAATTACCATGATCGACAGTGCAAGTCTTCGAGTGGGGGGCGGACATTTTAAATGAATCGTTTTTCCATCCCAATTGTAATAATCCATTTAATCAGTCATTGATGCTCTCGGTTTCAATTCACTATCACAAAAATATTGAGTATTATAACCTAACACTTTATTTCCTCCAAAGAAAACCTCTGTACCTCTTACAAATTCTGCAGGAATATTACCATTATTAATAACTTTAACTAGAACTTTATCTTTAAGGTCTGTAGCTTCTACTGTGATATCTTGGATAACCGGAATATAATATTTAACCTCTGGGTTTCTATAGCTGTATCAAAACTGCGCCCCCCGACATTCACTAAAGTAATTAATTAGGAATACCGTAGTACCAACTAGAATATCATCCTCAGAAGTTGAACTCTCTCCTATTGCATTTCCTGCTGAGTCTTTTGCAGTCTCATTTACCCTAATATTTAATGTATATGGAGAATTATTAGTTACTTCTAAAATATGCTGTGTTGAACCCGAATCTTCATATAACCAATCCTGAATAGAAAGTGCATTGGTTATAGAATTTGAAGCATAAGAAATATTTGATACACTATGCAGCATTATTTTAGCTCTACCAGTACTAAACAAACTACCATCGTTATTCTGATCCCAGTATCGCCCATCTATCTCTTACTTTCCCAAAATCTATTACCGGATGAACTAGGCTTGCTCCATATTCGTGTAGAAATCACCTTGGGGAAATATCAGGAATATATCTTAAACTTGGAGAAAAACTGAACACCTGGATTCATCTTGTAAATCGAGGACCTTCATAATCATTTATCTTCATCTCAATTTCTCTGTAAGCTTTCCCTCTGTTTATTAGTCGAAAATTAAACCAGGCCGTTGGCACGGCAACCAGATCTAAGTACATGGATCTCCATGCTTTTGATATAAAAAACGCGGAAGATTCAAAATCTTCCGCGATAATCTTCTGGCGTCCCCGGCGCGATTCGAACGCACGGCCTTTCGCTTAGGAGTACGGCGTACCATTTCGTAAATTGTCCATATCATATCTTCCCGTGTTGTTTCTTCGCAAATTGACCTGAAATATGCTGCCTTACAACGGCTTTTCAAATGTCGTATTAGCAAGGTATTAGCAGGAACCCCTTGTGACAGAGGACTTTCAGGGGCCATTTCAAAATGCTGTTAGCACAGATGGAGGGTAATCTTATGAGCACCAACACACCCAACGAAAAAGGAACGCCCCAAAGCAGAACATACACCGTGAATGACATCGCAGCCATTCTCGGTATCGGCCGCGCTACGGCCTATAAACTCGCAAACTCCGGATTGTTCAAGACGATCCGCATCGGCAACATGATCCGCATCTCCAGGAAGTCCTTTGAGGATTGGCTGAAAAGCGAGGGCCTGGACGACGAAACGGAATAGCTTGTGCAAGCAACTATATAGAACTTTTCAAAAACAATGTAATGAGAACCCCATTTGCAACTCGGAGGTCGGGTTATAAATGGGGTTCTCCAATTTATACAGTTCATAAATGCTTATTTTTCATACCCACGCAGAAGATCAAGCAGTTTTGCGGCATGTACCGCTTCATCGTCCGCGAACTCAAAAAATAGTTTTGCAAGTTTCTTGTCATCTTCCTCTATTTCATGGGCATAGGCCTGATAGTCCCGCACAAGTTCAGTTGAATTTTGCCAGGCTCTGAGCACACGGTCGCGGTTGGTAATTGTAAAACCATTTTTGCTATCCATACAAACACCTCCTAGTTTTGGTCCCGCTTTAGTATCTCCATCATTAGCCGCCGTTTATTCATCGGTGGCAGACAGGACTTATTCCGGCACACATAGAAAGTGGTTTCATCGTTCAACATCTTATATCCTTCTAATGGACGCTCCAGAACCTTGACTATGGTGTCAGAAGGTAACACAAACGGAAGGTCGCTCAAATCTTCCCCGTTTGGAACCACGGTGATCAGAACCGGCGGTTCTAAAAAATCCGACAGCGCCATTAAAAACATGGAGAATCCAGCAGGATATTGTTCCGCTTCTCCTGCCATATAAGCAAGCTGCTTGTTCAGAATGTTCTCCGTACTCTGATCCGGAAGTAACGCATTCAGACGGACAAGAACATATGCCATAAGGGAGTTGCCGCTGGGCATCGCCCCGTCATAGCACTCCTTCGGGCGGAAAAGCAGTGCTTCATTATCTGTGCCGCTGAGATAAAAGCCACCATGCTCCGAGTCGTAATACTGGATGACAGTTTCCTTAGTTAACTGTACCGCACGGCAAAGAAATGTGCGTTCGAGTGTGGCATCATACAGAGAAAGCAAGGCAAAAATATAGCTTGCGTAATCATCCAGAAAACCGTGCTCGCTCAGCTTGCCGTCCCGAAAGCTTACATAAAGCGTATTCTGACTGCACAGGTTGTTTTCGATAAAACCTTGTGCCCTTTTTGCGGCCTCCAGATATCTAGGATTCCGGCTGCATCGGTACAGCCGGCACAGTGCCGCAATCATGAGAGCATTCCATGCGGTCAGAATTTTGTCGTCTGTATGCAGATGGGTGCGTTTTCGCCTGTATTCCCGCAGCACTGGCAGAAATGAGTCGAAATGCTCATCCGTCAGGTCTTTTGCGTGGAGAAGATTGGGGATGCTCTTGCCCTCAAAATTCCCCGCTTTCGTGATGCCGAACCGTTCACAAAAAGCGGTACCATCTACCTGCCCCAGCAGCCCAATGATTTCCTCCAGGGTAAATACATAGTATTTTCCCTCCTCGCCGTCGCTGTCCGCGTCCTGGGCGCTGTAAAAGCCTCCGCTTGGAGCAGTCATTTCAGTAAGAATATAGAATGCTGTTTTTTCTGCAACTTCCAGATAAAATGGGCTTCCCGTGAGTTCATAGGCTTTGCAGTAGGCGAGAATCAGCAAAGCGTTATCATAGAGCATCTTCTCAAAGTGGGGAACCAGATAATAGCGGTCTGTGGAATACCGGCAGAATCCATACCCGATATGATCAAATAGCCCGCCTGCATACATCCTCTGAAGGGTTATTTCCGCCATGTGCAAGGCCTGGGGATCACCATGCTTTTCGTATTGCTGCATCAGGAACAGAAGATTGTGGGGGGTAGGAAATTTCGGCGCGCCGCCGAAACCGCCAAAGGATGCATCAAAGCTCTGTTTATACCATTCCAGTGCGGTGTCCAGTAAAGTCTCATCTGCTTGTGACGCAGAAGCATGATGCTGATGGATTGTCTCTGTAATTTTGCCCGCGGAGAAAAGAAGTGCATCCCGTTCATCCTGCCATTTCTGGTGAATGATAAGCAGCAGTTCCTTGAACCCTATCGACCCGTACCGGGCATCCTTTGGAAAATAGGTTCCCGCGAAAAATGGTTTCTGATCTGCGGTCATGAAAATGCTGGTAGGCCAGCCGCCGCTCCCGGTGAAAGCCTGGCAGACCGCCATATAAATGCTGTCAATGTCGGGACGTTCTTCCTTATCCACTTTGATGGACACGTAGTATTTGTTTAAGATATCGGCAATCTCAAGATCCTCAAAACTTTCATGTGCCATCACGTGACACCAGTGGCAGGTGCTGTAGCCAATGCTCAAAAAGATGGGTTTATCCTCTGCTCTTGCTTTGCAAAAAGCTTCCTCGCCCCAGGGATACCAGTCTACCGGGTTTTCCGCATGCTGGAGAAGGTATGGGCTTGTCTGATATTTCAGATGATTGCTCAAATCCTCACCTCAGTTTTTCAGATTACCCGTTGCCGGGTTGTCGATCAGTTTCCCGTCTTCGGTAAAGCGGGAACCGTGACAAGGGCAATCCCAGGTGTGTTCCATCGGATTCCATTTCAGTGCGCAGCCCAGATGGGGACAGTGTTTGGTGGTAGGTGTCAGCAGGCTGACCAGAGCCTCAAACCCATTGACGGCCAGTTGGGGGTGAAGGATGGAGCGAGAGGGGGAGAATACCTCCATATACGGGTTCCTCTTTCCTTGCACAAGATCCGTGAGGACCATAGCGGACACCATGGAGGTGGTCATGCCCCACTTGTTGAAACCAGTCGCCACATACAAATCTGTAGTCGATGCGGAATAAGATCCGATATAGGGGACGCCGTCCAGACTCATACAGTCCTGCGTAGCCCAGT
>ENA-OPRR01001042-OPRR01001042.1-human-gut-metagenome-genome-assembly--contig:-NODE-1042-length-25837-cov-2.825809_pt1 | contig 25837 bp, 23 predicted proteins | sample MGYA00241796_ERZ501883 | MGnify/ENA primary metagenome ERZ501883 (study PRJEB25962, sample SAMEA2042406) | human gut metagenome | biome: human gut; feature: human-associated habitat; material: faeces...
TGCAGAATGGTCATTGTCAACTATATTCAACCGAATATTCTTTATCTCCATATTCTTGCTTTTTCTTACGTTTCCATTATAATGATGTTGGGACTCCAAAGGATCTCCGGCGATCCCGGTCCGCTCCGTCAGGAACCCCTTACAGACCCGCGCCGGATCTATGGCCCCCTGTCCCCACATCCCTGGACGGCATCCCCGGATCCAGGGGCCGTACTATTACGATTATAGCGTTTTTCCCCTTAAAGTACCAGCGTTATTTCAGCGCCCAGTCCAGAAAGAAAGGATACAAAACATGGATTTTTATATTGATGAAACTGTATATACAGGCAGTCCGGAGGACATGTCCGGCCGTCTCCCCAGGGAGGTCCGCACCTACGCCCTTCTGGATACCCTCGGCATCCCCTTTACACGGGTGGACCACGACGCCACGGCCACCATCGACGCCTGCCTGGAGGTGGAAAAGATCCTGGGGATCCACATATGCAAGAATCTCTTTCTCTGCAACGCCCAGAAGACCCGTTTTTATCTTCTGATGATGCCGGGGAATAAGAAATTCAAGACAAAAAATCTTTCAAAGCAGATCAATTCCGCCAGGCTGTCCTTTGCCGGAGACGAATACATGGAGCAGTTCTTAGACATCACTCCCGGCTCCGTCAGCATCCTGGGACTGGCCAATGATAAGGAAAACCAGGTCCAGCTGCTCATCGATTCCGATGTATTAAAGGATCCGTTCCTAGGATGCCACCCCTGCATCAACACATCCAGCTTAAAAATAAAGACAGCAGACCTTACGGAAAAATTCCTGCCTGCTGTCCATCATTCGTATATCACGGTGGATCTTCCCTGGGAAGACTGACCATCCGTTTTCATAAAGCTCCAGGCTGCCGGATCCGGGCCTGGAGCTTTTATTTTACTGCATGACGCCGCTTCCATTAAAGGAGTACGTCACTCCATCAATGACCATGGAGGTATTGGAGACCATGGCTCCTCCGGCTGCCGGATCCATATAATACCAGTTTCCGTCGGGGCGGATCCAGCCGGTATAGCGGCCTCCGTTGTTTTCAAAATACCAAACGCCGTTTTCTTCCTTCCACTGGCCGGGCGTGGCGTCCCCTGCCTCCAGGGCTGGAGCGTAATCCTTAAAGGCAAATTCCAGGCACACGTTTCCATTGATCCCGTCGATCACGCCCTTATCGGTGGCCTGCCACATGGTCCGGTTGGGATAATTGTGATCGCCGCCGTATCTGGCCAGCCAGATATCATAGGGGATCTGGTTCGTATCCATTTCTGTCGTAAACTTATGGTAGTCGCTGTATACAATGGGCGTGTATCCTGCCTCCGCCACCACACGGCAGAAGGCGTTGGCGATATCCGTCAGCTCCTGGGTTGAGAGATCCAGGATATACTGGGACTCGATATCCACTGCCAGGGGATAAGAAACGTCATAATTCTTCGCCACATCCACCGCATACCGGGCCGCCGCCTCTGCCTCCTCCACAGTCCTTGTCTGGAGATAGACATAGGGCGTCACATGGACGCCGTTGGCGCTGGCCTCCCGCATGTTCTGGTCAAAATATTCGTCCATGGTATATTCTCCCTCGTAGCCGATGGACGCCATCCGCACCAGGGCAAAGGAAATATCATCAGCGGCTGCCTTCCCCCAGTCCACATCTCCCTGCCACTTGGACACACTGACGCCCCGAAGGACTGCGCCGTCGATGGCCTTTCCCGTATCGTCCACATAAACGCCGTCCACCTTCGTCCAGGGGGTAAACGCACTTTCGGCATTTTCCTCCGCCGGTGCTTCAAAGCCCGGGCCGATCTGGTTCTTATCAGATTCCGGCGCACTGACCGATGCCAGGGCTGTCATACAGGGCTGCACAAAAAAGCCTGCGGTCAGAGCTGCTGCCAGGATGGTTTTCATATTCATGATCTCGTCACCTTTCTTTATAAACGTACAAAAATTTACAGATTTCCATATATATAGATTATAGCACCTGCTTCCCTGGATTTCCATTAACAATTTATGAAGAAAATGCGGCAGAATTTACGCAGGAACCTGCCCTTTACTTCCAGAAACTCCCATGCTATGATTAAAGCAACGACTTTATATGCACAGGAGGAATCATGGACGTACTAAAAAAATTTGCAGCCTATTATAAGCCCTACAAAAAATTCTTTTTCCTGGACCTTTTCTGCGCCACCATCATCAGCGCCGTGGACCTGGCCTTTCCCCAGATCTTAAGAAGAGCGGCCAGCGACTGGTTCACCCGGGGCCAGGAAGCCATCCTGCGCTCCCTCCCCCTCCTCTTTGCAGGCCTTCTGGTCCTTTATGTGATCCAGACCCTCTGCAAATACTATGTGACCTACCAGGGCCATCTCATGGGGACCTGGATCGAGCGGGATATGCGCCGGGATCTGTTCGACCATTATGAAAAACTCTCCTTTTCCTACTATGATAAAAACAACACCGGACAGATGATGAGCAAGCTGGTCTCCGACCTGTTTGAGATCTCCGAATTCGCCCACCATGGGCCGGAAAACGTGTTTATCTCCTCCATTAAGATCGCCGGCTCCTTTGTATTCTTATTCCTGATCAACGGGAAGCTGGCTCTCCTGCTGGCCGTGGTGGTCCTTCTTATGGTGCTTTTCTGCTGCCGCCAGAACGCCCGGATGCATGAGACCTTCATGGACAACCGGAGAAAGATCGGCGACATCAACGCCAGTCTCCAGGATACCCTGTCCGGGATCCGTGTGGTCCAGTCCTTTGCCAATGAAGAGATCGAACGGAAAAAGTTCGGAAGGAGCAACGAGAATTTCGTCCGCTCCCGGGACAATAACTACCGGGCCATGGGAAAATTCCACGCAGGCACCCTGTTTTTCCAGGGCATGATGTATCTGACCGTCCTGGTGGCCGGAGGATACCTTATCTCCATCGGGGAGATGGAGCCAGCAGACCTGGCCATGTACGCCCTCTACATCGGAATTTTCATCAGCCCCATCCAGATCCTGGTGGAGTTTACGGAAATGCTCCAGAAGGGCCTTACCGGCTTCAAGCGCTTCCTGGCAGTCATGGAAACAGAACCGGAGATCGAGGATGCGCCGGACGCGAAGCCCCTTACAAATGTACAGGGCCATATTTCCTATGAGGACGTAAGCTTCTGCTATAACAGCAGCGAGCCTGTTTTAAGCCATGTTTCCTTTTCCATCCCTGCCGGCAGATCCATCGCCCTGGTGGGCCCCTCCGGCGGCGGAAAGACCACCATCTGCTCCCTCCTTCCCCGGTTCTACGATGTGACCCACGGAAGGATCGCCATTGACGGCCAGGATATCCGGAAAACCACCTTAAAGAGCCTCAGAAGCTCCATCGGCCTGGTCCAGCAGGAGGTATACTTATTCGGCGGCACCATCCGTGAAAACATCGCCTACGGAAAACCAGGAGCCACTGACGAGGAGATCATTGCCGCCTCCAAAAAGGCCAGCATCCACGATTTCATCATGGAGCTTCCCGACGGCTACGACACCTTTGTGGGCGAGCGGGGCGCAAGGCTTTCCGGCGGCCAGAAGCAGCGGATCTCCATTGCCCGGGTATTCCTTAAAAATCCGCCTATCCTGATCCTGGATGAGGCCACCAGCGCCCTGGACAATGAAAGTGAACGCCACATCCAGAAAAGCCTGGAGGAGCTCTCCAGAAACCGCACCACCATCACCATCGCCCACCGTCTCTCCACCATCCGGAATGCCGACGAGATCATCGTCATCGACGGCCAGGGCATCGTTGAGCGTGGAAGCCACAAAGAGCTCCTGGAAAAGAACGGTCTGTATGCCAGATATTATGAAATGCAGTTTGAGGGCCTGGAGGAGGCCTAGTCTTCCGCCATAACAGAAAAGCCCCGGCCGGAGAGCACTGGAATCTGCTCACCGCCGGGCTTTTTCACGTTTTTTACTATTCTTCCTCCACCGTATCGCCCATCATTTTTAAGACAAGCATGGCTCCCAGCATCAGGACGATGCCCACAGGAAGGGCGATCCAGGCAGTCTTTACAAATCCTGCCACAATGTACGTCACAAAGGATACGGCGGCACAGGTCACCGCATAGGGAAGCTGGGTCATCACATGGTTCACATGCTCACACTGGGCTCCCGCAGACGCCATGATGGTGGTGTCGGAAATGGGCGAGCAGTGGTCTCCGCAGACAGCTCCCGCCATGCAGGCAGAAATAGAGATGATCATCAGCTCCGGATTGGTATTCTGGAACACGCCCACCACAATGGGGATCAGGATACCGAAGGTCCCCCAGGAGGTGCCTGTGGCAAAGGCCAGCAGGCAGCCCACCAGGAAAATAATGGCCGGAAGGAAATTCAGCAGGCCTCTGGCATGGTTGTACACCAGATCTGCCACATATACGTCCGCACCCAGGCTGTCTGTCATGGCCTTTAAGGTCCAGGCAAAGGTCAGGATCAGAATGGCCGGTACCATGGCCTTAAAGCCCTCGGGGATACAGGCCATGCAGTCGTGGAAATCCAGGACACGGCGCACCTGGTACAGGACCAGGGTGATCAGAAGGCCGAAGAAGCTTCCAAGGGTCAGTCCCAGGGATGCGTTGCTCTCCGAAAAGGCGGTCACAAAATCCACGCCGGAGAAAAATCCGCCTGTATACAGCATACCGATCACACAGCAGATAATTAAAGAAATAATCGGGATCAGGAGATCCATGACCGTTCCCCTGGAGATCACTGACGGATCGGATTCATCCGCATAAGGCCGTCCCTCTGTGGTAAAGAGATCCCCCTTGACCGCGTTCCTTTCATGCTTTAACATGGGCCCGAACTCCACCTTCATGAGCACCATCCCCACCATCATCACAATGGTTAAAAGAGCATAGAAGTTATAGGGGATGGCCTGGATAAAGATGGAGAAGCCGTCCTCTCCCTCCACGAATCCCGTCACAGCCGCCGCCCAGGATGAAATGGGGGCAATGATGCATACGGGAGCTGCCGTGGCGTCGATGAGATACGCCAGCTTTGCCCGGGAAACCTTGAACTTGTCCGTCACAGGCCGCATGACGCTTCCCACAGTCAGGCAGTTGAAATAGTCGTCGATGAAGATCGTAACCCCCAGAAGGATGGTGGCCAGCTGGGCCCCCACCCGGGTCTTGATGCCCTTTGCCGCAAACCGGCCAAAGGCAGCGGAGCCGCCGGCCTTGTTCATAAGACTGACCATGGCTCCCAGGATCACTAAGAATACCAGGATCCCCACGTTGCTTTCATCGGTCAGGACTCCGATGATGCCGTCCTGGAAAATATGGACCACGGTCCGCTCAAAGCTCCCGCCGGAATACAGGATCCCTCCTACGGCGATCCCGATAAACAGGGAGCTGTAAACCTCCTTTGTGATCAGCGCCAGTCCGATGGCTACCACCGGCGGCACCAGCGCCCAGAAGGTGGAAAACAGGGCGGGGACGTACTCTGCGGTCTCCCCCTCTGCCCCAAAGGCCGTCATGGCAAAGGCCATGAGGAACATGGACGCCAGAGCCAGTACAGCCAGGCTTTTCGTTTTCGTACTCTGCATTTCTCATACTTCCTCTCTTGAAAATCAAAAACACCACAAACGGCAGTCCCTTACGGAAAACGCGTTTGTGGTGTAGATCATGCAGATAAAAAGCCATACAGGCTGGAACCAGCAACACAAGATAGCGCTCCACGTATCGTGACAGTACGCCGCATCTTCTGCGTCGTACCAGGAACCCTGCCCCGGACCGGACAAAACTCCTTCGGCGGTCTCCCCTTTGGCGGAAAACGGCGGTCCAGCCTTGTCTTCCGTTACTCTTGAAGCCCGCGCCTCTATCCTATTGAACCTGCCAGGCGTGCAGGTGCTTTTGTCATGGGTTATTGTAGCATACCTTTCTTAAAAAAGAAAGTACATTTCCAATTTCCCTGAAATTTCCCACAGCAGGCTCCGCCATGGGGGATCCTAGAATCTTCCCTCTTCAGCCGCCTGCTGGATGGAAACGGCCACAGCCACAGTCATGCCCACCATGGGGTTATTTCCTGCGCCGATGAGACCCATCATCTCTACGTGTGCCGGAACGGAGGAGGAGCCTGCGAACTGGGCGTCAGAGTGCATACGGCCCATGGTATCGGTCATTCCGTAGGAAGCCGGACCAGCTGCCATATTGTCGGGATGGAGGGTACGGCCTGTGCCGCCGCCGGAGGCTACGGAGAAGTATTTCTTTCCTTTCTCCACGCACTCCTTCTTATAGGTGCCTGCCACCGGATGCTGGAAACGGGTGGGGTTGGTGGAGTTTCCGGTGATGGAAACGTCAACGCCCTCTTTCCACATGATGGCAACGCCTTCGGTCACGTCATTGGCGCCGTAGCAGTTTACCTTTGCGCGGGGGCTTTCCGGATCAGAGGAATAGCATTTTCTGAATACCTCCTCCACCTCTCCGGTGTAGTAGTTCATCTTTGTCTCCACATATGTAAAGCCGTTGATACGGGAAATGATCTGGGCTGCGTCTTTTCCGAGTCCGTTTAAGATCACACGCAGGGGTTTCCTGCGGACCTTATTGGCCTTCTCTGCGATACCGATGGCGCCCTCAGCGGCTGCAAAGGACTCGTGGCCTGCTAAGAAGCAGAAGCAGTCTGTCTCTTCCTCTAAAAGCATCTTGCCAAGGTTTCCATGGCCAAGGCCAACCTTTCTCTGATCGGCAACAGAGCCGGGGATACAGAAGGCCTGGAGGCCCTCTCCGATGGCTGCGGCAGCGTCAGCGGCCTTACGGCAGCCTTTCTTAATAGCAATGGCTGCACCCACTGTATATGCCCAGCAGGCATTCTCAAAGCAGATGGGCTGGATCTTCTTTACCTGGTCGTAGACATTTAAGCCGGCGTCCTTTGTGATCTTTTCAGCCTCTTCGATGGAAGCGATGCCATAGCTGTTTAAAACAGAATTGATCTTGTCGATTCTTCTCTCATATGATTCAAATAATGCCATGATGTATTAACTCCTCCTTACTCCATTCTCGGGTCGATGATCTTCACTGCGTCTGCCACACGGCCGTACTGGCCCTTTGCCTTCTCATAAGCAGTTGTGGGATCGTCGCCTTTCTTAATGAAATCGGTCATCTTTCCAAGGTTTACGAACTGGTAGCCGATGATCTGGTCCTCTGCGTCGAGAGCGATCCCGGTCACATAGCCTTCTGCCATCTCCAGATAACGGGGACCTTTCTTTAAGGTTCCGTACATGGTACCGATCTGGGAACGGAGACCCTTTCCAAGGTCCTCCAGACCAGCTCCGATAGGAAGGCCGTCCTCAGAAAATGCACTCTGGGTCCTTCCGTAAACGATCTGAAGGAACAGTTCTCTCATGGCTGTGTTGATGGCATCGCACACAAGGTCTGTGTTTAACGCCTCCAGCAGGGTCCGGCCCGGAAGGATCTCTGCCGCCATAGCTGCGGAATGGGTCATACCGGAACATCCGATGGTCTCCACCAGTGCCTCCTGGATGATGCCCTCCTTCACGTTCAGGGTCAGCTTACATGCACCCTGCTGGGGTGCACACCAGCCGATTCCATGGGTCAGGCCGGAAATATCTTTGATCTCTTTGGACTGTACCCATTTCGCTTCCTCCGGGATCGGAGCTGCGCCATGGTTTACGCCCTGGGCAACTTTACACATTGTTTCTACTTCATGTGAATAAATCATTTTAAGACTCCTTTCAAGATATCTGTCGCAATTCTCTTGTTAAAAAAATCACATCTTGCTTGTACCATTCTCTCACAAAATCTCTCATTCGTCCATAGTTTTTTTCGATAAATTTTGTATTTCTTCGTTCCAGACCTTTAACTCCTTCAGTATGGAGACGACGATCACCGCGGCCATGACACTGGTACAGACATCCGCAATGGGCTGGCAGAGCTGCAGCCCCAGGATCCCCAGGAAACGGGGAAGCGTAAGGAGGGCCGGGATCAGAAAGATCCCCTGGCGGCCCGCCGCCACAATGGATGCCCGGAAGCCGTAGCCGATGGACTGGGTCAGCATATTGGACATGATGATCCAGGCCTGGAACGGCAGGGTCAGGCACTGGAACCGCATGGCCCAGGTACCGATCCCGATCACCTCCATATCACCCTTCCGGAACAGGCCCATAATGGCCTCTGCCCCGAAAAAGCTTATGACGCCCAGGGTGGTCAGGAGGATCACTGCTACCTTCAAGCAGAACCAGAACGCCTCCAGGACCCGGTCATACCGCTTTGCCCCGAAGTTAAAGCCGCACACAGGCTGGAAGCCCTGGCCGAAGCCGATGAGGGCAGAGTTGATGAACATCATGTATCTCGTTACAATGGACATGGCTGCGATGGCCGCATCCCCAAAGGGATTGGCCGCCACGTTTAAGGCCACTGCCGCCGCGCTGGCCAGACCCTGGCGGCACAACGACGGGAGGCCTGCATGAAGGATCTCTCCATAAATTTTTAGAGACGGAGTAAATTTTCCGGGCCTCAGCCGGATGCATCCCTTGCGGAAGTTACACTGGAAAAACAGGATGCAGAAGCTGACGCACTGGCTTATGACCGTGGCGGCCGCCGCGCCGGAAATGCCCATGCGGAGACCGAAGATGAACACCGGATCCAGGATCATGTTTAAGATCCCGCCGGTGGTGATCCCCGCCATGGCATAAACGGCATAGCCCTGGGACCTCAGCAGGTTGTTCATCACAAAGGAACCGGTCATCACCGGCGCTCCCAGAAGAATGTACCGGGCATAATCCCTGGCGTAAGGGGCGATGGTCTCTGTGGCCCCCAGAAGCCGCACCAGCCGGTCCAGGAAGGAAAGACCAGTCACTGCCATGACCACGCCGATCCCAATGGCCGTAAAAAAGGCCGTGGCTGCCGTCCGCACTGCGATGTCTTCATTTTTTGCTCCCAGACTGCGGGAAATATAATTTCCCGCGCCCATGCCCAGGGTAAAGCCCACGGCCTGGATCATGGCCATCAGGGAAAAAATGATCCCCACAGCCGCCGAGGCGCTTGTGTTGATCTGACTGACGAAAAAGGTATCCGCCATATTATAGAAAGCGGTTACAAGCATGCTGATGATACAGGGCAGGGCCAGGTGGCAGATCAGCCGCCCCACCGGCGTCTCGGTCATCTGCTGAAACTTTTGCTCCTGTTTTTCTTCCATAGGAGACGCATCTCTTCCTTTAACGAATTCTTAGCATCACTATAACATATCCGCGGAAAAAGGGAAGCCCCTTTCTCATCACTGCCATAAAATAGCTTACAAAAACAATGCCCTTGACCACACTGGTCAGGGTAATGGCCCACCAGATGCCGGAAAGTCCCAGGGCCGTTGATGATAAAATAAGAGCCATGGGGATCCGTGCCGCCGTAAAGATCACACTGATCACCGACGCCTGCATGGTCTTTCCAAGACCCGCCAGGGCGCCCTCTGTAAGGATCTCCTCACACATGAACATCTGGGACAGTCCCAGCACCTGCAAATAGATGATGCCGTCGGCCACCACCTCCGGCTCATGGATGAAGATCCGGAACACCGGCTCCGCCCCGAAGATCAGAAGCGCCGAGGAGCCCAGTCCCCAGGCGGCCATGATCCAGGCGGCCTTTTTATAGCCTCCCTTGACCCGCTCCGTCTTTCCGGCTCCGAAGTTCTGCCCGATAAAGGAATTGATGGCTGCTGCAAATCCGTCTGCGGTCATCCAGGCCACCGATTCGATCTGGCTTCCCACCTTCTGGACCGCAATGGCCGTATCTCCGAAATCCGTGACCATACGGGTCAGGACCATGGAGATCCCGCTGTATATCATGGTCTGGACCCCGGCCGGAAACCCGATCTTTATGATCTGGCGGATATATCTGCGGCTGGTCCGCTCCAGGATATGGACCTGGCTGAACACCAGGGTATCCCTGCGGGCAAACCATAAAAACACCGCCGTTACCACCGCCTGGGCCCCCACTGTGGCAATGGCCGCTCCGGCGGCCCCCATGGCCGGTATGGGGCCGAATCCGAAGATCAGGAAGGGATCCAGGACCATGTTGATCACCAGCCCGATGACATTGGCCACAAAAGGCGTCCGGCTGTCCCCCGACGCAGTCAGTATTCCAGTAAAGATGGCATTTAAAAAAGAAAAGAGGATCAGTCCGCAGGTGATGGTCAGATAGATCTCCGCATCACGGACGATCTGCCGGTCCTGCATATTAAAAAATCCGATGAGCTGCTTCCGGAACGCCACTGACAGGATCCCAAAGATCACTGCAAACAGGATCCCCAGCTGCAGCGCCCCCTGGGCGTATTTTCCCGCCTCTTCCCGGTCGCCCCGGCCCAGGGAATGGGCTACCTTTACCTGGCCTCCCATTCTCGCCAGGCTGCTTACGCCCTGGGAAAACCAGGTGAACATGGCCGCCGATCCCACCGCCGACACTGCTCCGGCTCCCACCTGTCCGATCCAGGCCATATCCGTCATATTATAGGCCATCTGCACCAGGGAGGTAGCCATGATGGGAAGCGCCAGACGTGTAAGCGCAGGCAGGATCGGTTCGTGAAGCAGGTCGATATTTTTCTTCATAATCTCCCTCCAAAAAATAAAAAAGAGCGCTGCAAAGGATCTTTCCCCCGCAGCGCCCCCTCGTTTTTTCTTATTTATTTGTTGCTCAGGTACTCGTGGATACCGCGGGCACCTGCCTTACCAGCTTCCATGGCAAGGATCACAGTAGCTGCGCCTGTTACAGCGTCGCCGCCTGCAAATACGCCTTCTCTGGAGGTCTGGCCGTTGGCCTCGTCTGCCACGATACATTTGTGCTTATTCACATCCAGGCCGTCCGTTGTATTGGAGATCAGCGGGTTGGGGGATGTTCCTAAGGACATGATAACCGTATCACAGTCGATGGTGTAATCGGAGCCCTCTACTTCCACCGGACGTCTTCTTCCGGATGCATCCGGCTCGCCCAGCTCCATCTTAACCACGTTCATACCCTTTACCCAGCCCTTTTCGTCTGCCAGGATCTCGGTGGGATTGGTAAGAAGGTCAAAGATGATGCCCTCTTCCTTGGCGTGGTGAACCTCCTCCACACGGGCCGGAAGCTCTGCTTCACTTCTTCTGTATACCACATGAACCTCAGCGCCCAGACGGAGAGCGGTTCTTGCAGCGTCCATGGCAACGTTTCCGCCGCCTACGACTACAACCTTCTTGCCGGCTGCGATGGGTGTATCATAATCGTCGCGGAAGGCCTTCATCAGGTTGCTTCTTGTCAGGTACTCGTTGGCAGAGAATACGCCGTTGGCGTTCTCGCCCGGGATGCCCATGAACTTGGGAAGACCAGCGCCGGAACCGATAAATACGGCGGAGAAGCCCTCCTCGTCCATTAACTCGTCGATGGTCACAGTCTTGCCGATGATCACGTTTGTCTCGATCTTAACGCCCAGCTTTCTCACGTTGTCGATCTCCGGCTGTACAACGGCCTGCTTCGGAAGACGGAACTCCGGAATACCGTATGTAAGAACTCCGCCCGGCTCATGAAGGGCCTCGAAGATGGTCACGTCGTAGCCCATCTTAGCCAGATCGCCTGCACAGGTAAGTCCGGACGGGCCGGAACCGATCACAGCAACCTTCTTTCCAAGCTTTGTCTCAGCAGCCTTGGGAACGAAGCCGTTCTCTCTGGACCAGTCGGCAATGAAACGCTCCAGCTTACCGATGGAGATGGATTCGCCCTTAATGCCGCGGATACACTTTCCTTCACACTGGCTCTCCTGCGGACATACGCGGCCGCAGACTGCCGGAAGTGCGGAAGACAGTGCGATGGTATTGGCAGCGTCCTCGAATTTTCTTTCCTTTACTTCTCTGATGAAGGTGGGGATATCGATATTTACAGGACATCCCTCCACACATCTTGCATTTTTACAGTTCAGGCAGCGCTCTGCCTCGGCAACAGCCTCTTCTTCATTATATCCGTAGCATACTTCCTCAAAGTTGGTTGCACGCACCTTCGGATCCTGCTCTCTGACAGGTACTTTCTTCATTACGTCCATGTCTGTTCCTCCACAATTAATTGTCGCTGCAGTGTCCGCAGCCGCCGTGATGGGTATCGCCTTCCTGAAGCTTTAAGATCGCGCGTCCCTCTGCTGTCTTGTACATCTGCTGACGCTTCATTGCCTCGTCGAAGTTTACTGCATGTCCATCGAACTCCGGTCCGTCTACACATGCGAACTTCACTTCTCCACCAACGGTCACACGGCAGGCTCCGCACATTCCTGTGCCGTCTACCATGATCGGGTTTAAGCTGACGATCGTGGGGATCTCCAGTTCCTTTGTTAAGAGACATACGAATTTCATCATGATCATCGGTCCGATGGCTACACAGACATCGTATTTCTTGCCCTGGTTCTGAACCAGATCCTTGATCACATCCGTAACCATTCCCTTTCTCACATAGGAACCGTCATCAGTGGTAACATAAAGATTTCCAGCAACAGCCTCCATTTCCTTCTCCAGGATCAGCAGATCCTTTGTCTTTGCGCCGACGATCACGTCAGCGTCGATGCCGTGCTCTTTTAACCATTTTACCTGGGGATAAACAGGAGCAGTTCCAACGCCGCCTGCTACGAACAGGTATTTTTTATTCTTAAGGACTTCCAGATCCTCCTTAACGAATTCAGACGGATTTCCTAAGGGGCCCACGAAATCGTGGAAGGAATCTCCGGCCTGTAAGTGGGACATCTTCTCAGAAGAAGCTCCAACGGTCTGGAATACGATGGTGATCGTTCCCTCTTCTCTGTTGTAATCACAGATCGTCAGCGGGATCCTCTCGCCTGCCTCATCGATCTTTACGATCACGAATTCTCCGGGCTGACAGCTCTTTGCAACTCTCGGCGCCTTTACCTCCATAAGATAAATCTTATCCGCCAGCTTTTCTGCTTTTAATATCGGATACATACTACCTCAACCTCCTGTGTAAATTAAACAGTTCTGAAACTGCTCACATAGTTTAAGTTTATCATGTTCTCCAATTTATATCAACTGTTATTCTTTTTTTTCGTATGTTTTTTCTTCCATCTTCCGGTCATACCGGCAGAATTCATAGCAGAGGCTGAAATACGTCTGCTCATCGCTTTCCGCCGTCACCTGCCAGTCCGGATCCTGGTCCAGGTCCGGAAAATGGGTATCGGCCTCATAGGCATAATCGATCCTGGTCACATGAGCCGTCCGGCAATAGGGAAGGAACTGGCGGTAGATCTCCTCGCCGCCGATGATATAGATATCGTCGTCTGGAAACTGTTTTAAAAAGGAAAGGGCCTCGTCCATCCCGTGGACCGCTGTCACTCCCTTTTTTTTATAATCCCTGTTCCTTGTGAGGACCACATTGGTACGTCCCGGAAGGGCCTGGCCTCCCGGCAGGCTCTCCATGGTCTTCCTTCCCATGACGATGACCTTTCCCAGAGTCTCCTGGCGGAACAGCTTCTGGTCCTCCGGGATCGTCACCAGAAGACGGCCTTTGTTTCCAATGGCCCAGTTTTTATCTGCTGCTACGATCAGATTCATTTTATCGCCTCCATTTATGATGTTTCATTCTATCACGTTTTCCGCTTCCCGTCCACACCTGCGTCCGGGGCGCGATTTTGTACTTGATGGTTTTTTCGTTTCCATATATAATGATGCCAGGGATCAGAGACTGCGAAACATACAGGACTTCCGGCTCCGGCCCCGCCAAGAGAGGAGAATCGACCATATGATAAAATTTGAGCGCACAAGCGTCATGAACCTGGAAAACGCCATCCGCGGCGCCAGAAACCCCATGAACAGCTGGAACCGTTCCGACAGCTACTACGACGAAAATGGAGCCTATATTTTAGGACCCAATGACCTGGACCTGGCAAAACGGCTCAGAAAAGCCGGAAGCGATCACCGCAAGTTTGTGCGCCAGATTTTCGTTTCCGTGGATATCACTGCACCTCTCTACTGGTGGAAGGAATATGACACCTACAAAATTGCCACTGTAGCCAATTCCTGCAGCACTATGCATAAAATCCACAGCAAGCAGTTTACTATGGATGACTTCAGCTGTGATCACATGACAGACGGGGCAAAGGCATTTATGCAGACCGTCGTGGACAAGCTGGAGGAAACACGGCTAAGATACCTGGAGACGAAGAGCAAGGAGGACTGGTACGATCTGATCCAGCTTCTGCCTTCAAGCTATAACCAGATGAGAACCTGCTCCTTTAACTATGAGACACTGATCAATATTTACTATGCGAGAAAGGATCACAAGCTGGCTGAGTGGCACACCTTCTGCGACTGGATCAAAACCCTTCCCTACGGGGAGGAGCTGATTGTAGCTGAGGGAAAGTAGGCTTAGACGGTTAGACCGTCCCCATTCCTATAAGCAGATGGTTCTATACAGATTCTGTTATGAAGAGAGCGCGCCGTACAGCATACGGGCAGGTTTGAAGCGAACCTGCCCGTATGCCGCACAGGCGCTCTTTTTGCTTTTTGCCTTCCAGCTTCTCTCCAGTCTCCCTGCATAATGCCCGTCCGTGTTCCAGCTCTCTGCCAGAAAAAAGAAACTAAAACCGGCAGTTTCCATCTAGTGGAAATTATGGTACAATGACCGCAAAGCGGACATTTTGTCCGCGCCGAGAACAGGATGCTAAACCCCCGGAGATTTTGCTTCCAAGGTTTTCACCCACTTTAAAATAGTGTCACGCGGAAGGAGAGCAAAAGATGGATCAGACAGGACGAAAGAAAATTCTGATAGCAGATGACGAGCAGGATCTCAGAGAAATCCTGAAAATGATTTTAAGCGCCGAAGGGTACGAAGTAGTTGAAGCAGAAAACGGGTTACAGGCTGCCAGACTGGCAGACGAATCCATTGATATGTATATTTTAGATGTCAATATGCCGGAGGAAACAGGCTTTGAGGCTGCCAAAAAAATCCGGGCCCGCTTTCAGGCGCCGCTTCTGTTTCTCACAGCCTACTCAGGAGAAGCAGACAAGGTAAACGGCTTTTTAATCGGAGCAGATGACTACATCGTAAAGCCCTTTTCCAATATGGAGATGATCATGCGGGTTCGCGCTGTGTTCCGCAGAGCGGAGCAGGGAACTCCTCCCGCCGCAGCCAGGGAGGAGACAGCTGAAAAAAAGGGGATGATCCCCATCGGCGATTTGCTTCTGGATACAGAAAGTCAGTCCCTTATAAAGAACCAGGCTGTAATCAGCCTGACCTATACGGAATACCGAATCCTGGAGCTTATGGCAAAGCACAGAAAAAAAATCTACTCCCTGGACAATATTTACCAGAGTGTATGGGGGGAAGACGCTGTTGGGGACGGTGCAATTATGGTACACATAAAGAATATCCGAAAAAAAATGGGCGACAATTCACGAAATCCGAAATATATAAAAACAGCCTGGGGAAGGGGATATTACATTGACTGAACACCGTGTACGCAGGAGGCAGCTCGCCTGGGAGCTGATCCTTTATTTCTGTATCAGCATGATCTGCTCTGCTGTTTTTTATCTGTTTCTATACGGAGGAGCCGCTTCCATCGCACAAAATTACCTGCACTACAGAGGGTGGGTTCCGGCCAGAGAATGGCTTTCGGCCGGGAGGCTGTGGCTGAAGAGTTTGTGTGCCATGGGAGCTGTCCTGTTTTTTCTCTGGATTTTCTTTATTCTGCTCTCTAAAAAAGTGTCCTACCTTCTGACCATCATAAAAGGAATCGAAAAAATGGATGCCAGAGAGATGGACTTTTCCATTCCTGAGGAGGGAAATGATGAGCTGGCAGAGCTCGCCGCATGCATCAACAGGCTTGCATGTTCTCAGAGGGAGCTTCGCTTCCGGGAGCAGTCCCTTCGTGACGAAAGGGAGCGCTTCATCCGCTCCATGTCCCATGATATCCGCAACCCACTGGCTGCAATCCTCGCCCGCTCCGAGTATATGAGAGAGCGTGAAACATGGAGTGAGGAGGAAATCAGGGCTTACATTGACAGTGTCTGCAGCCGGGCCGGCCAGATCAGAGAATTGACCGATCGCCTGCTAAACACAAATGTCAGAAAACTGACACATATTGAAAACGGGCGATTCCTGATGGAACAGATGGCCAGCGAATGGGAAGCGTCTCTGGAGGAACACTTTCTATGCCAGCTCTCTCTCGATGCCTGCAGAAATTTTGAGTGGACCGTGGATCCAGGAGAACTTCAGAGAATTTTCGACAATCTGATGACAAATATTGAACGGTACGGAAACGAAAACTGTCCTGTGAGTCTGGAAATCAAAACCGGAGCCGATTCCCTCTGTATCACACAGGAAAACGGTATTTCTAAAAATGCCGTTCCGGAAACGGAAAGCCGCGGACTGGGAATTGCTGCAATCCGCCAGATTGCGGAGCTTTACCAGGGCAGTATCACCATTAATCGGACGCCGGAACTCTTTCATATTGAAATTGTTTTAAAAGGACTTGTTATTCTTTAGAATTCTTCAGAAACTGCTGTGACTTTTTTTCAGATTTTCCTGCTACACTGGGAGCATGAAAACGAAACAGAGAATCTCATTCGTTTTTAAACAATCAAAAAAAGATGAAAGAGGTGCAAAATATGGCATTAGGAATGTTAATGGTACTGTTTGTTGTGATGAGTGTTTTGGGTGCAATTGGTATCCTGATTATGTTTTTGGCAAAAAAATCACGGTTTCAGAGCGGAGCAGTCTATGTGATGGCTGCCTTCGGACTGCTGACAGCATATCTGGGGGCTAACAGCCTGCCGTCCAACTATCTGTCCGCTCAGCTGTTTAGATGGGCAATCGGAGCTGTTGGAATTGCAGGAGCGCTTCTGTACTGGAAAAGCTCAGAAGAAAGCTGGAAGCTGGCAGGCAGACTGCTGGTAGCCGGATCTGTGGTTCTCGGTATTGCAAAGCTGTTTCTTCTTTAAAGTGATGCAGGAGGCGGTATACCCCAGCCATGGGAGTATGCCGCCTCCTGCATTTTCTGTTTTCTCTAATTCCAGAAATCTGTCTTTGTCTCCAGATTAATGCTCGCTGCCTTAAATACCGGATTCTTTCCCGCTCTCTTCTGTTTCAGGTAATCATTCATGCAGCGCACAGCCGGACCGCAGAGGATCAGGATGACAGGAAGATTGATAATTGCCATCAGTCCCATGAGCACATCTGCCGTATTCCAGGCCACGCTGAATTCCATTGTAGAACCAAAGCATACAATCAGAGCTGCCGCGATTCGGAACACAAGCATCAGTTTCTTTCCCGGCTTCTTGTCACAGATATAGCCAAGCCCCATCTCTGCATAGTAGAAATTTCCGATTAATGTGGTAAACGCGAACAGGCAGAGTGCAACTGTGATAAAAACAGTTCCAAAACCTCCCAGTGTATTGGCCACCGCCGCCTGCACATAAGGCATTCCCTGGAGCTCTGTGCTTGGTTCAATTCCGGAGCACAGAAGCATGAAAGCCGTTGCGGAGCAGATCACGATAGTATCAATATAGACGGAGAGCATCTGCACCAGTCCCTGCTTTACAGGATGGGAGACTCCTGCGGATGCAGCTGCATTGGGAGCGGAACCGACGCCCGCCTCATTGGAAAAAAGGCCTCTCTTGATTCCCTGCATAATAGCGGAACCAGTAAAGCCTCCGAATATCGCCTGGAAATCAAAGGCCTGTGAAAAAATATCCGCAAACATCTTGGGAACCAGATTTAAGTGGGTCACAATAATGGCAAGAGATACAAGGATATAGAAGATTCCCATAACAGGAACGAGAACTCCTGTAACCTTTGAAATCTGTTTGCTTCCTCCGAATATGCAGAGAGCAAAGATCACGGCCAGCACAACTCCCACAATCAGAGGTGTTGTGGATTCGTCATAAAAACTGTATGCCCGGAAGGAATCCGCAATGTTAAATGCAGCTACCAGGTTAAATCCTCCCATGTAAGTTACAATCAAGGTACATGCAAAGAGGACTCCCAGCCACCGTTTCTTTAACACTGCCTGTATGTAATAGGCCGGACCTCCATAAGAGCTTCCGTCATCGGCCCTCCTCTTGTAAATCTGAGCCAGTGTACTCTCAATAAACGCAGATGCGCTGCCTAAAAGGGCCACCAGCCACATCCAGAACATGGCCCCTGCTCCTCCGATGCAGATGGCTGTTGAAATTCCCGCAATATTTCCCGTTCCCACTCTGGACGCAGTAGATACCATCAGCGCCTGGAAGGAAGAGATGGATTCCTTGTCGTCGCTGGGCTCCTTTACCACCCGGATTGCCTCCCGCAGACAGCGAAACTGCACAAACCTTGTCTTTATTGTAAAAAAGACGCCCGCTCCGAGAAGCAGTATAATCAGAATATAGGTGTACAGCCAGTTACTCAGCGTATTGATAATTTCCGCAAACAAATCGAAATCACCTTCCCTTTCCACAAATTTTTCATCTCTTATTCTTCTTACTGAACTTTTTAAATGCTCATTTTATCTGCCAAACCTGCCTTCGTCGTTTTCCCCCTTCCGGTCACCTGTCTCTTCTGTGATCGCGGCCTAAATTTAGCATTTTTTAATACTTTTTATACATTTTTTATTATAATATATCACCCCTTGTCTTTACAACAAATTTTTGCAAAATTTTAACCTTTATTCAATCTTTTCTAATCTTCCCACGCGAACATGTGAAGATTCAGTTTCTCAGAAACGTATCTCAGCATGGCCTGGCCTCCTGCGCTGTTTCCCTTCTGATCCAGGGACGGACCGTAAATGCCGATTCCCATTTTTCGGTCCACAACAGAGAGGATTCCTCCTCCTACGCCGCTCTTGGACGGGATTCCGACCTCCACGGCAAATTCACCGGAACCGTCGTACATACCGCAGGTGAGCATAATCGTTTTCACCGTGCGCACCACCTCCCTGTCCAGAAGCCGCTCTCCCGTTTTCGGATGAAATCCCCCGTTTGCCAGCACCAGGCCAAGGCCTGCCAGGCTCTTTGCCGTAACGCTTAAGGAGCACATCTTGATATACAGCTCCAGACTTCTCTCCACATCGCATTCAATAATTCCCTTGCTCTGGAGCAGATAGGCGATAGCCCTGTTTCTGGCACTGTGCCCCATCTCCGAGGAGTAGACTCTCTCATCCAGCCTGATCTTCGGATCCAGGCAGAGCTTTCCCGCATAGTCCAACAGCTCTTTAAAGCTGAACACAGGCATCAGGTAGCTGGCCACTGCAATCGCCCCGGAATTGATCATTGGATTATAGGGATAATTGCTGGTCATATCCAGCTTGAGCAGGGAATTGAAGGCATCCCCTGACGGATCCATCCTGATTTTTTCAAACACCTTTTCAAAGCCGCAGTGCTGAAGCGCCACACACAGGGAAATTACCTTGGAAATACTCTGAATGCTGAACCTCTTTTCTGCATCCCCGGCCTCATAGACTTTTCCGTCTCTCGTATAAATACAGATCCCCAGATCTGTTTTATCAGCCCGTGACAGCTCCGGTATATAGGAGGCGGTTTCCCCCTTCGGCACCTCTCTCATCCCGGCAAGAAGAGCCTCGTTTAAAATCCGGGGCATCTCCCCGTCCGATACGCCGCCATTTCTTCCACCGCCTTCTTTCTGAGGCGACTCTAATCTGACTTTTTCCTCTGTCATTTCTCATTCCCCCGTCCTGCCTGGATATCCTCTCCCATAGCTGCTTTTCAGCCCCCGACTGTCGTCTCGATGGGACTGCTCGTCAAAGGCATGCTCATGCAGGCATGGCATGCGCTTTCCTCGCTATTATACCATATCCTTCCTTATTTATGAAGAAAAAAGGCCGGGCAGCCTGTTGAAATGCTGCCCGGCCTTTTGAATATTTAGCCCTCAATGGCAATGTATCTGTTTTCTTCCATCTTTTTCTGATCCTGCTTTGGGAAGGCAATCTTTAAAATGCCGTCCTCGAATTTTGCCTTGATATCCTCCTGTCTTACCTGTTCTCCGATGTAAAAGCTCCTTGTGCAGTTTCCTGTATAGCGCTCTCTTCGGATGTATCTTCCCTCTTTATCCTTCTCATCCTTGTCAAGCCCTTTGGCCGCGCTGATGGTCAGGTATCCGTTTTTCAGCTCTGCACTGACGTCGTCCTTTTTGAAGCCCGGAAGATCGATGTCCAGCTCAAAGCCGTTATCTGTTTCACGGATATCGGTCTTCATGATGTTCTTTGCATTCTTTCCATACAGAGGATCCCGTCCGTTAAAGAAATTTTTGTCAAATGGGAAATCCATCCAGTCGTCAAATAAGTTCTCTCCAAAAATACTGGGCATTAACATAAAACATTCCTCCTGTCTCTTCAGATGTCGCAGTCAGTCTATAGCCAGACTGTAATATCGTAATCTTCTTTTATTATCTGTCTTCTGTTTCAGAACTCCGGAGAATGTTCATCCGTTTCTCTGGGACTTGCTCCTCCTTTGTTCTAGCTGTAATATAACACTTATTGTTAGCACTGTCAAGAGGTGAGTGCTAATTCTTTTGTGAAAAATCTGCGAACTCTTAATTGAAAAAGTTATTGCAGGTTTTGGACAGCATAAATACCTCCCATCCCATTTGCCCCTGCAGTAAGTCCTGCATAACAGGGGCGGCATTTACTCCTGCCATGCAGCCCCACCTTTGTCTCTTATCATATTTTGGATGAAAGCCTAAATATCATATTCATCCACCGGAAACCCTTTCTCCCGTTGATGTCTTCCGTATACCACAGCTGTTCCAGCTTCATTCGGTCATTGACTGTCAATATCTTTTCCGCCAGCTGTTCAGTAAATTCAAAAAAATAACGTCCATCCGCCGCTTCTCCCCCAGAAATTCCATTCTTCCCGGAAAGATATATAATCCCACTGTCATTTAAATATAAATCAATCTTTTCAAAAAAGCTGAAAACTTCCTTTTCCTGCAGGTGAAGGAATGACGCACAGGCCCAGATTCCATCAAACCGTTGATTCGGCTGATAGCTCTGAATATCAGAACACACGATTTTTCCTGAGAACACTTTTCGGATTTCTCTGCAAAGATTTTTTGAGGGTTCCAGTGCAGTTACCTGATATCCCTTCTTTTGAAAATAACACGCATCACGCCCGCTGCCGCTTCCCACATCAAGAATCCTTGCCCGCTCTCTCAGCAGAGGAAGAAATCTCCTGTACTGTTCCGACATATCAGCAGAAAATGTTTCTTCTGCGTATAGTTTTGCATGGAGCTCATAATACTCACACATCATCTCACCCCTTCAGGCTCCAATTAGGAAATCCCATACTTTTTGCCGACTGATAGACAGGAAGAATAACCTCCTCCAGGCGCCCTGAGAACTCCCTTTCCGACAGACCTTGCTGATAAAGCTTATGTCTGATCTCCTGATTATTCAGATGCTCCCTGGCACATTTTTCAAACGCTTCATGTATTTTGGGATATTTCCACATCATTTCATAGGATAAATATTCGCTTTTCCACAGCTCATCGTGGGCCACATATGACCAGGGCACAAAATGATCAATCGATATATTTTTTTCATTCAGCGGTTTTTCTCCATAGATTTCGCAAATCGGTTTTATGGCTACAATCATCTTCCAATACTTTTTTACCTTTTCCAGCTTCCGCTCTCTCGGCGGAAACAGCTTGTCCACAATTCCCGGGACACTGGGATTTCTTCTCTGAAGGTATTGAGTCAGGTTTAATTCAATCCACCCCTGTATGATTTCGTAATTCTGTTCGATATAATCCGCCCACTCTTTCTGGATTTGAATTTGGGTGTCCAGACCGAGAAATTGTAAAAAATAATATATCAGCCTTTGTTCCTGATTGATTCTTGCTGCAAGATTTTTCCCGGATCTGTTCCACTCTTTTCCCTTCATGGACTCCATAAAAGGCGCCTGCAATCGCTTCCTTTTTCTCACTGGATTTCATATGACTGATCTCGCTCAGGCGGTGAACCACTCGTTCCAGGGTATCGTTGGGTCCCAGATTTAAGTGATACTCCGAAACCATATACCATGCATCTGCAATCATTTCATCAATCAGTGCTTCGAAGGTGATTACGCTGCGCCCCTCTTTTATTTTCCGCGCAATGGCCTGAAACCAGAATAACTTATAGGACTCACTTTTATTGTCAAACAATCTGGAAAAATGGGCTATATCCAGAACATCAGAATATGGCAGCTGCATATTATTCTCCCAGCTCCGTATACTTTTCTTTATGTCCGTAGGCTTTTTCTACCGGATACTTCTCTGCGTTCTTCCTGACTTTTTCCTGAATTATTTCATCCATATCCAGCCCGCAAGTATCTGCCATTAAAATACAGTAGCTCAGTACATCCGCAAGTTCTTCCCTGATTTTTTCTTTTTTATCCTCACACCATACATCTTCTGCACTCCACTGAACCGCTTCCAGTTCCTTTTGCCGTTTCAGCTCACTCAAAACGACATTGACCTCTTTTTACCCTAACCGGATATTCAAAAATCAGCGCGCTTCGATGTCTGAGGTATGTTGTATTCGGCAGCACTGTACTGAGATCCATTAGATTTATTATATATTCTATCATAATTTTAACTGCAGAAAACCATCGATTCCTCTGTTATTGTAAACAGGGAACGGAATTTACCTCTGCAGCAATGAATTTTTTTCATTCCCTGCATAATTTTCCCTGTCCTGCACAGCATATCTGCTGTATCCCTTATCGCTCTTATTCTTCCTCTGCCTCCAAATTAGAATTATTCCTGAAATTAATGGAAACTTCCCTTTCTTTTCCTGTTTTTTCATGTTATAATAATATCAGTAATTATTTTTATTTTTATTCATATTATTACTACAGTTACATTTTTTATAATTTTCACAACCTTTGATTTTTCAATGATAAAGGAGGAACCCTATGCACATGGTAAAACTGAGAGAAGGCTTCTACTGGACGGGCGTGATTGATGAAAACCTTCGGGTGTTTGACATCATCATGTACACAGAATTCGGCACCACCTACAATTCCTACGTCTTAAAGGCCGGAGACAAGACTATTCTGTTTGAGACTGCCAAGGCAAAGTTTTTTGACGAGTACCTGGAAAAGCTGAAGGAAATCATTGATGTGGGAAACATTGACTATCTGGTTGTCAGCCACACAGAGCCGGATCACGCGGGAAGCGTGGAAAAGCTCCTGGATTTAAGCCCCAAGATGAAAATTCTGGCTACAGGCTGCGCCATCGGTTTCCTGAAGGAGATTGTAAACCGCGACTTTGTAAGCATCCCTGTGAAAGATCACCAGAGAATGGGAATCGGGAATAAAACGCTTCAGTTCCTCATTGTTCCCAACCTCCACTGGCCGGATACCATGTACACCTTTATCGAGGAGGAACAGATCCTGGTAACCTGCGATTCCTTCGGCTCCCACTATGCCCACAGCGGCGTCCTGGCAAGCACTGTTCCAAATCATGAGGATTATATGAAGGCAGCCAGGTATTACTACGACTGTATTATCGGGCCGTTTAAGCCTTTCATGCTGAAGGCTTTAAACCGGATAAAAAATATGGATATTTCCATGATCTGTACCGGTCACGGTCCTGTGCTCGACACAAAGGAATCCATCAAAAATATTATGGCCAAATATGAGGAGTGGTCCACAGTGACCAACCCCAACACGAAAAAAACCGTCATCATCCCCTATGTGAGCGCCTACGGCTACACCAAGGAACTGGCTGAAAAGATCGCCGAGGGCATTAAAGACAGCGGCGACATTGAGGTGCGCTCCTACGATATGGTGGAAGCGGACAAGGCTGCCGTGGAGGCGGAGCTTCTGTTTGCAGACGGAATCCTCCTGGGTACGCCTACTATTGTGGGTGAGGCACTGGCCCCCATCTGGGAGCTGACTCTCTCCATGTTTGCAGGAACCCACGGCGGCAAGTATGCCGGAGCCTTCGGCAGCTATGGCTGGAGCGGCGAGGCGGTTCCCCATCTGATTGAAAGACTGAAACAGCTTCGCATGAAGGTTGTAGATGGTCTGAAGATTCGTTTTAAACCGGGCGAAAATAATCTTCTGGATGCCTATGAATACGGATATAATTTCGGATGCATTCTTCAGAAAAAAGAGAATCCGAAGAAAAAAGGTTCACGCACACTGGTAAAATGTCTTGTCTGCGGTGAGATCTTTGATTCATCCATGGAAATCTGCCCGGTCTGCGGTGTGGGAAAAGAGAATTTTGTGCCGGTAGATGCAGAAGAAAGCAGCTTCCGTAAAGATACAGATCATTTTTATGTAATCCTCGGAAACGGTGCGGCAGGATTAAGCGCGGCAAAAGCAATTCGTGAAAGGGATAAAACAGGCTCTGTGATCATGATCTCAAATGAGGCTTATCCTACGTACAACCGTCCTATGCTGACAAAATCCATGGTAGCGGAGCTGGATGCAAAAGAAATCCTGGTTGAGCCGGAAGCCTGGTATCAGGAAAACAATATCCACCTTCTCCTTGAAAAAGAAGTAACAGGTATTCATACAGATAAAAAAGAGATAACACTTTCGGACGGAACAGCATTGAAATATACAAAGCTTATTTACGCGCTGGGGTCCGAATGCTTTGTGCCTCCGATTCCGGGAACGGACAAGCCTGAGGTTGTTGCCATCCGCCGTATGAGCGATATCGAAAAGATCGAGGCAATGCTGGACAGAGTACAGAATGTGGTTGTGATCGGCGGAGGCGTTCTGGGTCTGGAAGCCGCCTGGGAGCTGAAAAAAGCCCGCAAACAGGTGGTTGTTCTGGAGGCTGCGCCACAGATCATGGGACGCCAGCTTGATGAGGGCGCAAGCCAGATGCTTACAGACATCAGCAGGAATAATGGAATTGACATTCACGCAGGAGTTCAGATTGCGTCAATCGAGGGCGAAAGCTCTGTAACGGGTGTAAAACTGGCTGACGGAAGAGAATTTCCGGCAGAGCTGGTGATCGTTTCTGCGGGAGTACGCGCAAATGTGGGAGCTGCAAAAAATGCAGGACTTGACATTAACAGAGGCATTGTGGTAAACGCAGATATGAGTACCAGTGACGAGAATATTTTTGCCTGCGGAGACTGCGCGGAATATGAAGGGATCAATTATGCCATCTGGCCTCAGGCTCTGGAACAGGGAAAGGTTGCAGGAGCCAATGCGGCAGGAGATGCGCTGACATATACTACGGTTTCAGCAGGACTTTCTTTCCACGGAATGAACACAGGTCTTTATGCCATCGGAGATAATGGAAAAAATCCGAATCTTATTTACAGAACTGTGGAATTTAAAGACATGGGACGGAAGCAGTATGAGAAATATTATTTCCTGAACAACCGTCTCTGCGGAGCTATTCTTATTGGTGATACTTCAAAAATGGCTTTTGTTACAGAGGCAGTGGAACAGAAAAAAACATTTAAAGAGATGTTCAGTTAATGAAAGAGGCGGAAAACTATAAAGAAGAGCTTCTCCGGCACAGGCATTACTTTCATATGCATCCGGAGCTGGGTCTTGAGGAAAAGGAAACATCGGCATATATAAAAAGCTATCTGGAGAAACTGGGGTATGAAATTACCCCGGTTTTTCCTACAGGAATGATCGCGGAACTGCCTGAGCTGAAAAAAAGGAAAAAAACTGTGGTGGTAAGGGCAGAAATGGACGGCCTTCCTATGGAAGAAAAGACAGGGCTTCCCTATGCCTCTGTGAATCCGGGGCGTATGCATGCCTGCGGACATGACGGCCATACTGCTACCCTGCTGGGAGCTGCAAAAGTGCTGTTGGCCTGCAAAGATCAGATCAAAGGAACCGTTCGCCTTTTGTTCCAGCCTGCTGAAGAAGTTGCTACCGGTGCTAAAG
>ENA-OPRR01001053-OPRR01001053.1-human-gut-metagenome-genome-assembly--contig:-NODE-1053-length-25505-cov-3.464794_pt1 | contig 25505 bp, 24 predicted proteins | sample MGYA00241796_ERZ501883 | MGnify/ENA primary metagenome ERZ501883 (study PRJEB25962, sample SAMEA2042406) | human gut metagenome | biome: human gut; feature: human-associated habitat; material: faeces...
ATCGCCGCAGGGGATTTCGGCGGTGAGCTGTTCTGCTATGTGGCCGCCTTCGGCGCCTTTTCCGCTGTTTCCTACGAAACGCCCCAGAACATGAAAAACGCCATGGGGCACCTTGCCTACATCATTGAAGGCGTCAAACGCCTGCCCATCGGGGAAAAATATCCTGCCCGCGTGGAGGTTGGAGACCAGGTGTTCGAGGAGGAATTTTTGTTCTGCTCCATTTCCAACACAACGTCCATCGGCGGCTTTTCGCTGGACAAAAGCGTGGAAGCCACACTGGACGACGGCGAATTCGAGGTGCTGCTCATCAAAGCGCCCACAAGCGTGGCGGAAGCGAACACCATCGTCTCCAAGCTGCTGGCCCGGGATTTCAACAACGAGCTGATCCATCTGCTGCATGCGGACAGCGTAACGGTGCATTTCCCCACGCCCACAAAGTGGACGCTGGACGGCGAGTACGGCGGTGAGCACACCGATGTATCCGTACAGGTGCTTGCCAACGCGCTGCACATGGTCTTTTGAGGGAGGGCCGCCTTCCCTCAGCAAAGGCCTTTCTTACAAAAAAACCTCCTGCCGGGGGGGAGGACACTTTGTAAGGACGTATAGACTTTGTAGAGGTGCTGTATGGTTAGAGAAATTTACGAAAACGAGCTAAGTAAATTGTTAAATCTGTATCTATATCTGCACGAGAAGTCTGTACCGGAAAGGACGGAACATTTAAAAACGACATGGGAAACGATTATAAAAGATAAAAATCATCACATTATAGTGAATGAGGCTGATAATAAAATCGTATCCTCTTGTGTTTGCGTAATAATTCCTAATTTAACAAGAAATGTCCGGCCGTACGCCTTTATAGAAAATGTTGTTACTTTAAAAGACTACCGCGGCAGAGGGTATGCAACAGAATGTTTGAATTATGCCAAAGAAATTGCCAAAATGGAAAATTGTTATAAAATGATGCTGCTCACCGGTTCAAAGGAAGAGTCAATACTTAAGTTTTATAGAAGCGCAGGGTATAACAGCAGTGATAAAACCGCTTTTATTCAATGGCTTGAATAGGACAATTTTCCGTTTATCAAAAAAACAGCATATGGCGACTGTGCTGGTGTGAGCGTGTCCACAGGTATAACGAGCATCGGATTGCGGCACTGCAGTCCAAAGTAGAAGTCCGCACCCTGAAAAGGGTACGGACTTCATTGATTCATGCATTTTCTAAGGAACTTCCTTACGAGGGGATTCCCGGCAGGAGGTTTTTTGTATCCGGCGGACGGAAAGCAAAAACGTGCCAGATCAATACAGCAGCATCCCAAAGTAAGTCACTGTATTTTCTCCGCCGTTATAGGTCAGGCCGGCTTTTGCCGCTAGGCTTGCAACATCGATCCCGAAGCCTTCCAAAGAGGGAAACAGCATTTCCGGCATTCTGCATGCACCCTCCGGATAGGTGCAGGCTTCGCATCTGTTACAGCCTTCATTGGACAAAAGAAGGAATGAAGAAAGCTGGTTTTTCACAAGGATATACAGCCTGTCACACAGCTTTTTAAACGCCCCGTGTCCTTCGGTCATTCCTTCGTAATCAAAAGGGTCTGTCAAAGGATATACAGCGTCAAAAACCATCGCCTTTTCATACCGGAGGCACCGCTGCCTGCACTGTTCAACCGTTCCAACCGCGGGAGGGCACGCCCAGGTTCTTCCGTACAAGCGGCAGGTATCGTTTTCGCAGATCTTCCGAACCGCATCGCTGAACAGGATCTCCGCTGTGGAAATAAACCCGTATCGGCTTATCCCTGTTTTCTTCAAATCACGGTCCCGCAAGCCGGGAATAATACATCCCATATGAATTCAGGCCTCCTGTCCTGCCGCCTGTGCGGCGGGGCGTTTTACTCCTCCTGCGCTTTCTTGTGCCGGTGTGCGCGCAGAATGCATTCGGCCACGCCCTCTGCGGAGATGTCCTCCGGAGCACGCTCCACAAAGGAGGCATGGCGGCTGTTCAGATCCAGCATCCGGGCCTGATCACACAGGATGACCCCGTCCGTCCTGGTACGCTCATCCAGCCGGAGGTGGAACGGGTGGCCCCGGTCTGTGTGGGTGATGGGGCAAACCATGGTCAGGCTGCTGACCCGGTTGAACAAGTTGTTGCTGATCACCAAGGCAGGACGGCGGCCCTTCTGCTCATGGCCGGACTGGGGATCAAAGTCCAGATAGACGATATCACCCTGTTCAAAAATCGTCACCATGCCTCAGAGCCCTCCGCCTTCCCCCAATCCAGCTCTTCGGCCTCAATTCGGTCGATCTGGTCAATGGGCTTTCCGTAGAATGCGGTGAGGCGTTCCTCCAGGGTGCGGTGCGGGATGGAAGAGGCACGCCGGATGTTGATACCATCATCCATCTGCACCAGTTCCACCCGGTCGTGTTCTTTCAGACCAACTGCGTCCAGGAGGGCCTTGGGGATCCGCAGGCCCTGGCTGTTGCCCCATTTTTGGATCGTCGCGTACATGAACGACACCTGCCTTTCAAAGATAGTATATACAGAGTATAAACAAAAGTCAACCGTTTGATTCGAGGTGAGCCGACATGGGAACCTATATCCATTTTACCGATGAACAGAAGGAGCGGGCCAACTCCGTTGATCTGGAGGAATTCCTGCGGCAGCGGGGGGAGAAACTGCTCCGCGCCGGGCGGGAGTCCCGGCTGGCCAGGGTGCACCATATCACCGTCCGGGGCAACGAATGGTACGACCATATTGCCCGGCAGGGCGGCCATGCGGTCAGCTTTGTCCAGCACTACTACGGCATGAGCTATCAGGAGGCCATGGAGCTCCTGTTGGGGAATGAATTGGGCGCGACATATCCCGCCGCAGAGCCAAAGCGGGAGGAGCCGCCTAAGCCCTTCGCCCTGCCTCCGCCCAACGCCGATATGCGCCGTGTGTACGCCTACCTGATGAAACAGCGCCGCGTTAGCCGGGAGGTGGTCACCCACTTCGCCCGGTCCGGCCTGCTGTACGAGGATGCTCAATACCACAACTGCATCTTTGTGGGCACGGACGAGCATGGTGTCCCCCGCCATGCCCACAAGAGGAGCACCAACAGCCAGGGCAAGTCTTTCAAGGTCAACGTGGAAGGCAGCAGGCCCCAGCACAGCTTCCACCACGTGGGGCAGGACGGCCTGCTTTATGTGTTCGAGGCCCCGATTGATCTGCTGAGCTTCCTCACGCTGTACCCGGACAGATGGCAGGAGCACAGCTATGTAGCCCTGTGCGGCACTGGCGGCCAGGCCGTGTGCTGGATGCTGGAGCAGCACCCCAGCCTCCAATCCGTTGTGCTCTGCCTGTGGATCACGACGAGCCCGGGCAGACGGCGGCCAGGCGCCTCCAGGAAGAGTTACAGGGAGCAGGATACCACAGCGGTATCCTGCTCCCTGTGCATAAGGACTGGAACGACGACCTGGTGCAAGGGCAGACCATGGCCGGCCTTGTAATGACCATGGGGCAGAGTATGTAGGCCGCAGAGGCGCACCGCCCGCCAGGGGGGGCCCTGCCGCTGGACCGGGGGCCGGTTCATTTTGGCCCGCCCAGAAGGTCACAATGGAAGTAGATTTAAACACAGAGAGCAGACAACGAAGGGATGATTGCAGTGAACAACGACACCTGGATGCTGATCCTCCTGCTGGCGGTGGTATTCGGCGCCCTGGTCGCCACCACCACCTTTTCCGGCCGGGGCAGCCTGGACAGCATCAAGAGTAAAACCGTGGGCGACGGGCAGCACGGCACCGCCCGCTGGGCCACGCCGGGGGAAATCAAGAAGACCTTCCGCTCCGTCCCCTTCCAGACCGCGCTGTGGCGGAAGGGGGAGCGCCTCCCGGGCACACAGGGGCTGGTGTTGGGCTGTACCGGAAAGAAGGGGTAGCTCACGGCCCTGGTGGATTCGGACGATGTCCACTGCCTCATGATCGGTGCCTCCGGCGTGGGCAAGACCGCCTTCTTCCTATACCCCAATTTGGAATACGCCTGTGCCAGCGGCATGAGCTTCTTTGCCAGTGACACCAAGGGAGATCTGGCCCGGAACTATGGGGCCATCGCCCGGGACTGCTATGGCTACCAGGTGGCGGTGGTGGATCTTCGGAACCCCACCCGCTCAGATGGCTATAACCTGCTCACCCTGATCAACCACTACATGGATGTCTGCCGGAAAGATCCCACCAACCTGGCTGCCCGGGCCAAGGCGGAGAAATATGCTAAGATCCTGTCCAAGACTATCATCAACCCAGACGGGGAGAACTTCGCACAAAATCAATATTTTTATGACGCGGCGGAGGGCGTGCTCACCGCCGTGATTCTGCTGCTAGCGGAGTACCTGCCGCCCAGGGAGATCGACGGAGTGCTGCGAGAGCGGAGGCACATCGTATCCGTGTTCAAGCTGGTGCAGGAGCTGCTGGCCCCCAGCATTCTGCCCGACAAGAATGAGTTCCAGCTCCTCATGGACCGCTTGCCGGAGGAACACAAGGCCAAGTGGTTCTCCGGCTCCGCCCTCACCGCCGCCGAGCAGTCTATGGCCTCCGTCATGTCCACCGTCCTCTCCCGGCTGAACACCTTCCTGGACTCGGAGCTGGAGCAAGTGCTGTGTTTCGACAGCACCATAGACGCCGAGAGCTTTGCCGCAAAGAAATCCTCCATCTTCCAGATACTTCCGGAGGAAGATCAGACCAAAAACTTCTTGGCTGGGCTAATGATCCAAACCCTGAGTCGGGAGCTTTTCTCTGTGGCGGATGAACACGACGGGAAGCTGCCCAGCCGGGTGGTGTTTTTCTGTGACGAGCTGGGCACCATGCCCGCCTTCGACATTCTGCCCCTGTTCTCCGCTGGCCGCTCCCGGCGGCTGACTCTAGTGCCCATCATCCAAAGCCTGGCCCAGCTGGAGAAGAACTACGGCAAGGAGGGGGCGGAGATCCTGGCGGATAACTGCCAGGACACCATCTTCGGCGGCTTTGCCCCCAACAGCCAGACCGCCGAAGTGCTGTCCAAGGCTCTGGGCAGCCGCACCGTGATGAGTGGTTCCATCTCCCGGGGGAAGAACGATACCAGCCAGAGCCTCCAGATGATTGAACGGCCCCTTATGACCCCGGATGAGCTGAAGTCCATGCCCAAGGGCCAGTTTATCGTGATGAAAACCGGTGTCTACCCCATGAAGGTAAAGCTGAAGCTGTTCTTCCAGTGGGGGATCTCCTTTGGAGAGCCGCACACGGTTCCGGACAAGGGAAACCGACCTGTGGCCTATGCCGGGAAGAACACCTTGGTGAAAGCGATCCGGGAGAAGTTCCCGCCGCCTAAGCAGGTACAGTCTCCCATGGAGGAAACCTCCGTGGCAGTGCTGGCAGCGCAGCCGAAACCATCGGAAAAGTCAACGCCGCCATCCCAGTCTGATCCCCTCGAACAACCGGGCGCAAAAGTCCACGCCAATGCGCCCATTCGGCGAAAAACGGCACTAGGAAAGGAGAAAGAAGATGACAGACCTTAAACGGATTTATCAAAGTGAACTGCCCAACCGAGCCATTGCCGTCTATCTATATTTGCGAGGCAGAGCTAACAAAGAGGGTGTGTGCTGGCCGGCGATTCCCACCATGGCAAGGGAGCTGAAGATGTCGGAGAGCACCATAAGAAGAGCCCTCCGGGATCTTGTCCGGGAGGGCTTTCTTGTGGTGGAAGAACGAAAGAGGGAGAATGGGGCGGATTCGTCAAACCGATATATTATAACAAGACAATCCCCAGTGACAGTTGATTACTCTATACAATAACCTTACCACCACTTCTGAGATGTTACTCTCAAGGTACCCAAACTCAAGGGGATCTCGTTTGAAACCACCATTATTGAGCGGTTCCGTCCCCGTAAAAGCAGCGTAGAAAAGGCTTTCATCGAGATATTTACCTGGCAGGCGTATCCGTCCGGCGTGTGGAGGACTTTACAGAAGCTCTGTGGGTCAGCACGGTATCCCCATCCACCATCAGCGAACTGAACAAGAAAGCGTATGTCCACATTACGGATTGGAGGAACCGTCCTCTGCAAGGTGGGCGGTATCCGTATATTTACGCGGATGGCTACCCAAGCGAATCAACTACTTTACCGTTGGTACGAATGCAAAAAGTCAAGGCTGGAAAATAGGCATAGCTACACAGCATATGTTTCTGAAAATGTAAAGCATCGGTATAACACACCAAAGCATCCAAAATATCTTTCTGCAGCATTCAAATATGAGGTACTACGTCGTTGATTTGAATTTGGTGAAGATAGTGAAGATGAAGAATATGTATCAAGAGAAATTGGCTATAGCCGCATGAGCATTTATGTCTGGCGGAGGAACTATCTAAAACATGGGATGGTCGGTCTGATATCAAAAAGCAAAAGCATCCCAAGAGACCCATTATTTCAGAATTATATATTGCCACAATCAGAGGAAATAGAACCGCTTCAAGCACAGGTTCAAAGTCTGCAGTTTGAAGTAGATGTTCTGAAAGAGACCATTGTCTTTTTAAAAAAACAGGCGTCAATCTGGCGACACTCAGAAATCGTGAAAAGACAGTGATTATCGACGCTTTGAAGGAGAAAATTGCACTGCCGACACTGCTGAGCCACTTCCAGATGGCCAAAAGCAGCTATTATTATCATAAAGCTATGACAAGCAGGACACATATCTGTCCTGTCGAAAAAAATTACAACCCTTTTCCATGAAAGCAGAGCTGTATATGGTTATCAAAGGATTTATCTGGCGCTCAAATTCCCGGGAATTGTACTCTCGGAAAAAATCTCCAGCGGATCATGAAAGAGGAAAATCTGGTTGTCATTATCCCCAAACAAAGGAAATACAGCTCTTACGAAGTGGAAAATGTCATTTTGCGTAATTCCCATGCGGTTCGACCGTATAAAAAATGCTGACGGATATTACAGAGTTCAGCCTTTCAACAGTGAAATTATATCTTTCTGCCATGATTAACTGCTTCGATGGAATCGTGGTAGAATGGACAATCGTTTCTCACCCAAACGCAAATTGGTCAATACGATGCTGGACGAGGTAATTGCCTATCTGCTGAAGGATTGTTGCCCGATCATTCATTCAGCCAGCGACTACCATTACCGCTGGCTTGGATGGATTGATCGAATGATCAAGGCAAGTTTTTACGCATTCGATGGTAAGAAAGGTTGTTCCCCAGACAACGCAGCTTATGAGGGGGTCTTTGACCGAACTATTTTATAGACAATCTTGGGTAGATGTTGCCCTTGAAACTTTCCAGTTGAAGCTGGGGTGCTATATCAATTGGAACAATCAAAAATGCATCTAAATTATAACTGGGTGGACGGAGTCCGATGGAGTATAGACGTCAGCTTGAAATTTCCGCATAGCGATCCAAAATCTTATCAGCACCCCCGTCTTCGATATCTCCCCATCCAGCAACTCAACTCTTTCTCCCACTATTCGTTGTACAGCGGTAAACGCTGTGAAAATATCAACAAAAAGTTACGATTTCTTGTGATGCCTCGTATTCCATAGGAGAGATATCATTAATCGAACGTGCTAATCGTACTTCAAACATAACACTTTGGTGTTCTTTAAGCAATTCTTCTTTATCCAACTTAATAGTATAATATGTCTCATGAACATCTCTACTTATCTTATATTCAACAAGAGGGTTCGTAATCAGTTCTTTATTATCCCTAACAAATTCTGGACTATAAAAAAAAGTTGGATTATAGAAAACTCGATGATATTCCGTGCTTTTCACATCAAGAGGGAGCAAAATATCACCTAAAAAAGATATTGAGAAAAAATTGGAATCTAACCACCGAATTTTTATCTTCATGCTTTCTTCTATCCATTTATCATTTGTTTTATTATTAATCCGACATTGTATAATCGCGTCTCTTTGTGAACCAAATCTATAATTTAATTCTGGAAACCTTGTGTACGGAATCCAGTCTGTAAACCCTTTTTTCAAAACCTTTCGGGCAATATAACAAGGTGAAAGATTTGAAAACACAGCAATTTTATGGTTCTTAACATATTCATATCTCGCTAAATCTAAGTTTTGGAATCTATTTTGTGGAGGTGTCACAATTATATTCGAAGGTGTTTTCACTCCTCCACTTGCCTCTATTTTTTCAGAGATTGTTTTCAAAACATCCGGATACTTTCTTTCAGAATTTGGTTTCGTAAGATTGTAATATTTATTAATCTTGAAATTTTCAAAATCAAAAAGATTTCTCAGATTCACCAACACTCGTCTAATTTTATATAAAATTCCGCATCTATGCGCTAGATGAATGATTTCATTAAAATCACCAATATACTTATATTCAAGGAAATAGGCCAACTCAAAATAATTTCTAAATGCGGGAAATCCCCATATTGCTCCAATATCTTCATTATCAAGATAAGTCTTTGCAAACATGTGTAGCAATAGATAATCCTGGCTTGGTGCCGTAATCTCTATATCTGAGATTTTAATTTGCATTGTATGCTTTCTCCAATCAAGAACTGGTTCACTTATCTCTGCACTACCTGTTTTAAGTTCAATCGTTGGTTTCCAATTTCCATCCGACGAAATCATTTTATATTCATGAAAGTACTCGTTAAAATCAAGTACCGGTTCAAGGCTATTAACATGATTTTCTTGATTATATCCCGCATCTTTGAGCAAGCAAAAAGCCTTGGATATATTCTCCCTGCTCGTCAACACATCAATATCGCCTACATCTCTTAAGTGGACATCTCCGTATATCTGAAGTGCTAGTGGATATCCCTTAAGTAAACAATATTCTATTTTGTTCTTACAAAATAGAGAAACCACTTCGCGAATCGAACAGATATATTTATTGTGATGATCTATCAATCTATTTGTATATAACTTAATGTATCGGTTATTGGGAAGCTGACGGCTCAACTCTTTACAAGACAAAGTAACCAATTGATGTGATGACGCGATTCTGAGAAATTCAGGGACGTCTTCTTCTTTTATTAGAACATCAGACTTTGCAAGCTCATTTTTAAACAGAGAGCGAAAAAAATTAAAAAAAGACTCATTCATATTTGCATTCATGTTATACCTCTTCAAGAAAAAATTTTATCTGATTTCGGTTTCTGAATTAACTCCCAATAATTTGGCTAAAGTGATATACGCTCCATTATTATTGTTATCTTCGGTTGTTATGTATTGAGCTTTCTCTTTAACATAGTCTTCCGCGTTTTTCATGCAAATGCCCATCAATGAATTTTGCAACATATTGCAGTCATTTACTCCATCTCCTATAGAGATAATTCTAGTAGTTGAGAGTCCTTCATACTTACATACTTTGCATAATGCATCCCACTTATCAACGTTACCTACAGAAATATCAATGATTTCACGATGAAATTTCCATGGATAAACGTTGATCGGGTCTACGATAACATCCTTTTTGAGATATTCCAACAGTGCATCCATTTCTCTTTTTTTTCCGTCTTTAATTGAAATCACAATTCTATGTATTTCTTTTTCTTTCAGTTCATCAACAGTCATTCGTGTATGTGGAAGTTCGTCATCAATCAACATCCGATATAAATACTGATTTCTTGTGTTTAGGAAATACGTATCTACACCGCAAGAAATGATGACATTCTCGATTACGTCATTCAGTTCTTCTTCCAAGAAAACTTCACTTATATTTGAATTGGGAAAGAGTTTTAGTGGTTTGCTGTATAAAATTTCTTCTGTTCTTGGATTATAAATAAATGCTCCATTAAAGCAAATCATCATTGTATCCAATTCTAGCAATCGATAATATCGATATGCATCCGAAATTGATCTCCCTGTTGTGATACACATATAATGATGCTCTTTTTCTTTTTTAATTAGATCTACAAAGGAAGGAGACATCCGATAGTTGTTGGAAATCGTTGTCCCATCCAAATCAAATGCCAGCATATCATAATTCATTTGTGTATAAATACTCCTTTTTATAGTCGTACAAGACCCAATCGATAATTCGGGTACCATTTAAACACACTCCACACTTATATATTTAAAAAGCTATAACCTAACGGATCCTCCCGATTACCATTATACCTTGTTAGACAATCTTTATTTATTTTCAGCAGGGGGAATTCAATAACCACATTTGTTTCCATAGATAGTAGATACGACTATCCTTTTTTCAAAACATAACTTAAGGTATCGTTTTTTTAGGGCATTAAAGCTTCTTTCTTTTTTAACTTTTCTTTCCGGTTTTAATAAGTATTATCTCAAACTCAGAACCATTTATGTACTTATTTATCAGAAAATCGTACACCCCTTCGCAACCGGATATAACACAGGTTTCCTTTTCTACGGATAATTCACCTTGAGCATCTCGCCACACCTCATTTAAAAATGATTTTCTAGTAATCTGAATCCCAGTATTCAGCGAAACTTCTTTTGAAAAAACTGTAGAGAGATACTTCATATCGAAATATACAATCGAGTCTGCATGTAGCTCATATGCTACAGTGAGGTCCATTAATTCTGGTATATTCCTATACGCATTGACAGTTATTCCGGCTAAACTTCTTCTTTTTTCTATTGAAACAGATTCCGGAAACATTGCCATATATTTGTCTATGTCTATAATCTGCATGTTTACTTCACCGTAGTGTTTGACAATTATATTATCTAACACAATATTAGCAGGTGAAGATTTATAGCCCAATGAAATAATCTTTCCTTGTTTTTGGCCTTGGCTTATTACATCACTGCCATCAGCTGATTTTAGGATCCTATTTAGTAGCGACGCATTAAGCAGAATTGTATCCTCCTCCTGAATCGCTTCATTTATGTAATTTTTTACAGTCCGTATACAGGTATAGCCACCTACAATCAATCTACTTTTTCTCATTATTTTTCTCCGAAAATATATTCTGATATATTATTGCGTCAGGTTTCCATAAAAAAACCCGGTCAAAATGAATTATTAGTGTCCCCATATTCATTCCGAGACGAGAGGAAATATCTTTATGTATGTTATGTAACAGGTAGATATCAAGCACATTAAATTGCGCCATATTTGAAACAGAATAGCTACAAATACACGAAACCTTTGATTCTGAGTCCAAATAGTAATGAATGTACGTCAAACATTTTGGAGCACCATTTATCCCTGCATCTTCATCAGGCTTGGCAACAACAATCATGGCTCTTGAAAAAACGTCACCATGCTCTAAAACTTCTTGAGCAAGCGCAAATTGATTTACTTTACTTTCTCCATGACTATATATCCTCTTAATTTCAATTCCTCCGTTTTCAAATTTGTATCTAGTAGGATAATCACGAGAAAAAAGCTTGTTTAATAAACATTCTGCTGGCATTTCCTCTTGGGTAAAATTCTCAATTACATATGTAATATTGTCAGCACATATGCAATCTCGCTGATACATCACTCCATCTTTTCCTTTTTCAAGAAGATGACGCATTGCTATATACCAACATTCATTCGGACTATTTGATTGAATCTCCAAACTGTTTTCACTCCCCAATGTTGATTTGAATATCCGTGGGTTTTACAATTTTTTCATCATGGGTGACGATGATCAGGATGTGATCTTTGCAATGATTTCTAATTGCTTCCATAACTGGACCCTTTGTTTTGTTATCCAAAGAGGCTGTTGGCTCATCGAAAATCAAAACCGACGCATTCGACAATAATACACGTGCAATACCCATTCGTTTTTTTTCTCCATCCGAAAAGGCTACTGCTTCACTGCTTACTATTGTATCCAACCCTTCAGGAAGCTTTTCAATCAGCGTATCCAATTCCAACAAGCTCAAAGTTCCGAAAATTTCATCGTCAGAGTGACTTGCACCAGAAATAAGCAAATTATCCCGTATGGAACATGTTAGAAACTCCGTACTTTGGTTTGCAACTGAAACCTGCTTGCGAAAGCTGTCTTCCTCATAACTATCAATATCGTTCCCATTAATTTTGATTTCACCTTCTGTTGGTTGTTCAAATCTAGACAGCAATTTTAGCAGCGATGTTTTGCCAGAACCTGAGTTGCCACGGATAACAACAGTATCACCAGAGTAAAAGTTATAAGAAAGATGATCGAACAAGCATTTCCCGGTTTCTTCATATTGAAACTTAACATCCTTCAATTCCAACGAAGTAATATTTGCACATTTCCTTACAGTTTTTTTCTTGTTATGTGCTGGCAGCAAGAGAATATCATCCATTCGCTTTTGATTGCCAATGGATACGAACAAACTTACAAACCATCGTTGAACTCCAAAAAAAACCGGTGTAAGCCATAAGATATACGCATTCATTGCATATATATCACCAACCGACATTTCTCCCGACTGAATCCCTCTCTGCGAGAACACAAACAAAACGACGATGCGGACAATTTCACAAAGCGCAGTTTGTATATCTGCCAATGCATTCATCAACAACATCTTATTTACAGCTTTGGAGTAATGCTTCTGCCAATTAGATTCAGAGTGCTCAACATATTTTCCTAACCCCAGAACCCGCAAATACGCACTCGAATAAATCGAGTCTGACGCAATTGAGTTTCCTTCAATCAGCGCTTCATTTTTTTGTTGATTGGCTGTTTCCACAGGCCTTTTCAAGAGTTGTGCCCCGAAAATCTGGAAAATGGAAACCGCAATCAGCACCATTGCGACAAGAGTATTAATCTGAGCCATGAATATAAAACCCACAATGATAGTAGTTGTGTACCAGACCAAATTGCTCAGAGTAGAGAAGTAGAAATCTGCAATAACAAGAGAGCCGTGAATTATTTTATTATAAATCTCCTGATGAGGGGTCTCTGAAACCCAGCGCGTAGGCTGCTGAACTACCTTCTTAATGGTATCGAGTCGAATGTCTTTAATAATATCGTATACAAAACGACTTAACCACGTATCAAGAACATACAGAACCAAAACAATTAACGGACACAAAACATAAAGTATTCCATAAAAAGCAGTATTTAAGGACTGTTCCTGAGCACCTGTTACGCTATTGATTAGCCTCTGAAGCATCATTGTTGGGAGCAACATAAGCGTACTTCTGACTACACCAGAAAGAATAGACAAAATTATTTTTGAGATATGGAATCTCGCCTTATGAAAAAACAATCTTAAATATACATTTCTTCTACGCTTCATTAACTTCCCCCCACACTTCCAAGATTTCTTCGTATGTTCCACTAGCGATTACTTGTCCATTATCAAGCAGAATAATATGATCCATACGTTCAATATACTTCAGGTTGTGTGTAATCAATACAATCGTCTGATCCATTTCAAGAAGATATGACATAACTTTTTCGACTGCTTGATCATCTAGCCCGGTGGTTACTTCATCCAGCAGGAAATAATTTCTATTCACAGACAAGCCTCTTGCAAGGCCAATTAGCTTTTTTTGTCCGCCCGAGAGCTGCACACCTGTTGGTCCAATAAATGTATCATATCCATTTGGTAAGCTCATGGTAACCTTGTCAATTCCCAAGCTTTTTATTACCTGATCTAGCACTTCGCTGTTGACGTCACCTAATTGTAGATTGTTACGAAGTGTGTCGTTCACCAAATATGTAGTGCTCGGGATTGAAGATACGCTTTTCAGCAATGCGCCCCGATTTGATTCCACTATCTTTTTCCCACCCACAAACAAACTACCTTCTGTGCCTGTCAACAAACCAGATAACAAACTCATAGTAGTGCTTTTTCCGCTTCCAGTTTTTCCAACAATCGCGGTTTTCTTTTTATAAGGAATACAAAAAGATACGTTGGAAAGGATATTCACATCATTTATCCTGTAGCTGATATTGTTGAAGGAAATATCTCCATGAAGTAAGTTTTCAATCTCTTCAGCCTGCTGTTCATTATTTTCCCGAATCACCTCATCCATCTCTTTAATCTTAAACCATGTCCTCTTAATGGAAAGATAAATATCGCCAAAATTTTGTATCGGGCCACAGAGAATTGAAACCAGGCTGACAGCTGTCACAAGCTGTCCTGCAGTGATAGTCCCTCGGGCAAAACCCGGAATGCTTATATAAACAATTACAACTGGAACAACAGAATTGATGACTCGAGTCAACGTTTTATAAAAGTTAAGGCATATCGTGGATCTCACCGTGGTTTCATTGAATGTATCATTCTCCTGTTCAAAGGCACAAATTTTATTGCCTACTTTCCCAAATGATTTAAGAAGCGCAAAGTGGTCAACCAAATCAAAAAAGAGGCGAGTAAGTCTTTGTTCACTTTCTCTAATATCATTTGAATAATGCTTAGTCATTCTTCCTATTGGTTTTGCTATTATTACAGAAAAAGCGTATATTAGCATAGCAACAAAGGGATAAAATATATTAATTGAACCAAGTTCTATTGCCGCTAGAAGTCCTGTAATTAAACTGATGATAAACCGAATGATTCTCTCTATGCTGAATTCCTGAACATCAAAGATATCTTTACTGCATATCTGAAAAAGTCTAGTCGGATTTCTTTTTAAAAAAGAGGAATAATTCATTTTATAAAATTTGCAGATCAATGCACGATGTAGAGATGTCACAAAGCTACACGACAACCTGGTTAGAAAAAAAGAGAGAAATATCTTATCTAAAAAATACGTCAGAACCATAATTACAATAAGGCCCAATAGAGAGCGGATAAAATCCGAGGCTATTTGCATACAATCAATTACCGCTCCAAATTGAACTGACATCTGGACATTCATTAAGGAAAGAAGCGGCACCACAATTACAATTCCAAAAATAAGTAAGACATTCTTTTGGTTCATAACAATTTTTTTCATACATGTGGTTCCTCCAACAATTTATTATAAACTATAGAAACCGCATCATCTAACCTTTGGTTATTTTTAATGACTATCCAACCATTTTCCTTGGCCAAACTATGATATAACCGGTTTACTCTTTTCAACGACAAAATATTTTCGGTCTCCTTAACAACAGGCCTGTTACTCAGTCTTTTCTGGACAAGATCCATTTCTGCTGAAATCAAAAAAACCATATCCGGTTTATAGCATAAAGCCAAACATTCATTAATAAAGCTATTCCAAACAAGCCATGTTTTATCGTATACCTCTTGGCACATTGTCCAACGGTCAACAAGAACATAATCATAAGAGCTATACATTTCCTTTATCCGCTCCGATGTTTTCAAGAGATCTACCGCCAACACTTCTGCAATCTTCTGATTAATTTCCCGTTGCTGCTGTTTGTCCTTGTGGCTGTAAGCATTTCTAATTAATCTCAACGTTTTGGCTATTTCAGTATTCCCAGACGCTGGTTTGAGTCTGGCTATTTTTTTCCTTTGTGCTGCAAGAATACTATAGACAGCGTTAAGAATACTAGTTTTGCCTGCACCATCAATTCCAACAAATGCAATTAGTTTCATATTATTCAGTTCACTGCTACAAAACAGTGTCCTCCTTTACACTATAATAGATATTTCAAATTCTTAACTTAGAATTTCCCACTAATTACCAATATAATCTCCGGTTGAAACATTGTAGTCTAAGCTCCATTCTGAAAAAGAATACGCAAAACCAAAATTCCCGAACATTTTATGTCTAGAGCCTAAATGATTAGGTGGCTAAGTTACCGGTACTTTAATGAATCGCCATATACATACAATGCTTCCAAAACCGGCTGTACCTAACTTATCTTCACATCGACTGCGTGATGCGCCTAACCTACTTAAAAACAAAAATTGTTACACCCTATTTTGTGCTTTGGAACGCAGTGGAATGAAAATGATATCTAAATACTAGAAGACAGCTCTAGCTTTCCAATTTAACAATCAAGTGAGGTACTTTTCCAGGCAAAGCCGATACATCAAGCAGTTAGAAAACTTAAAAGGATATAATATGATTGTAAATTGGTTTTGAGTTTTTATTATCCCAGCGAATAATTCCGCCTATTATGTATTCAAAATCCTGAAGAGATATATCCCCAAAAATAAACTTCCCAAATTGAAAAATTTCATTATCTGGGTGTTTTCGAAGAAAAATGTCAAGACTATTTACCATGGATTCCCGGTATGGACTAGTAGCTCGGGTATGCGCAATATGATAATTCTTCGCCATGTTATTTAATACAAAAGTATATCCTGACTTGAAAAGGCGATATCCAAATTCAAAATGTTCAAATCCCCAACCCTGGAAATCCTCATCAAATTTTAGCATAGTTGTCCTACTAATAGACATATTTCCCGAAAGGGTCGAAATCCAAGGAATTTCACTCAAACATTCCCCATTCTCATTAAATAATTTTTTTATAATAGAATAATAAGTTGAAGGGCGAATTATCTGCTTTTTAAATATCTCATATGGAGATTTTGATAAATTTTCATATACACCGCCAATACATACTATTTTTGTAGTAAGTCTCTTCCTATGAGAATCAAGGTGTTTTTGCAGAAAGTCAGCGCAAGGATATCTGTCCGCATCACAAAATACTATGATATCTCCAGTACTTTTTTCTATGCCTATATTACGAGAATAACTCCTTCCTCTATTTTTTTGGTTTTTTAAATAAATGATATTCATTTTATCTTTGAAGTTATCAACTACTATTTCACAGGATTCGTCAGAACAATCGTCAACAACAATAATTTCGAAACTCTCATCTACAATCTGTCTTGAAAAAGACTCCAAAGTTAAATTCAACTGTTTTTTCTGATTAAACACTGGAACAACAACACTAATCATCGTCTCTCCCCATTTCGTTATATGAAATTCCAATAGCATGAAGAATTAATGCAAATACTGCTAATCCTCGAAACAAATCTCGAAATGGTGCCAAAAGCACTTCTTTATAGGTAATTTGAACAGTTGGGTATTTTTGTCGGAATACAAGCATCTGTCCTTCTGGAATTGTTATTTTGACTATAAGCCAAATTAAGAAGAAGTACGGTGATATTATCGAGGGGCTAAAAAGCGAAACTAATGCTATTGCAGCTAGAAAAAGATGCATTACCCACGAAAGAAAATCGAAAATGATGCTACAAAAAAGTGACACCTTTTTTGTAACACTTATTATTCCGTACCGTTGAAAACTAAAAAAAGTTTTAATGCAAACAAACGGTGCCTTAATCCAATTTCCAGATTGAAAAAATAGCATTTTCACGTTATTTGTTACATTACAATAATCCTTTGTAACCATAGGTTCGATGCTTTCACCAAGCAATGCTACTTTAATTCCAATCGGGACATCTTCATTTGGCTCCGGAAATAAACCAATCTGCTTCAAAAAAGAGGTTTTGAAACACATTCCATGACCTACGCAGTAACAAAATGGAGAAATTATATATTTATTTGCTTTTTTCAACAAATAATTTCTTCTTTCCAGACCCATGGCTCTAATACTTTCAAAAAGGGCCTCCACTTTCATATAAGGAGAGGAAATACCATAATTTCTTAGATAGAGCGAACTTTGTTGGATAACATTTGGTTGCTTGGTTTGAATAATTTGGGAGAGCTCATCAATAGTTTTCAAATCTGGTCTTGAATCTGCATCGTACACAAGTATGTAATCGTCTGGCATTAACCTGTCCATCTGGCGAATAGCATAATTCAATTGTGCACCTTTGTTTCCCTTGAGGAAAGGATAATTGATCACAGTTATATGCAAAGATGAATAATCAGGCAACGATAACAAGCTAGTTAATTTGAGTAAAGTTTTATTTTCACCAAATACACGCTTTTCTTTTTCTGTTGTCACAAAGACCAACTTAACATTGGATGAAAGAAACTTTGAGAACCAATGCAAGGTATTTTCTATACCTTTGCTTTCATTAAACAATGCAATCAATAGATATATAGTGGGTTTTTCCTTCTTTTTACTATATCTAAATTCTTTTTTATTTTTAATTACTGTTATATCATCAAAAAACAGTAAGCCCAACAGAATTGAAAGGTCAAAAACAAATTGAATAAGAAATAAGCTCCATATAACAACATTCATTTAGTTAAGAACCTCCGAAATCCAATTGATTGCCTTTTCGCGCTCCACCGCAGACATAAGCAGTCTGTCTTTAATTGGTAGGGATACAGCCTCTCTTTCCGCAGAATTTATAAATACAATTGAAAGATCTTTATATTCTAAACTACACTCATACAAATCCTTTAGAAAAATCGGATTTAATCTCATGCCTCGGATCCTATTTGGCACATTGCCTAACGTAGAAAATTCATCTTCTGCCCATTGATATTTATTAAAAATATCGTAAGTGTCAATAGCATCGAGTTGCTGTTCTTTTGACTCTAACAAGCCAAAAAGATTTGATTTGGTTGGTCCAATTAATAGTAATTGGGCAGAAACAGCACAACTCCCAACAAATTCTAGTGCAATTTGGCACCCAATTCCTGATGCTATAAACGTAATGCGTGAAGGCAAATATTTTTTAGAATAATAATTATGTATTGTTTTCAATTGCTCTACATAATCATTCAATCTAAGACTTAAAAAATTTTTCTCGTTGAATTCGCTATCCCCCATCCCATAAAAATCAAAAAAGATAAGAGTTTTATCGCATACTTCTTCAGCAATTTGAGAAAAAAGGAAACCAGGCCCAGACTTATTCTGTCCAAGGCCATGAACAAAAATAATCATATCATTTGAGTGACCTTCAATTATTCGAACACAATGAGTTCCATACTGGGATAATAGTTTTACTTCTCTTTCCTTTGAGACTTCTACTCTTTGATTCTCCTGGACATGTCTTAATACCTTTTCGATAAGTACCTCAAGCCATTGTGCCCTCGTAAAAAGATGATCTGCGTCGGGAATTCTAAAAACTGGTATATGGTTTTCTTCTAAAAAATTTAAAGAATTTTTTGTTAGCGGATCGTTCCCAGAATAGACTGCAGTAAATCGTATATTTCGTTTTCTAGGAAGCGTTTCAACATCCCAGCTATGATATTGTTCAATGATGTCCCAATTTATCCACGTTCCAAAATTACTATCATATACTAATCTATGATTTTTCACCTTAGGCCGTGATATTTCATTCATTGTATCCTCAGGAACAAGTATTGCATTGCAAAAACAGATGAAATTGATGTTTGGAATTGTTTCTATAGCTCGTATCGCAAGTTTCCCACCTTCACTAAATGCAATAAGGCCGACTTGTTTAAAGAATGGAAACTTATTGAGGACATATTTAACAATGTGGGATAGAGTACAAAGCATGAGCTTGAAATCGTTCTTTGAATAGTCTCCCTGAGTACTTCCTCCTCCAATGAAATCAAACCTTAGTACACTATACCCCTTTTTAGCCATTGTCTGAGAAAGCCGTGTAAACATATGTCTTGAATCTGTCCTATCTCCAAACAAACCAGGAACAATAACATATAAGCAGCTCCCATCTCGGAAGTCAGTAGTTAAGACACAGTTAAGTTGTTGTTCTCGGCATGGAACATTCAAATATATATCATGAAATTCTCGTTCTAGGACTTCAAACATATTTATTCACCAGATCCATAAGATTTTTCGGGGTTTGAAAATTTTCAAGAATAAGCTCCTCATCAGGAATTTCAATTGAAAATTCCTCCTCTATCATTGCAAGCAACCTTAACACACCTAAAGAATCCAAACCATTGTCAAATAAGTCTTCAGAAAGATCCAGTTTTTTTTCTAATTCAGTTTCAATAATTTCAAGTACTCTGATGTCGATAGAATTCATTTTGATTGTCTCCTTTGTTTAGTGAAATATGGGTTTGTAAACAATCTTAACCTTGCAATCTAATTTATATGATTAAATCACACTCCTCAACTTTATAAATAATATCTAATAGCCTATGTAGATATTGCACCGTTCCTGGAGTTCTTCTTAAATATCGATAGTTTTCTTTATGTTTATAAAGCTCCCGGCTTGCATTTTTCTTCATACACAACTTCACTCTATAAACAAATTCGCCGCTATTTTCGATCCTCTGGAAATAACTGTGTGCCATCTGAATTGTCTCTAACTTCACTCTGCTCTCAGCTGTACTATAAAGAATCGAGTTAAGCAGGTTTGCAAAGTCTTCTTCGGGAAACCCTAACCGATAATTATCAAAATCAATTAGATAAAACTTTCCGCTAGAAAAAACAATGTTATTAAGTGTGCAATCGCCGTGAATAATATTTGGTTCTATACTTCTGAACGCTCGTGAATATTCTTCATCGATTTTTTGTAGTAGCTGAGTAGAATTATTAATTTTTACTGTCAAGTTATCAATTTCATCCCAAATATAACTGGATGATACGCTTGGATTTGTGCAGTCTTGATTTAAATTAACTTTTTCGCAGACTATATTTTTTATTCTTCCATGTATTTCGGTAATAGTCTGGAAAAGCAACTCATTTACCATGCCTGTATTAATCGTACTTCCTGGGACAAACGTAAAAACAACAAACTTCCCGTCTGGCATCTCAAAAACAGGTAACCCCCTCGCTGATTGGAGCACCTTATTAGTGACTATTCCACACTTTTCAAGTTCGGCATATAATTTCACCATATCGGTAAGATAAGATAAATCTGTTACTAAGGGATACTTTTTCACAATATACCGACATTCATTACTCTTAATCTCCATACTTTCTCTAAACATTAATCGCGGAATCACTCTGAAGTCATCTACCTTAATCCCGTAATTATTTTCAATATATTGTACTACCCTAGCTATATTCATAACTTTTTTCCTTCTTTATCTGTACTTTCCAACTTTACTAAACGTTGCTGCGTTAATCCGTTATATAAGGATTAGACATGTCCATTATTCCAGCTTTTTCTTCCAGAAAAAACAATAGATTCCGCCAATAAGGATCGATATCTGTTGGATCAAACTCGCGATCTTTTCTAATTCTTTCTTCTTCCTCAAGAATTCTGGCTTTCAGTTTCGCATCTAGTTGCGTCATAGGTGGCATGTGAATCGACGTCTTGTCATTTGCCGAAATAATTTTTTCCAAATTTTCGAAATGCTTTTCATATACATGCAAACTTCCAACTATATGCTTGTAGACTCCTAAATCAGCTCCTAATGAAAGAGCCATAAGTTCCTGCAACATCGTAAAGCTAAAAACATCATATGGCAGACCAAGATACAGGTCATTTGACCTCATGTATGTAATGCAAGATAGTTTATTTGAACGCAGTAAAAACTGGATCACGCAAGTACACGGGATATCTTTCGCTTGCAACCCAACATCTTCTGCACGATATATCGGAATAATTGCCTGTCTTGAATCGGGATCCCTCAATAAAAGATTAATTATAGCTTGCCAAGAATTTGTCTTGTACTGCTTGTCTCCAAAGATTCTAGGCCCATAAGCACCATGAGCAGTTATCCCATCGTCAGAAAATTGGGGGTAAAGTTTGCTGTAATACTTCATGATTTCGACTGAGTTACTTCCCCTTAAGTACCACAAGAATTCACCCACTGCAAATGATAGAGACATTTTCCGTCCTGTGTTTCTAAGAATACGTTTTCTCGGATCTTTAAGTTCAAATCCCTCACCGATTAATTCTTTTACTAAAAGTCCCCTTGGCGCTGATGTATGTGCACTTCTAATTTTATTTGCATAATAAACATAAACATCATCTATTGAGTCAAATTGCTTCATGTTCTACCTCCGTTAAGCTAATTATCTACATTCAAAAAATACCATTCTTTCTGCACTATATATTCGTTTTATTAATTTAGGATAAGGTATAGTAATGTTTAGCTCGTTTTATTTTTCCGTTATATGTTTTTGGAATTTTACTTACCAGATTTATTTCAAAGATTTTCACCTGTCCAAATGAGCAACGACAATACTTTATAAATTCATCTTTACAAAAGTTGTCATTAACTACAACATCCACGGCAACATGTTCACCTAATAAATCATCTGGCTTTCCATAAACTATACATTCATCCACTCCATCAAAGTTATTGATAATATTTTCATACTCTTCTGGGTAAATGTTAATACCTCCACAAATAATAATGTTTTTTTCTCTTCCCACTATAAAGAGATATCCACTTTCGTCCTGAAATCCAATATCCCCTGTTTTAAACCAACCATTTCTAAATACTTTCGCTGTTTCACTTGGGTTTTTATAGTATTCTTTCATCCGACAAGGAGAGTATATCCAAATTTCCCCGGGAACATTTGCCTTAACCTCATGCCAATATTTATCAGTAATTTTTACTTTTATTTTACTCATGGGTTTTCCCACAGATCCGATTTTATCAGGGTGTTTCCTTAAATTAAGGCAGGAAACTCTGGGACCTAATTCTGTCATTCCATATGTTTCTACCAAATCAATATCCATATATTTATCAAGGAAATTTAAAATTGAACTTTTTTGTATTTTAGCTCCACCAAAACATATTGTCTTTAGTGTACAGACTCCTTCTGGTTTTTTTGTCTTAAGCAACATGTATATTTGTGTTGGAACTAAAGTACAAGTGCTGACCTGATGTTGTAGACAATCCCGCCAAAAAGACTGTGGCAAGAAAGGTCCACGCTCTATTATCAGTGTTCCGCCAACAATGATTGATGTAATGAATTGCGCTGTATGACAATACCCAAAGCACATCGGTAAACATACAAGAAACCTTTCATTTGTTCCATACTTCATCTCGCATATATGCATATTAGCATTCTCTACAATAGCTTGTTCGGATAAGACCACTCGTTTGCCTGTCCCACTTGTCCCCGATGAACCTAAAATAACATTGCATTCACTAAATAGAGTTACTTCTTTCTTTCTTATCAAATTTTGTTTTTCTTTCCCAACAACCAGTAAGGAGAAATTAGATTCACTAGAATCGTAACATAGTAAATGCTGGCCCGCTAAATCTGTTATAACTACATCAATATCTAAATATGAACACAACGACAATATTTCCTTACATGATAATTTTATTGAGGCTAATGCAACATTTTTAGCAACACTAACAGCGGCGAAATATGATAAGACAAATTCATATGAATTATCAAGATAAATGAGTACATTTTTTTTGTAAATAATTTGATCCCAATAATGCTTAATCTCTAGAACACTATCCCATAGTTCTGCATAAGTAAAAGAAATACCGCGATCAATTATCGCTGCTTTTTTACTGTCCTTTTTTTCTTTAATTAAATCAAACAGTTTCATACTATTTCTATCGCCTCCTCATTATTTTTTTGCGTGTCCAAACACTCTAGAATCTATTGTAAAAATTTGTCCCGTTATACCTCTAACTAAATCAGACGATAAAAACAGAATACAGTTAATTAAATCACTAAGATTGTCTTCTGTTGGGAACAAGCTCAAATAATCTGCTGCTTTTCTTTTTTCGGGAAAGTTTTTATTTAACTCTGTTTCTATAAATCCAGGACAAACGACATTAACATGAATTCTATATTTGGCTAATTCTTTTGCTGCTACAATACATATCTGAGAACCTCCTGCTTTGGAGGCAACATAGTTTGCTTGCCGTATTCTTGCAGCTTTCCCTTGACTAGACGATAAAACAAATATTTTTCCTCCAGAGTGTTTCATGTACGATGATACAACTTTTAGAAATTTCATTGTTCCAGTTAAATTTATTGAAATCACTTTTTCCCATTGCTCCGCAGTCATCTCCTCGATTTCAGCATCATCAGTGATTCCTGCACAATTAATGGCAATATCAATTCTTCCGTATTTTTGATAAATATACTCACAAACAAAATTCAACTCTGAAGATTCCCTAATATCACAATGCAGAAAATTATCACCTAATCTCTCTGCTATTTCATTTGTTTTTGACGAAAAATAGGTGGCAATAACCTCGGCTCCTTCTTTGTAAAAACAGTCTACCAAAGATTTCCCAATTCCAGAGGACCCCCCCAAAATGAGTACGATTTTTTCTTTTAACGATACAAACACATAACGCACCTCTTTTCTGTATTTAAACAAACACTATTTACCTTCGTAGTATCCTTTGCAAGCTCCCATCTCGTCAATAAAGCAACCGCCCAAACTGGGTACCCCAGCTGACTTCCCCTTGATTAATCAAATTCATACGGCTACAAATGATATTTTCGAGGTATGTCTTTTAGATAGCAAAAATCACGTCCGGTGGGATGGTACCCTTCTTTCTATTTATTTTAGCCACTCATAACTACTTGGTTATATCCTTTAAAATTATCAGAAACACTCTTATAATGCATGTTCTAGAAGTTATCCATTTTGATCCTTCTGTTACATTGGAATCCCACATAATTTCGCCCCAAAGCCATACAAACATCTCTTAGTAAATATTAATTAATCATGTCATCTCTTCATACCTCGATATTACAACTCACATAAACTACAATGTAATAACTAAACTTATATTGACAATTCGGGCCTATAGTTTAAAAGACTACACCATTTTTCACTCTTCATTTTCTTTTGGTGAGGAGTCGAGTAGTCAATATCATGCTGATTCTTTTCTTCAATTATGCTAAGATTCCATATACTCAATACTCACAGGTTTGTTCTACAGCCAAATTCTATCCCGGACCTGCCAATTTGTAAACGGATTTTGATTCAGTGGTATAATTCTATGTATTAAATGGTAAATGGTCAAAAAATGCAAAAAAAGGGTGCGTTGCAAATAAGCCTATAAAAAACTAGCGAGGTTTGGAGCCCGAAAGGGTTTCCAAACCTCGCCGTTTGCTTTATTCTTAGTTTGTGCAATAAAAGGAAAAGTAAAACCAGTATAAGGTATATGAGCTCCACGGTCATAAGGGTCAAATAGCACCGCGTAGTAAACAAAGGAACCAGCCCCCCTAGACGGGATGGCTGGTCTTCTTCTCGTGTAGCCGCAAGATTAGGGCTAAAAATGTGGAGAGAAGACTCCAGGAGAGCGAGATCCCCAGGTCACTCCCAAATTTTGTGTAAACACCATTTAGGTGCAGATAGAGCAAATTTGATTTATTGCGACAGCATGTTTGTGCGATTGCCGCCTTGTTAACAACATAACGCCGGTGAGGTTGGATGTCAAGGATTGGGAACTGTTTCTCTTGCCTTGGTATCCTACTTTGGCTGTATTACTCAGGCATGCGTTCGACAAAGTATATGGCCATCTGGGCGTGGAACAGGCTCTAATCTTGCCACCATCCAGTCCACTTTCTAGTAATATCCATCATGGCCAGATGCAGAATTTTCAGCAGGCTGTCGTCTGTGGGAAAGACGAATTTGGCCTTGGTTACCTTGCGCAGCTGGCGGTTGAAGTCCTCAATGGCGTTGGTGGTGTAGATCAACCTGCAAACCTCTTGAGGTACTTGAAGCAGGTACTGAGTTTTGCCCAGTTAGACCGCCAGGATTGGGAGATTTTCGGATATTTCTTGTCCCAGTGCTCCCCGAAGGTGTCCAGAGCATCCAGGTTGATGCCAATGGCAATGTACCCCGCTTTCTTCACGATCTGCCCCTTACTGCGAACATGGTAGTGGTTAGCGTCCAGAAATACCACAGCGTAGATGGGTTCCAGGGG
>ENA-OPRR01001059-OPRR01001059.1-human-gut-metagenome-genome-assembly--contig:-NODE-1059-length-25420-cov-10.263946_pt1 | contig 25420 bp, 26 predicted proteins | sample MGYA00241796_ERZ501883 | MGnify/ENA primary metagenome ERZ501883 (study PRJEB25962, sample SAMEA2042406) | human gut metagenome | biome: human gut; feature: human-associated habitat; material: faeces...
TGCCGCTGTTCATTGCCAATCCCACATTTGCTTGAGCCAATGCAGGAGCATCATTGGTACCGTCGCCAGTCATTGCAACAATCTTGCCTTCGGCCTGTTCTTTTTTGATAACATCAATCTTATCTTCCGGTTTGCATTCTGCAATAAATCCGTCTACCCCGGCTTCTTTTGCAATAGTAGCAGCAGTAAGCGGATTATCACCAGTACACATAATGGTTTTAATGCCGATTGCACGCAGACGTTCAAATCGTTCTACCATACCAGGTTTTACAGTATCCTTCAGATAAATGACACCCAGAATACGGTCATTTTCGCAAACAGTCAAAGGAGTACCGCCCAGACTAGAGATCTTTTCCACCTGCTCATGAAGATCTGCGGGAATTACACCGCCCAGGGATTTGATGTACTGCTCAATGGCTTCCGCAGCACCTTTCCGAACTTTGGTACCGTTAGGCAGATCCACGCCGCTCATTCGGGTTTGAGCGGTAAATTCAATGAATTCTGACCCTGTAATTTCTTCACTGTTATCGCCCAAACGACGAGCAAGTTCCAAGGTAGATTTTCCTTCAGGAGTTTCATCATACAAGCTGGTGAGTGCTGCGCAGTGGATCAGATCGCTGCGGTTTGCACCGCCTACCGGAAAGAAATCCGCTGCAAGACGGTTACCGTATGTGATCGTACCAGTTTTATCAAGGATCATGGTATCTACGTCGCCACAAGCTTCCACTGCTTTACCAGACATAGCAATCACATTAAAACGAGTAACACGATCCATACCGGCAATACCAATGGCAGAAAGCAAGCCGCCAATGGTGGTAGGGATCAGGCAAACAGCCAGCGCAATCAATGTGGAAGTCTGCAGCTGCACACCGGAATAAATCCCAATAGGATACAGAGTTACAATGACGATCATAAAGATAATGGTCAAAGATACCAGCAAAGTGCTCAGCGCAATTTCGTTGGGAGTCTTTTTACGAGAAGCACCTTCTACCAATGCAATCATGCGGTCAAGAAAGCTGTTGCCTGCATCGGAAGTGATGCGAATCTTCAACCAGTCAGATACAATGGTGGTACCTCCGGTCACAGAGCAGAAATCGCCGCCGGATTCTCGAACAACAGGAGCAGATTCGCCCGTAATAGCAGATTCATCCACAGAAGCAATGCCTTCGATGACTTCTCCATCACCGGGAATAATTTCACCGGCAGAAACCATTACGATATCGCCTTTTTTCAGCTCGCTGGAAAGAACTGTCCTTTCTGTGCCATCTGCCATAAGCAAACGTGCTTTTGTATCTTTCTGTGTCTTTTTGAGGCTTGCTGCTTGTGCTTTACCACGGCCTTCTGCAACTGATTCAGCAAAGTTTGCAAACAAAACTGTGATGAATAAAACCACACAGACGATAATATTGTAAATTCTTAAATTGGTGCCATGGCTGACATCCCCAAACAGCCCAGGGAAAAAGGAAAGAAGCAAGGTAATGAAACATCCCACTTCGACCACGAACATGACGGGATTTTTCATCATGTAGGCCGGATTCAATTTAGTAAAGGAACCGATCATTGCCTGACGAAATATTTCAGGCGTAATCAGCTTCTGATTCTTTTTGCTCATACGTGTTCCTCCTTATGCCCAAAGGGTTAAATGTTCCGCAATGGGGCCAAGCGCAAGTACTGGGAAAAAGGTCAGTGCCGCAAAGATGTAAACAACAAACACTAGAATTACAGCAAAGCTGAAAGTGTCAGTGTGCAGGGTGCCGGCAGATTCGTTGACAAATCGTTTTTTCATCAAAGACCCTGCAATCGCCAACTGAATGACAATGGAAAGATAACGTCCAAAGAACATGGCAAGACCTGTGGTGATATTCCAGAACATGGTGTTGTCAGCCAAACCCTCAAAACCGGAACCATTGTTTGCGGCAGAAGAAGCATACTCATAAAGCACTTGAGAAAGTCCATGGAAGCCTGGATTGGTGATTCCTTCTAATCCGGACTGTGTTCCAACTGCCAAAGCAGAGAAGGCTAAAATCAACAGCGGGTGAATGATGATACACAGGGCTGTTAATTTCATTTCTCGGCCTTCAATCTTTTTGCCCAGATATTCTGGTGTTCGACCAATCATCAAACCGCAGATAAATACCGCCAAGATCGCATACATAATCATGTTCATCAGCCCGACGCCCTTACCGCCAAACACAACGTTGAGCATCATGTGAAGCATCGGGATCATGCCGCCCAAGGGGGTTAAGGTATCGTGCATGTTATTAACAGTACCGGTTGTAAAGGAGGTTGTAGTCGTTGTAAACATGGCAGATTGTGCAATGCCAAATCGTACTTCCTTACCTTCCATACTCCCCATAGATTGGCTTAAACCGACATCCGCAAGTGCAGGATTCCCCTGGCTCTCTGCCCAGAAGCAAACGGAAAGACCGATCAGGAAAATAATCCCCATAGCAGCGAAGATGCTGCGGCCTTCACGGCCGTACATCCAAACTGTAAAACTTTTACGTACTTTCCCTTGAGACTCAAATGCCTGCTCCGCATCCAGACCAGACTTTGCTTGCGCCATTTCCTGTTTACGGTCATGCACCATTTTGCCAAAGGTGATCACGCACGCACCTGGCAGCAGCATCATGGAATAAAGCTCAATCAGATTCGTAATGATGGTTGGATTCTCAATGGGAGTACTGGAATTTGCACCCAAAAATCCACCGCCGTTTGTTCCTAAGTGTTTGATAATTTCCAACGCTGCAACAGGTCCCATGGCAATAATCTGTTTTGCACCTTCAATGGTATCTACCACAACATTTCCGGAGAAATTCTGCGGAACACCCTGCCAAACCAATAGCAGTCCGCCTACAATAGAAAAAGGAAGCAGAACTCTTGTTGTGATGCGAACCAGATCTGCGAAAAAGTTTCCTACATTGTCTCTGGTTTTACCAGCCAGTCCACGGATGAATGCAACGCAGGCAGCATATCCGCTTGCAGCAGAGACAAACATCATAAAGATGATTACCACCATCTGAGATAAGTAAGACAGTCCAGACTCACCGGAATAATGCTGAAGGTTGGTGTTGGTCATGAAGCTGATGATCGTATTAAAAGAAAGGGTTTCTTCCATATTTCCAACCCCATTCGGATTGAAAATCGGAAGACTTTGCATTCTCAAAATGATATATCCTAGAAGAATCATTACGCCGTTGGTTGAAATCAGCGCCAAAGCGTATTTTTTCCAGTTCATTCCGTTTTGAGGTTTAATACCACTGATCTTATAGATGGCGCCATCCACGCGATCAAAAACCGGATCGGCAAAAGTATGTTTTCCGGCTGCAATATGATAAACATAAATGCCTACCGGAACTACCATTATCAGATAAAGGATAATGGTCAATATAATTTGTAGCATGATAATTTCCTCCTGCTGGTTTTAAAATTTTTCCGGGTGTACCAACGCATAAACCAGATAAGCACCCAGCAGTAAAACAACCATTCCAAGAACAATCATGTTCTTTCCTCCTTATTCATTTCGATCTACTTGCTTTTGGCACCAGCTGATTAACAACAAAATAAGCCAAACGCAGCCTGCCAAAATTGCTATCATGATAAAATCCATCATAACGATTTCCTCCTCTTTGGTTTTACACGAAATATTGTAGCAGTGTTGCTGTGAAATTGGTCTTAGCGTTTTTTATATGGGATAAAGATTCCATTAAGAAAGCGCCCGATCCCCATTGGATCAGACGCTTTCAAAGATTTCGATGAAATTTTTTATATAAACAAATAACGCTGCCTATTTATGCCAGATGGACAACGTTATTCAAGTATCTTGATATACAGACTTTTCTTTATTGCCGTATCATTCGATACCCTACACCAATATGGGTTTGAATATATTGGGGCACAGAAGGGTTATGCTCAATCTTTTTCCGCAGAGTTGCCATAAACACCCGCAAAGATGGCGTATCCGATGCAGATGGACTTCCCCATACTTCTTTTAAGATATAATTATGGGTCAAAACTTTCCCGGTATTTTTCGCAAGGACACAAAGCAGTTTGTATTCAATAGGAGTCAAATGAATCTCTTTTTCATCCATATACGCGCATCCAGCAGCAAAATCAATGGTCAAATCTCCATTGTGGTACACACTGCTTTGTACTTGGGAAGAAGTTTCATCTGTCCGGCTTCTGCGTAAAGCCACGCGCAGCCGGGCTAAAAGCTCATCAATACTGAAGGGTTTTGTCAAATAATCGTCGGCCCCCGCATCTAACGCTTCTACCTTATCCTGGTCCTCGCTTCTGGCACTTACTACGATAATAGGTACATTGCTCCATCCGCGTACTTTTTGGATAATTTCAACTCCATCCATATCGGGTAATCCCAAATCCAAAATAATCACATCTGGGTTATAGGAAACGGCGTCCAAAAGTGCACCTGCTCCATTTTTCGCGGTGTGATACTGATAATCCTGGGTATCTAACGTTGTTCGTATTAAATTTGTGATAGCAGGATCATCCTCTACCACAAGAATCTTGGGCTTATACATGGTCGAAATTCACTTCCTCTAAAGGTAATGTAAACGAGAACACCGCACCATGGGGTTTATTATCGCTGACAGAAAGTTCTCCTCCATGAGCGTCTACAATAGATTTGCATAAGCTCAAACCTAGACCTAACCCTCTACGGCTGTCCGCTTTGCCAATATCCGCAGTGTAAAACATATCAAATAAATGCTGCTTCGCTTCATCGGAAATACCCGGTCCGTCATCCGAAATACGGATGCGAACCATCTTTTTCTCCTTTTGAGCTGATAAACAGATATGAGACCCTTCCGGCGTATATTTGATCGCATTGTTTACAATGTTGATAATGACTTGGACAATCAATCGAACATCCATTTTCGCCATCAAAAGATCGTCCGCAAGTTCTACTGACAGCTCATGTTCGGATGCCTTTCGGTCTATATGGGAGATCGCCTCTCGAAACACATCGTCGATCAGTTCCGCATTCATCTGGAGATGCATGGTTCCATTTTCGATCCGTGTAATGGACAGTAGATTCTCTGTAAGGTTGACCAACCACATGGAGTCGTCATAGATAGAACTGTATATCTCTTGTTTTTTGTCTTCATCTAATAATATACTTTTTTCCATTAAAACACCAGCATTTCCACTAATACTGGTAAGGGGTGTACGAAGGTCATGAGAAATTGCCCGCAACAAGTTGGAACGAAGACGTTCCCGCTGTGTTTCCATTTCAATCGCTTGTTTCTCAGCCCGAAGTCTTCGACGTTCCAAAATTAACCCACATTCGTTTAGAAGGGAAATCAGCAAGTTTTTCTCGAACACTTCCAACGGCGGATAGTATTTTGATGGAATTCCGATCACGCCCATAACTTCTTGATTACCTCGAACAGACAAATATAGATTTTGCGCGTGAGATAATGTGTTCGTGGTAGCTCCAGCGTGTTTGTTGTTTTTTACAACCCAGTCTGCAACGCCTATTTCTTCCGCAGTCATTGCACCAATCATTTTATTTGTTTCTGACTGTGGACAAACCTGAAATTCCAGTTCTTTACCCTTCATTGCCAGCGAATACAAAACCGGTCGATCTAGAAGCGCTCTTATCTGTTCTGCTGCAAGAGCAATAATTTCCTGTTCATCCCGCCCTTGCTGCATCTTTTGGCTACTATTCATTAGGAGTTCCATATAGTAAGCTTTTTGAGCAGATTGGCGAGCTTGTTTTTTTACACGGGTTGCCAATGAGCTGGAAATAATACTGGCTGTCAGCATAATTAAGAAGGTAACCGGATAATCCGGATCGGTAGCTTCTAATGTAAATCTTGGAACTGTAAAAAAGAAATTGAATGAGATAACGCTAAGTAACGATGCAAGCGCTCCATACAAATGACCATGCGTCCAAATTGCAGTGATTAAAACTCCCAAAATATACACGATAATGATATTTGCTTCACGAAGACCAGTAGCATAAAAGCCAAAGCTTATAATTGTTGTCAAAAGTGTAATCAGTACCACCTTCAACAAATCAATCCATCTAAATTTCTGTTCCTCTTTTCGAAGCAAATTAAATTTTCTCTTATAGAACGGCTGAGCATCCGGAATGATATAAATATCAATATCTCCGGCTAATTTCGTCAGTTTGTCGGCTAACGTCTTACTCCGTAAAAATATTTTTGATTGGTGATTTGTTCTGCCCAAAACGATTTTCGTAATACCGCTAACCTTAGCATATTCTGCGATTTGTACAGCCGGGTCATCACCATAAACAGTAGCAATTTGAGCACCTAATTGTTCTGCCAGGCGAAGATTATCCCTTAATCTTTTTAAGCTCTCCCCTTTCAACTCTTTTGTTTCAGGAGTTTCAACAAATAAAGCCGTAAATCCACTGTGGAAAGCCTCCGCCATACGAGCAGCAGTTCGGATCACTTTGGCGTTGGATGGAGAGCTCGAAAGACAAATTAAAATATGCTCTCCTGCTTTGGCAACCGTTTCATTTCCACTTTTTTGCGCATTTCGGCTTAAACGATCGGCAGTACGACGCAAAGCAATTTCACGAAGTGCTGCCAAGTTATCTCTTGTAAAAAAATGATTGAGAGCACGGGAAGCCTGATTTTTACGATACACTTTTCCCGACTGCAACCGAGCGATTAAATCATCGGGTTCGATATCAACCAGCTCCACTTGATCTGCAGAGTCAAACACAGAGTCAGGAATCCGTTCACTAACGGCAACTTGTGTAATAGATGCCACCAAGTCATTGAGGGATTCCAAATGCTGAACATTAACGGTTGTATAAACGTCGATACCTGCCCGCAGGAGTTCTTCCACGTCTTGATAACGTTTAGCATGACGACATCCTGCCGCATTGCTGTGTGCTAATTCATCCACAAGCATGATTTGAGGATGACGTTTGAGTGCAGCATCTAAATCGAATTCTTTGAGTTTAATTCCTTTATATTCAATTTCTCTATTGGGAAGCTGTTCTAATCCTTCAAGCAATGCAAGGGTATCAGGTCTGGTGTGACGCTCAACATACCCAACCACGATATCGATTCCTTGTTTTTGAGCTTGATGTGCAGCTTCAAGCATAGCATAGGTTTTACCCACACCTGCTGCATAGCCAAAAAATATTTTGAGACTTCCTTGTCTTTGATTCTCTATATGCCCATTAAAAGCAACTTCCATATTTTGCAATGTTGCATCACCCCATTTTTCTATCCTTATTAATTATATCATATTGGGGCTTTTTGTGATGTAAAGAAGACGCCTGTGGCATTAAGATTCTATTAAGAACAGAAATCTTAATTTCTTATTTACAGCACTTGGTATCCTCTAACACCATCTTTTTATGCTTTATGATATACTCCCAAGCATAAAAGAGAAGATAAAGAGGTATCAGAAATGATGAGCAGACAATGCTGTATAAATCATTATCACAAAAGCAACTTTGCTGACAGATATATATTATCCCTTTTAAAAGGCAACCAAGTAGAACTGGAAGATAAAATGAAAGCATATTTCAGCCACCATCCGATTATGCTTTGGGGAATCGTTTTCGTTGGAGTTCCTATCGGGATCTTATTAGCAGTTGGACTTACAACGATAGTATTCGGACTGATACTTTTAGGGATAACCTCTTTCATGTAATCCTGAAATCATTTCATGAATGTTATCTTGGTTATTTAATTTTCATTCCCCTTTTCGACTTGTTGGGGACTGTGCCTCGATCCCTGTTAAACACAGAATTGCACTCTGGGGATGTGTGTCCGTCAGACGCTTTTGGAAGGGTTGCCAAGACACCTTCCTTCTGTTTCTGTTTCGGTTAAACAGCGGATTCATTACGGATCGTATCCTTGATCCAACCGCACTCAAACGAATGGTATTGCGTAAGATCTTTTTGCCCGCGGATCCGGATCACAATTTGGAACAGGGCTCTCAGATTCACGGGGACCAATGCAACAATAATGTGGTGTAACTTCACCGAGCATGTGAACTCCATCACCATTTAAGTGGTACTGAGAAAATGTGTATACGATGCCTTTGAGTTCCAGCCCATTAAGATAGAGAAAAAGATAGATTAACGAGTTCATATCATCGCATTCCACATCCGTACTCTAATTTTCTGGTTTCTTAATACGCTTCCGATATTCTTGAGGAGTCATGCCGGTGACTTTTTTAAACTGTTTCGCAAAATATGATAGATTTTGAAAGCCACAGGATATGGCGATATCATGTATCTTTTGATGGTTTTCTATAAGCAATTCCTGAGCATGTTGGATTCTCTGTTGGTTGATATAGTCCACAAGAGATAAGCCCGTTCTTTCTTTAAAAAGGTGGGAAATATAATCTGGGCTTAAATAGACTGCTTGAGATATGGTTTCTCTCGTCAATTCATCATTAATATGCTCTTTGACATAAGTCTTAATGTCAGTAATAATGTCGGTGTTTTTTGAAATTTGAAGAGCGTATTGTTCGTATCTTAGAAGAATCGTATTAATGAATTTCTGTAAATTTGAGATGGAATCACACGCGTGCTCCAGTTGCTTGGAGATATCGTCACTGGCAAGTAAAACCCGCGCGCTTTTTCCTTTTCGTCCTAAAGCAGAGTAAATAAGTTGGATAAAGTCATAGTAAAAACTGATAAGCTCTTTTCGAGTAAGAGAATTATCCCGGCTCATTTCTCTAAAAAAACTGGCAACTCTCTCACGAAGTGTAGAAATGTTTTGGGTTATCAATAATGAGTACCATGTTTCTGTAGGAATAGACCACTCCCTGTAATGGAAGGAGGACTGTTCATTCAAAATTACATTTTGATTTTGAACCTGGTTTTTTAAAATAGCCAATCCCTCGGAAATCTTTGTTTGAATCTGGGGCAGCTCACATGCTTCTGTAACATATGATACAAAGTTACCTCCAAAAACTTGGACGAGGGTACTATGCGCTTCACTGACTGTTTGATAGATCATTTCCTTGGAGGTCTGTTCGGTTGGCACAGGAATAAGCAGGGTCCATTGATTGAGGAGTACAATATCAGGAGAAGAAATGTTTTTTGAAAATATTTCACTTAGTATGTTCTTTAACGCATATTCTAAAAGATTCGGCTCCCATTGTTCTTTGGACTGAATCTGTTTACTCTGAATAAGAATAAAGTAGTATGATCGATTGATCATACTCGTAGAAAGGTGAAATCTGGAAATTTCATAAAGAATGGAAGTAGGTGTGGAAGGTGTCATCCCTAAAGCTAATCTTCTCCATAAATCTTCTTCCAATTTCTCTTTGCTATGATGCCAAAAATCTGCTTCCTGCCGTAAAACTTTCTCTTGCGCGAGACGGGTGAAGTTTTCAATAGCTTTCTTTACCGCTTCCAAAAGCTCCGCTTGATTAACAGGTTTTAGCAAATAGTCACTGCTGTTTAATTTAAGTGCTTTACTGGCGTATTGAAATTCTGCATGGGAAGTCAGGAAAATACAAGCAACGTATTTCCCCAGCGATTGCGCCCATTCTAGAAGATCTAAACCTGAACCTTTTGGCATTTCAATGTCGCTGAGTAAAATATGAACATCTTGTTCTAAAAAGATCTTTTGCGCTTGGGAAAAAGAGTAAGCGCAGAAGATCTTTTGAATGCCTAAAGCTTCCCAGTCTAGTTTTTTCTTTATGCTTTCGACGGTGTAATATTCATCGTCGACAATGAGTAAATTTAGGGAATTCATGCTGATGTGTCCTCCTTGGCGGATCAGAAAAAACTATTTTAAAGTTTGCATGGCAACAAGCCCTTTGTTGATTGGAGGGGCTGTTTGGTGTGCGGAACATAAATGTCAATTTGAGCCCCCGCAGAAGGGCGGTTTGAAAAACAAAAATCACAATCTCCTAAAAGCAGCCTCGCACGCTGAATGACATTACTGATGCCAATGTGCTCGTGTTGAACAGAGTTTACGTACTCGTCCACGTTTTGAAGTTTTTGGAGCAAATCCGGTCTGAAACCGTTGCCAGTGTCCCAGATACACACATGGGTATAGGCTTTTCCTTCTTTGGTTATGGAATGAGTGGAAATATGAATTTCTGTCGTTTTTCCCACTTCGACTTCATATTTGATGGTGTTCTCCACAAAGTTTAGGAGCAACCATGGAACGACAGGTGTGTCCAGCGTCAGAGAATCAATATCGGTTACCATGATAATGGCATTTGGATAGCGGATGCTACTCAACTCAATGTAATTTTGGACATGCTGAATTTCACGATCCAAAAGAATTGTGGAGTCAGAGTATAAGGTAAATCGGAGATGATTGCTAAGAACTTGGGTCATTTTTTGTGCCAAACCAGTTTCGTTGGATTCTGAAAGCTGGTAAATCATATTTAAACAGTTCAGCAAAAAATGAGGAGTAATCTGTAATTGCAGTTGATCGATTTCAATCTGTTTTCGAGTAAGTTTTTCTTCATAAACATCGATTTTTAAAGAATGAATTTCCTCCACCATACTATTGAAGGTGCTTATCATTTCTTTGTATTCCACAGGAACATTTTTTTCTGACACAAAAACGTGAAGCTGTCCATTTTTAACCTGTTGAAAAGCTTGTGTAAGCTTTGTTACGGTTGCCAGAATCCATCGGTTCAAAAATGTGATGTTAACTACCAAAATAGCAGAAACAGCAAACGCTACAAAAATAATCACTGGGAAAAAAGTACTGATGCGGCTGGTGATCTGCTGATCTGGAATGAGTGCAATCAAGGAGAGATTGGAAAAAGGGACCTTTTGTGCAACCAAAAGGTTTGTTTCACCGTTTATTTCTACCATTTGGTAACCGTCATTGGTGTCGTTGTGAAAATCAGAGATTGAGATGTTTTTTTGAGAAGAAAGCAAAGCTCCAGAACAAGTGGCAAAATACAGATTGTTTTCTGTAATATCTCCTTTTCCGTTGATTTCTTCAATCATTTCATCAATTTTGATCCACGCCCCAATGTAACTGTTTTGTACCTGAAGAGTTTGCTTATGTGTGATAAAGAAGCAATAGAAGTGCAAAAAATTTTGCCGTTCCTATCCGACACTTGGCCATTGTGTCGGATAGGTCGGGCGGTTATTCGGGCAAGTCAATCTTGCCGACAAAGCTGTAATAAATCTCAATGTCCTGCCTGCGGGTGCCGTTCTCGTCATAGCTGCACTCATGCACGACGATTTTCTCAATCATTTCCCGCAAGAGGGTGGGGGTCAATTCCTCAAAGGCAAGGTGCTTTCGGACGATACCCATAAACTTTTCCGCATTGACGGTGGCGGCCTGCGACTTGGAAAGTTCCTCCTGCAAAGCGGCGGCGCGGTCTTTCAGTTCCCGCTGTTCCTGCTCATAGTCTGCCGACAGTTCCATGAAACGCTCGTCGCTGATTTTGCCGTTCACATTGTCCTCATACAGCCGCTTGATAATGCGGCTCACTTCGGCAATGCGCTCCTGCGCCTGTTCAAGCTGCTTGGTGGCTGCGGCGGTCTTTCTCTTGCCGCCGATCTCGTTCTGCTGGATAAGCAGCTTCACAAAGCGGCTCTCATGCTTGGCGGCATACTCGGTCACTTGCCGGAGATTGGAGAGGACACCGGCGGTCAACAGGTCGGTGCGGATAAAGTGCGCCGTACAGTCGCGGGTGCGCTTCTTGTAGCTGCCGCAGATGTAACAGTCCTGCTTGCGGTTCTTGTTCTGATACCGCTGCTGGTACATCACATGGCCGCAGTCGGCGCAGAACAGCATACCGGAGAACAGCCCCACTTCATCATAGCGGTTCGGGCGTTTGCGCTGCTTGCGTAACTCCTGCACGCGCTCCCATGTTTCCCGGTCTATGATAGGCTCATGGTGGTTCTCAAAAATGGCCTGCTTCTCCACGGGGTTCTCTACACTGTGCTTGACCTTGTAAGAGGGCTTCTCCGTCTTGAAGTTTACCAGACAGCCGGTGTACTCCCGGTTTTCGAGGATATGAACGACGGTGTTTGTCGCCCATTTACACTCATAGCCGGGGTGGTAGCGGCGTGTGCTGCCTGTCCTGCGGTATTCCAGCGTCCCCGGCGTGGGGATTTGCTGCTCCGTAAGCATACGGGCAATCTTGGTCGGGCCATTCCCGGCAAGGCAAAGCTGGTATATCTGCTGGACAACCGGCGCGGTTTCCTCGTCAACGATATAGTTCTCGTCCTCGTCCATGAGGTAGCCATAGACCGGCTTGCTGGTAACGGGCTTGCCGCTCATGCCTTTTGCTCGTTTTACTGCCTTGATTTTCTTGCTCGTATCTCTCACCAGCCATTCGTTGAACAGATTTCGCAGAGGGGTAAAATCGTTGTCCATGCCGCCGTTTGCGCTGTCCACATTGTCGTTGACAGCGATAAAACGCACTCCCTTTTGAGGGAACAGCATTTCCGTGTAAAACCCTACCTGCAAGTAGTTTCGCCCTAACCGGCTCATGTCTTCTTGTGTCAAGTAGGGACTAAAAAAATTTGAGAATTTACAAGCCGTTCATAGGTGGACAACCACCCGTGAACGGCTTGCGTTTTCTCTATGCTCTTTTGCCGTTCTTTGTGCAACGTTTCTTATACGCCGTCTCAAACGCCTCCTTCATTGGAGTGACCGGAAGTTCGTTGTCAGGCTTGGACAGATACTCGAACCGGATGCCGTTCTCCCTGAACTTTCGCTCAAACCTTATGAAAGAGGAAGTGTCCCGGCTAATCCGTGAGGTGTCACGGGTGAGGATCGTACCGATGTCCTGACGCTTGGCTTCGCTCAGCAGGAAGTTCATGATACCTTCCGTATGGACGCCGGAGATGCCGTCTGCTGCCATCGCAGCAGCCACCTCATAGCCTTTGTCCTTCGCATAGCGTTCCAGCTCTTCCCGCTGGTCTGCTGCCGCAAGCTGATCCGCACAGGCAACGCGGATATAAAGAAATACTTTCATTTGGCTTCTCCTTCTGATGTAGTGAGGAAGTCCTTGAACTTCCAGACGATTTCTATGTTGTCAAGATCGTAAATGTAGACCGCAGAAATGAATGCGTGGGTCAGCTCATAGGTCAGAGCTTTGCAGTCGGCGTACTGTTCGCAGACCGCATCCAGCTTTTCATCTGAACAGGCGGTCTCGGAGTCAAGCTCCTTCATCCGCTCGTGACTGCGCTGGATTACTCCATCGTTTTCAGCAATCTTCACATCCGTTGCCGCCTTCTGCTGAATGTACGCCTCCTTCGTGATGCTTCCGGCTGCATACTTCTCGTAGAGCCTCAGCTTGGACGCCTTGTGCTGCTCGTTCTGCTTTTGCAGAGTGCGGATTTTATCAGCACATTCCTTGATGGCAGATTTCCGCAGATCACCGACTTCGCGGTTCTGCATTGCTTCCTTCTGTGCCAAAGCAAGAAACTGAGTAAGGGCATGGAAGACAACCTTCTCAATATCCATTTCCGGAAAGCTCCTGCCAACCGGACAGTCTGTGTTTCCGTTGTTGACCGAGTGAATGCACTGGAAGTATCGAATGCCAGCCTTGTTCTTTCGGCGTGTCATAGCACGTTTACAGTTACCGCAGCGGACGAGTCCCTTGAGCGGATAGTCATGCTGCTTGCGCGTGGGATTCTGTCCTCCACCTCGAATGACCTTCTGAGCAAGCTCAAAGTCTTCCTTGCTGATAATAGCTTCATGCGTTCCTTCTACGATAATCGGCTCATTGACAACACGCTTTTTTGAGCCGACACCGCAGGACTTCATTTTGCGGCTGACCAGTGTTCCGGTGTAAACAAGGTTTTTGAGGATGTTATAGACCATCACGGTTTCCCAACTGATTTTCTCGCTCATGTTACTGAACTTCTTCTTGTCGGGATGCTTGCTCTTGAAGTATTGCCCCGGCGTCGGGATGCCGTCATCATTCAGGTTGCGGGCGATCTGAGAGGTGTTGCTGCCTTCCAGAGCCTCGCGGAAAATACGACGGATCACATCAGCCGCCTCCGGGTCTACGGCAAGTTTGTTCCGAATGGAGGGATGCAGGACGTAGCCGTATGGAGCGTAGCCACCGACATACTTACCCTGCTTCATCATCTGGATTTTTGCCGATGTGGTCTTTACGGAGAGGTCTTTGCTGTATGCCGCATAGATGATGCTGCGCATAACCACTTCCAGACCGCCCGTTGTGCCTTTGTAATCGTCGCTGTCATAGCCGTCATTGATAGAGATAAAGCGGACGCCCATGAATGGAAAAGTGCATTCCAGATAGTTTCCCGTTTCAATGTAGTCACGAGAAAAGCGGGAAAAGTCTTTGACGCAGATCAGGTTAATCTCGCCGCGCTTGACCTTCTCCATCATCTGCGTGAACTGAGGACGGTGAAAATTCGTGCCGGTATAACCGTCATCCGCAAACTCAGACCGCTGACAGTGAGACAGCTCCGGATGATTGTCAAGAAAGCGATTGATGAGCATACGCTGGTTGCCGATGCTGTCACTTTCCGCCTTGCTGCCATAGCCGGTATCTTCATCAGCCATTGAGAGGCGGATGTAGATGCCGATGTTGTATTCCTTGCTCATTTACATCGCCTCCTGTACTTCCTTGATACTCTGAACGGTCAGAGCGTAAATATCGCCGTATTTCATGACCAGCTCGATTGAGCCGTCCTCATGGACTTTCACAAGCTCTACGGACTCGTCAACCAACTCCTGAGAGAGCATCGTTGTACCGCTGACGGATTTCATCAGCGTGAGCCACTTATTGTCCTCGGACATTGCCTCGGCAAACTTTACCTTCCGCTGAACCGCTTCATCCAACCGCCGTGAAAGATCGGCATACTGCTCATCGTAGGCTTTCTTGGCAAAGGCGTATTCCTCTTCATCGAGAACGCCTTCCGTGAAGTCCTCATAGAGACGGGTACGCTTCTTGGAAATACCGCTGAGTTTCAGATTCAGGCTTGTAATGAGCGCATTCTGCTGATCTCGGATGCTGCGTTCACCTTCGCTGTTTCTCAGTTTGGCAAGCAGCTTGTCGTAATTGAGAGCCGCCTTGACTTGAAGCTGAATCGCCGCAAGCACATCGGCTTCGAGTTTGTCCTGCCGCGTATAGTGTGGCGTACAGAGATTGCCGCGCTTGACGGATGAACTGCACTCATAGAAGGCGTACCATGCGCCGTCCTTACGCTTGTCAACGCGCTTGCGATGGAAATAGAGCTTCCTGCCGCAGTCTGCGCAGACGATTTTGTCTTCAAAGAGATTGATCAGCGTAGCGCGGATTTCCTCCGTGCGCTCCATCTTCTCAACTCTTGTCCTTGCAGCAGCGTCGCGCATTTCTCGTACCTTCTGGAAGTCCTCACGGGAGATAATCGCCTCGTGCGTATTGGGAAAGACGATCCATTCCTCGCGGTCGATATGCTGATTCCTGACGCCCTTGTAGATGGCGTTCAGCGTCCGTCCGAGAACGGTATCTCCGACGTAATGGGGATTATCCAGAATGGTAGTGAGTGAAGACTTGTTCCAAATCTTCTTTGCCGTAGCATTGCCTGTGCGGACGCCGACCTGATACTTCTGAAACTCCGGATTGGGCGCATTCATTGCATCAAGCCGGTCTGCAATCGCAGGAAGGGACAGTCCTTCAATCTTCCATTGGAAAATCTTCCGGACAATCGGCGCGGTTTCCTCATCGAAGACCATATTGCTGTGTTCCTCATCCCAGCGATAACCATACGGGAGATTGCGCTTCTTGAACTCTCCGCTTTCCATCTGTGCCTTGAGCGCGGTGGAAACCTTGCGGGAGATGTCTTTCGAGTAGAGTGTGTTGATCATGTTTTGCAGAGGGATGATGAGGCTTTCGCCGGAGCCGTCCGCATCAAAGTTATCGTAGTTTTCCTTGATGGCGATAAACCGAAGCCCGATCTGCGGAAAGACCCGTTCCAGATAGGTTCCTGCCTCGATGTAGTCTCGCCCGAACCGGCTGAGATCACGAACCACAAGGCACTTGATCCTGCCGGTGCGGATGTCGTTCATCAGACGGTTGAACTCCGGTCTATCAAAAACCGTTCCTGTTCGTCCGTTGTCCACATAGGTATCTATCAGATTCAGGTAGGGACGCTCTGCAATGTAGGACTTGCAAATCTCAATCTGATTTGCGATGACATCCACCTTTTCGGACTTGCCGCTGTTTTCAACGGAAAGACGGGCATAGATGGCTGTTGAGAAGACCTCGGAAGAAACAGGTTCGATAACCGGCTCTTCGACTGCAATTTGTTTTCTGCTTTTTCTTGCCATTTGCTCATCCCTCCCTTATACGGCAATATCCAGTTCGTCGGCATAGCCGAGAATGTATTCAAGCGTCTGCTGGTATTCGTCCCTATATTTGAAAACGATTTCGATTGCATGGTTTTCGTGAATCAGGATGCGGTCAACCAACGACATCAGCACACGGCGGTTCAGCTCTTCGACGTTTTCATACTGCTTGAAAAGCATCACCCAGTTTCGTTCAGTCGTACCGGTTGTCACCGTCTGCTTCATTTCTTTTTTAACCCGCAGAAGCGCGTCCTGCTTGCCCTCAATGATTTTGGTGTAGCTGTTGCGGAACTCGAAGTATTCCGACTTATCAATGACGCCGCCGATGAAGTTCTCGTAAAGCCCCAGCTTGAGCTTTTGGTACCGTTCAATCTCTTCCTCGATTTTGGCGATCTGAGCTTCGTAATTGAAAGCCTTACGGCTCTGAGACGGAAGCCGTTCTATCATCGCAAGCGCGTGTTCCAGATTGATGACAAGCTCGATCTGGTCATGAATGGCACGGAAGACCTTCTCTTCAACCTCTTTTGCGGCGATGCTGTGCGGGCTGCACGTCCGGCTGTGCTTATTGGTGGAGCAGACGTAGTAAATGTACTTTTTCGTCTTTGACGGGACGGTCTTGCGGATCATTGGCTGCTGACAGTCTCCGCAGAACAGGAAGCCGGAAAACAGATGCGCTTCGTCCTGATCGGGCGAACAGCGCATATCGCGCTGCATCATGACCTTGACTGCCATGAAGTCCTCGTAGGACACAAGAGCTTCATGCGCATTTTCAACCTTGACCCACTCGGATTCATCCTTGCTCTTCACAACGCGGACTTTGTAGTTGGGAGTGCCGCGCTTGCCCTGAGCCAGAACGCCGATATAAACCTCGTTGGTGAGAATACGCTGGACGGCTTTGTACGTCCATTTTGCGGTATCGCCGGTTTTGAAGACGGTATCAAACTTCACACCGGCGGAATGCTTGTATTCCATTGGGGACAGGACGCCCATCTGGTTCAGACGCTTTGCAATGCGCCCAATGGAGAAGCCGTCCTTGTACATGGAAAAGATCATCTGCACATATTCGCTGACCGCTTCATCCACGATGAGCTGGTTTTTGTTCTCCGGCGATTTCATGTAGCCGTAAGGCGCGAACGAGCCGACGAACTCACCGCTCTTCTGCTTGACTTCCAAACTGCTTCGGATTTTCATGGAGATGTCCTTGCAGTAAGAATCGTTAATCAGGTTTTTGAACGGGATAACAAAGGAGTCGGACTGCGGATCACCGGTCAGACTGTCATACGCATCATTGATTGCGATGAAGCGAATGCCGAGCTGCGGGAAAATCTTTTCAATGTAGCGCCCGCCGTCGATGTAGTTTCTTGAGAAGCGGCTGAGATCCTTGACCACAATGCAGTCAAGCGCACCCTTGCGGATTGCCTCTTCCAGCTTTTTGAATTGAGGACGATTGAAGGAAACGCCGCTGTACCCGTCATCCACAAACGGCTCACAGACCAGCTCCAAATCCTCATGTCTTGCGATATAGTCCTCGCAGATGGCTCTCTGGCTGGCGATGGAGTTGCTTTCAACTTTATCTCCATCCTCACGGGACAGACGGCAATAGATCGCCGTGCGGTAAACCTTGTCTGGCATAAAAATAACCTCCGTTTTTCTGTTTGGTGTGGTACATCAAATCAGAAAGACGAAGGCTTGCTTCAACTCTTATGAAGAGGAACACGAAAACGCCACATGACCATCAGGGCAAGCGGCTTAATCCGTATTCTTCTTTTTTTGACCGATTTCATTATACCACAGGCTCAATCGCTTGTCCATAGAACCGGGTGAAAAGATTCAGACTGTTCATAAATCAAAGCCCTCTCAGATAGTGTTCCAGACACTCTTCCATCGTCGTGTCCGTCTCGGCGAAGCTGATCTTCACCACTGTCTTCCCGTCCAGATAACAATAAGGATTTCTGATCTGCTTGATGAACTCCCTCAGCCTGTCCTCTCGCGGTGCCGCAGGATCAAGCCGGACGCTGCTTCTCTGAACGAGTGTGCTTCGGTCAACCGTTTTCGGGCTGACGTTTTTCATTGTTTCAATGCCCATCATATTCTAAGCACCTCCTGTTTCGTAGAACTATTCAGGACAAAAGGATATGGCAGAGCATCTTGTGAAGACACTCTGCCACATAGTTTTCATCCTGAAACTATATAGTAAGTTTCTTTTGGGTTTGTTTCGTTGTCCGGCATATTTGCAGCTCGCGCCCCTGCCAGAAGAACTTTGCAGTTCCGGGAATGCTGCGGACTACCAACGGTTAATCGGTATCATGGGACTCTCACCCCTCCGAGGATCGCTCCGAGCCGCCCATTCAAAGAAAAGACGGAAGTATCATTATACCCGGCATCTGCATCGTCGCAAGCAGCCGCACCACACGGCTGTTATAGCTCTCCGGAGGTCGCTCACTCCCTTTCGGGAGGTCTTGGCGTCGGAAGCTGTGTTGCTTCGCAGAAGCGGAAAGATCCGCAGCACTGAACTATTCAGTTTTCAAGGAGCAGTGAAGTGGTCTGATTGACCCTTTCACTTTACAACGGACATCTTTTTGCCGTTTGTTGAGTACCGCTCAAAAAATTCTTTGAAATTTTTTCTGCACCGCTGCTTTGAGGTCAAATGCAGCTCTGATGCCGATGCCTTTCCTTCGGGCAAACTCTCGAAGAGTCAGTCCTTCACGGGTCATCGCAAGATACAATTCGCGCTGCTTCTCTGTCAGAATGGAAAGAAGCTCCTTCTCTTTGAGGGCGGTGATCAGTTCCTCCATGCAGTCGCGGGAGTCTGCCAGCCATGCAGCGGACTTCACATCGTCCTCCGGCATAGCGTCAAGGGACAGCACGGTATCAGAAATTTTCTCTGCGCCGTCCTCATCCTCAGAGGTGTTGTCAGAGCCATACGAGCGTCTGATCCGCTTTTCCTCTGCGCGAAGGATTCTCATAACCTTGCGGTCAACCTCGGAAACTTCGCCGGTTCGTTTCACGCGCACCATGCACTTGCCGTCCTCCGTAGTCCATAGGTCGTAATCGAACGCGATAGGGGTCTTAGGGATTTTCATTGTTCATCCTTTCCGCTGCGCGGGAGCAGCGGGAAGGGTGAAGACAGAAAAAGAGCCGCATGACGGTGAGGTTTGAATCCCATGCCGATAAAACAGAGCAATTAAACTCTGTCTCATGCGGCATTAGGATGACTTCACCTATCAGGCGGCTCCACAGCTCAGCTATGACATATATTTTATTTTAGAACAGAGGCTTGTCCTCCGGTTCTTACTTGGTACGCGGTCGCAGTCTTCTCATATTCAGCACATCAAAGACTGTGATCCGCCCGCATTTCTTGCACTTGGATTCTACATGACCCCTCGTGTCCTCGTAGACAGCAATGGCATTATGCTGACAATAGGGACATTTCAGGTATCGGGGCTTCTGCTGGGAAATGGCAACTCTTGCCCTGCGGATTTTTTCGATCAGCTCCGGCGTCGGTTCCTGAACCCGAATGGATGCTCTCTTCATTACCACACCTCCAATGGGTCAACATACTCACTGAATGGACGATCTACCATGTAGCCGAGCTGACGAAGGCGGATAGACGCCGTTGTCTTGGAGACACCGAACAACCGGCAGAAAAGGCGCAGCGTTAAGTGATCACCATACGAATACCTCCCCTCGTAATTGATCAGCGGCGTTTCTGCAAACCGACGCATTGCCAGGTCAACCTCTTTTTGAGGAAGCAGGATCGCCGCGCCCAAGACATTTGCTTGCCACTCGTTCCAGTCCTCGCGGGTTTTCAGCTCTCGCGGCGTATAGGCTGTCCGTGCGGAATATTTCATTTCGCAGGACGCCTTTACCTCTTCCGATTCCAGTTGGAAGAGAATCTGATGGGCGCACTCGTGGGCAAGGGTAAATCTGCGCTTGGCGCAGAGCCGCTGCACGTTGCCGGATCGAATGAAGCTCTCGTCCAAGATGACCTGATTACGCTTCAAAGCCAGTGTGCGCGTAATACCAAGTTCCGTGATCTTGTACTCAGTGTCGGCATAGGCAGTGACACCGCAGATGCTTCCGTCCGGCGAGAGACGGGCGAATGATACGCGAAGACCGAGATAGTTCTTTGCAAACTGATCAATGGGTGTTGGCAAAGCTGATCGGTCGGGCTTGTCCGCCTCATCCCCGAAAAAGAACCGGTTGAAGTCCTTTGTTGTTGAGGCTGCAATTTCTTCAAGTTGTCGCTGGGATAAAATCATGAGCAGTTGTCCTCCTTTGCTTCGACAAACCACTTGTCTCCTTCGTGGAAAAGAAACGATTCCTTTCCGCGAATCTGAACTGTGTAACGGATGCCTCCGCCCCCAACCTTTTTGGATGTGGCGCGGCATTTGTAAAGAATCTGGTCGATTTGAAAGATTACACCGTTGTCCCACCAGATAAGGCGAGGGAGGATTGCCCCTTCCTTGTCCACATCCAGCGTAACCGGAACGTATGCCTTTCTGTACTGTGTAGCCATTTGCGTTTCTCACTCCTGTTCCCTCATACCGGTGTATGCCGGTACGGATGATCTTCGGCAGCGTAAATGCCTGTCCATTTGAACTGCTCAAAAGATGTAACTTTTTCGTGTACAACTACTCATGCCCCTTGACAGGATGAGCAATTCAGGATATACTATGAGTAGTTGGATTGCTCAGTCATTATTATACGCACTTCAAGTGCCTTTGTCAATAGACTTGCGCAATTTGATGTCGCAAACTTTTTGTGAACAGGAGTGATTACCAAAATGACGTTTGGAGAGAAATTCAAGGCTGAACGGGAGAAGCGGAAGCTGACCCAGCAGGAAGTAGCCGATGCACTGGGGATCAACAGACGCATGATTACCCGGTACGAAAACGGCATTTCCTTTCCCCGCACCAAAGACGCTTACAGAAAAATCGCGGAATACTTCAAGGTGGATGTGAACTATCTGCTGACCGAGGACGAAGAGTTTGTGGTTCAGGCATCCGAGCAGTACGGCTCCCGTGGCATGAAACAGGCAAAGGACCTGATTGAAGGGATGTCCGGCTTGTTTGCGGGCGGTACGCTGTCCGAGCAGGACAAGGATGCGGTGATGAAGGCGTTGCAGGATATATATTGGGAATCCAAAGCCCGGAATGTTGAGAAATACACGCCGAAGAAATACAAGAAGACCGAGACGGACGCAGAGGAATAACTGTCTGCGTCTCGGCTTCCCGACGGATTTACTTTGACTGTTTTCAACATGAAAGGGGTGAAGGTCCCGTGATAATTCGCTCCGAGGAAATATACAAAAAGGCGAACAGCATTGTCAAAAGCTGTGGAACAAGAGATACCTTGAAGATTGCCCGTGAGCTGGGCATTCATCTCCATTTCCTTGACAATCTGAACGATCTGCTCGGAATGTACACCTACCGCCATAAAGAGCGGCATATTATTCTGAACTCCAACATGGAGTATCTGATCATGCAAATGGTTTGCGGTCACGAGATCGGGCATGATACCTTTCATCGCGATCTTGCCAAAGGGAACGAACCGCTCCCGGAGTTCGTGCTGTTCGATATGCGCACAAAACACGAATATGAGGCGAATGCGTTTGCCTCCCACCTGATCATTGACGATGATGAGCTGATTGACCTGATGAAGCAGGACTACGATGTGGTGCAGCTTTCTGCTGCAATGGGAACAAACATCAACCTGATGCTGATCAAGCTCAACGAGCTGAACCGCATGGGCTGGCAGCTCAACTTGCCGTATGTACCGCACTCTGACTTCCTGAAAAATGTCAGACCGGAGGGGTGAATGAGGATGAAGGATAGTAATTAGATGAACAACGACGACTATAAAGAAGCCCTTTTCTATGCCGCTTCCATCTTTAACGAACGCTTGGGGGCAGAGTTCAGTGAGGACAACCTTGTACTGCGCTGCTTTCAGACGGAAAACCAGCAGGAAGTCTTTGAGCAGTTCTGCAAGCAGTATTTCCCTGACCGGCTGGAAGACCGATATACAGAGGACGGCTATTTTGACTTTCACGCCTCTGCATTCGTCGGCACAGGAGACGGCGCGGACGGAATCCTTCTGCGCACAGACATAGCGCGTCATCCGGCAGAGTTGAAGCACATTCTTCTGCATGAGCTGGCGCATATCTTCTGCACCCGCAACGAGATTGACGGAGATAATTTCTTTGAGCGATACTGCATGGACGATACCATCAGCCGCGAAGAGGACGGAACCATTAACGCCGGTTATGCGGTCTGGCGGGAACTCGCTGCGGAGCTGATCGCATTTGAGCTGGATGACAACTGCGATGTAGTTCCGCTTCGACGCAAGAAAGACCTACTCAGCTATTACGAAGGAGAACTCCTGACCGGCAACGGAAAAATGGGCGTCAGCATGATTCTCTGTGAGGCAATGACCAGTGCTGAGGGCGAAGCGTCTATGACATGGGACGCTGCCAAAAGCAAGTTTACGCGGTTCAAGCCCTTTGATGATCCACTGTACAGGGACTTGCTGGAACTGGTTTTTACACACGTTAGAGAATACTTTATCGTGATTGACCGCGACTTTATCTATGAAATTGGAGTTTTGTATCTGAGCATTGCCGCACAAGCGATGATTGCGTCCCTAAAGAACAGATTTCAGGAAGAATAGGCAGACCGAAAGAGAGAAAGGACGGGTAACGATATGAAATACAAGCTGTTTCGCTCCCCCGGTGATCTGGACAAGGCAGTTCGGAAGCACGAACTGGTTGCCGTGGAGACCGGCAAGAACATTGATGATGTGGTAGACGCGCTTATCCGTGCCGTTCGGGATGATCTTGCGGAAATGCCGGAATATGCGCACTGTGAAACCGCTGCGTATGCACCGGAGCCGGTTCAGGAGCATCGCCGCGTGAGACGTTATCAGTATGAAATGATGGGTATTGTTTACCCGCAGTATGCGGAGAAAAATATCCTGATTGATTATGGCGTGATTGAAGAGGCAGAGTAATGTCAGAGCGAGATGTCGGACAACTGCATAGTGCCGATGACTTGATTGCCGCTGTTGAGCAATACGGCTTTCTGCCCTTCTTTCGGAATGAGATTCACGGCTTCTCCATCGAGGAACTTTGCCCACCTGAGTTGTGGTTTGCGGATGATGTGGACGGTCCGTGGGAATGGAAGGGTCCGGCTGCGCGGAGCGGCAAATGTCTCTACGGCAAACTTTTCAACAAGAAGGCTGGCTTTGTGAGCCGGGAGTGGATACCGGACTTCGCAAACTTCCGGCGTGACGGCTATGACTTTGACGCCCGTTGGGATGACGGCTTGGCGTCCTACAAGGACAAGGAGCTTTATGAATCCATAGCCGGTGAAGGCAGGATGCTTTCCAAACGGCTGAAAGAGGCTCTGAACTACCGCAAGGGCGGCAACACCGGTTTTGAGACGTGCATCACGCGGCTGCAAATGCAGAGCTATGTCTGCATTGCGGATTTCGTCTATATGCAGGACAGATACGGAAGACCTTATGGCTGGGGTGTCGCAGAGTATGCGACGCCGGAAGAACTTTTCGGGTATGACCTTATCACATCTGCATATCAGCGAGACCCGCAGGAATCCAAAGAGCGCATGATGCAGCATCTTTCCTCCATCCTGCCGGGTGCGTCTGTACAGCAGCTTACGAAGATATTGAAAGGATAAAACACCATGAGTAAGAAACTTGTAGCGTATTTTTCTGCGTCCGGCGTGACCGCGAAGGTTGACGAGACGCTGGCAGAGGCAATCGGCGCGGACATCTTTGAGATTGAGCCGAAGGTGCCTTATACGGAAGCTGATCTGAACTGGATGGACAAGAAAGCCCGCAGCACGATTGAGATGAGCGATCCTGCCTCCCGTCCTGAGATTGCCGTCAAGCGGGACAACATGAAGGACTATGATACCATCTTTGTGGGCTTCCCGATCTGGTGGTACGTTGCGCCGACGATTATCAATACGTTCCTTGAGAGCTATGATCTGACCGGCAAGACGATTATCCCGTTTGCGACCTCCGGCGGAAGCGACATTGGCAAGACGAACGAGCGCCTTGCGCCGAGCTGCAAAGGCGCAAAGCTGATGGACGGCAAGGTCTTCAAGGGCAACATCGGACATCAGGAGCTTGCGGCGTGGGTTGAAGGACTGAAACTTTGAGAATCACATGAGTCGGAGGTTGTGTATGGCTTTTGATTTTAAGAAAGAATATAAGGAATTTTATATGCCAAAGAACAGACCGGAAATCGTTACTGTTCCTAAAGCAAATTACATTGCGGTTAGAGGAAAAGGTAATCCAAACGAAGCAGGAGGGGCATATCAGCAAGCAATCGGTGTATTATATGCGGTTGCGTACACCCTGAAAATGAGCTATAAAACCGACCATAGAATTGACGGCTTCTTTGAATACGTAGTTCCTCCCCTTGAAGGCTTCTGGTGGCAGGAGAACTCAGATGGCGTGGATTATACCGATAAGTCTGCTTTTAACTGGATTTCAGTTATCCGCTTACCCGATTTCATAACGAAAGCAGATTTTGACTGGGCGGTTGAAACTGCAACCAAGAAGAAAAAGCTGGATTGTTCATCGGCAGAATTTATGACGATTGAAGAAGGCTTGTGTGTGCAGATTATGCACTTGGGAGCATTTGATGATGAGCCTACAACTGTTGCACTCATGGATGCGTATTTAGAGCAGAACGGATATGTGAACGACATGAGTAAAGATAGATTGCACCATGAAATCTATCTGTCCGACGCAAGAAAGGTTGCTCCGGAAAAATGGAAGACGGTTATTAGACATCCAGTAAAGAAGGTCTAACTTTCGGTTTGACGAACAGAAGGAGATGATGAACGTATGAAAATCCTATATGAACTATCTTGGCTATGGGAAACGCTGGGCATTGCACTTGTGGCGGCGGCTATCTGCATAGCTTGCGCCGCGCTGATCTGCAAGGCAGCGAAGAAGAAACTCAGCAAAAAGGTATTGGCTGTCATAGGGGCTGCGGCATTTGTGGGCGCGATTCTGGCGATCATTCTGATCGCCCGGACACCGATGCCGCTTTGATAAGACGGAGGATAGAATAATGCCGCTTCAAATCGTCAGAAATGACATCACAAAAATGAAGGTGGACGCCATCG
>ENA-OPRR01001079-OPRR01001079.1-human-gut-metagenome-genome-assembly--contig:-NODE-1079-length-25096-cov-4.555689_pt1 | contig 25096 bp, 19 predicted proteins | sample MGYA00241796_ERZ501883 | MGnify/ENA primary metagenome ERZ501883 (study PRJEB25962, sample SAMEA2042406) | human gut metagenome | biome: human gut; feature: human-associated habitat; material: faeces...
TGCATAGTCAGTGATATCTTTGAGATAAATGTGTCAACCAATATTGACAATATCAAACCGCTGAAACCTTCCCTTGTATGTCTGCTGAAATACGAAGACAAATAATGGTAATTAAATCCAAATCTTTCCGACAACTCTGTAAGTTCCAGAGCCTCTTGATAATGTTCTTTAATGTACTTCTTAATCTCTAATATTTTTCTGTCTTCCGCTTCCATCTTCTGAAACTTTTCCAATTCCTCTGCAATCCTTTCAAAAGCATGTTCAAATTCATCTACAAAATGAACCTGATCAAGCATATGAAAATATAACTGCCGAAGTTCGCCGCTTTCTGCATCATACTTTTCAATTTCCATCAGATAATTGTACAATAGATTTTTAGTTAAATTCTTCAATCGATATTCTTCTACCTGTCTTTGTACAAGATAGTCAACATATCGCCGAAGCATCTCCATCGCCTCATAAAATCTTCCCTGCTTCAAATTTTCTGAGTACATCTCAAAAGGAAAACGTTCCTCTTTTTCTAACTCATTTTGGTGCTGCCAGACAAGCAGCCTTTTATCCTTATGATAAAACTCCTTTTCTACCATCTCCTTAATCTCTGTCTGATAGCTGGAACGAATGCCTTGAATATCTGAAAAAGTATTCCCTACAACAAAAAATGCATTCCCATATCTCTTGGCCGTTTTATCTACACAGTTCTCAATATCCGCCATAACTTTTTTCTCATCCTTGATACGGAAATTGAATATGCAGCAGAGAATTTCTTCCTCCAGAAAAAGTACCAAATGCACATAATCTTTTTGATCCTGAAAAAAATGAAAGATACTTTCTCGCACATCTAACATTTTATCTTTCTGATTTCCGCACAATTTTTTCAAATTAATCCCTAGTATTCTATATAACGTATGCGGGAAGCACTCTGCAAATAAAACTTCATCTAACTTCTCCTGATAGCCACAAAGAAAACGTTCAATTTGCCCTGTTAAAGAACCTTTTTCATTTCGCTCCAACTCCATTCCGGGAATTCTGCTTACTGCCTTTTGCAATGTTCTCAGCAAATTGTCCGGATTAAGTGTCGGCTTTAAAATATAATCTACAGCTCCATTTAACAATGTAGATTTCACATACTCAAATTTATCATAGCTACTCAGAATGATAAGCTGCATTTCCGGAAATTTTTTCTGCAAAATCTCCGAGAATTCAATTCCATCCAAAACTGGCATCACAATGTCTGCAAGCACAATATTGGGAAGTGTCTTTTCAATCACTTCCAACCCCTCCTGCCCATTAGAGGCTTCACCTACAATCTGAAACCCTTCCTTTTCCCAGTCCAGCATATGTTTCATTCCCTGACGCATAATATATTCATCATCAATAATCACTACTTTACAGTACCCCGCCATAACTGCACCTCTATTTATACTTTTAAGGACGAAGGTATCCGCAATCCCCGTCCTTAACTAAAATTATATCATATTTTACTAATGCAAAAAGCAATTTCTAAGTTCTCATCCGATGGGATTCGATATTTTTCATGGACCGGAGCTCCCCAGCTATCATCGCCCCCAACACCCATTTGTTTTGCAAGAATTCGAACCCATGTATAATAAGCTTTGGGAAGTTCTTCCTGATGTGACGCATTCTCCAACTCATAAGCACTGTACGGCAGCACACTGCTTTCAAATGTCTGTCCCTCACCTGCAAACATAAGACCCTGCCCTGTCTCATCAGTTACTTTTAACCATCTGACTCCTACACGATTCCCACATTCCTGCGGAACAAGATAGGCAGATACATTTTCTTGTGCATTGCCTTGGAATACTCCAAGTCTTGCGCCTTCCATCCGATCAATATAATTTTCCTCCGGACCAAATCCATAGTATTCAAAATTATGATACTTCTCCTTTAATTTAAATTCCATTCCGAATACAGGAATCTCCGGAAGACCTTTGATCCCATGATATTTCAGACGAACATGAATGTTTCCATCTCCCCTTACAACATATTTGACTGTGCTATATGTTCTTGGTATCGTTGGAATTTCATATTCAAATATTACAGTTAATTGATCCTTTTCTTCCTGAATTTTTATATCGATTACTTTCTGATACAAACCTGCCGTAAGCCACATTCCTCTATCATAGCCATGTTTAGCTCCGCGGTCATTATCCGTACAAGCTCTCCAAAAACTCGTTTTAGGTGTACGTGTAATATATTCTGTCCCGTCATACTGTAAAGAGGCCAGTCCTCCTTCACTTTTCGAAAACATCACATGAAAACCATCACCTTTTACACCAATATTCACATCTCCATGAATGATCTGCATCGGCTTCACTACACTTTTCTCTGCTTCTTCTATTGTTTTTATAAACTGCCCAAAGCAGATCTCATGTCCGCATCTGGCATAACTGCAATCCTCCGCCAATACCATTGATACTTCATATGTATACTCACCGGATTCTCCTGTCTCTGGGTAATCCAATGTAATGTATCGTTCCGTTCCGGCCTCAACTTCGGCTCGAAATTTTCTCTCGAAAACACAATTTCCGTTTAATAGTAAACGGCTGAGAAACAGATAGTCTTTTGTAGATACGAACAGATTTTCATTACGAATCTGCACGCCATGTTCATCCGGTATTAATTTCACGTTTGCATACAAATGTTTTACTTCCTGAGCCTTAGGAGAAATCTTTCGATCCGCATAAACAATTCCATTCGTACAAAATTCATAATCTGTTGCACGATCATCAAAATCACCGCCATAGGTGAATACTTCCTCACCATATTCGTTGGTCTTCAATATAGATTGGTCAATATAATCCCAAATAAAACCACCCTGATATTGTTCATATTTTTCTTCCAGATCAGTATATAATTTCATGCCCCCACAGGAGTTACCCATAGCATGCATGTATTCGCAGCTAAGATACGGCTTCTTCGGATGGTTTGACAAATATTCTTCAATTTCTTCAGGTTTTGCGTACATCCGGCTCTCCATATCACTGATATGGTCAAATTCTCTATTCCAAAATACACCTTCATAGTGAACAAGTCTTGTGTCATCCTTCGCATGAAAATAATCAGACATCGCTTCAATACAAGTACCTGCATAAGACTCATTTCCGCAAGACCAGATTAAAATAGACGGGTGGTTTTTATCACGTTCAAACATAGATTTTGCTCTATCTATCACCGCTTCTTTCCACTCTTCTTTATTTCCCGGCACATTCCATGAAGGTTCACACACTCCGAGTTTCTGCCATGAACCATGTGACTCCAAATTTGTTTCATCAATCAGATAGATCCCGTAAATATCACAAAGCCGATACCACAGACTCTGATTGGGATAATGTGAAGTACGAACTGCGTTAATATTGTGCTTCTTTAAGAACTCAATATCCCACATCATGTCTTCCTTAGTCACAGCTCTTCCTCTGCGAACATTGAATTCATGACGGTTAATACCCTTAAATATAATCCGCTTTCCATTAATACACATTACCTGATTAATCATCTCAAACTTTCGAAAACCAACCAGCTCAGGGACTACTTCCACAACATTATTTTCTGCATCTCTTATGCAAATAGTAAGCCGATACAAATATGGAAGTTCTGCACTCCATGGATGCACTCCGTCAATCCGACCACTAATATTACACAGTGCATTTCCTTTTACCTTCTGTTTGAATACTTCCTGTCCGCTCTGATCTTGAAGCATTGCTTCAACTTCGCAGTCAAGAATTCCCATAAGCTTAAATTGTAAATCTAAAATACCATTTTCATATTTGTCATCCAAAGTCGCTTTAATAAAAAGGTCTTCAACATGAGTTTTCGGGACTGCATATAGGTATACCTCACGAAAAATACCGGAAAATCTCCAGAAATCCTGATCCTCCAGCCAACTTGCACTGCTTCTTTTATACACTTCCACTGCAAGCTTATTCTCTCCCTCTCTTAAATACGGAGTCAGTTCAAACTCCGAAGGAGTAAAACTGTCTTCCCCGTAGCCAATGAAGGTACCATTCAGCCATACATAAAAAGCTGTCTCTACCCCTTGAAAGGAAACAAATACCCGTTTATCTTGCAATGCTTCTTCAAGTTCAAAGTATTTTACATAACTGCCTACAGGATTATATTCTTTAGATATCTTCGGCGGACGAAGTTCCTCTGTTCCATCCCACGGATACATCGTGTTAATGTATTGGCACTGATCATATCCCTGTAGTTGAATATGTCCCGGCACTTTAATTTTATCAAAAAATTTACAGTCAAAATCCATTTTGTAAAAATCTTCCACCCGCATAGATGGGTTTTTAGCATAACTAAAATACCACATTCCGTTCAAAGACTGTCGAAGAGACATTTCTGCCTCTGAAATCACTTCTTCTGTACTTTCATAATATTTATGATCGGAATGTGCCTCTATACGATTCACTTCAAATACTTCCGGATCTTCCAGCCATATAAGTTTTGGGGTATTTGCCTGCATACCTCTATCTCCTTTTTTATATTATTTTTGTTTTCTTTGCCCAGTCTTCTGTCTTTTTTCCTCAGTTATAATTTTCAGCTATCCTTTCACAGATCCTGTCATACCTGCGACAAACTGCTTCTGCATTAAAAAGAAAATCAACGCTGTTGGGAGGGTTGCGATTACAACTGCTGTCATCATCATACCATAATCCGGCGTATAAGAAGAGCCCATAGCAGAAATCACTAATGGTAACGTTCTCTTCTCTGGTGACTGTAATGCAATTAAAGGCCATAAATAGTTGTTCCAGCTAGTCATAAATGTTACAACAATTGCTGCAGCATAAGTAGACTTCATTGTCGGCATAAATATTTTCACAAAAATTCCGGCTTCAGACAATCCATCAATTCTCGCGGCTTCAATCAGCTCTTTTGGAAAGGTCTGTGCATTTTGTTTAAAGAAGAAAATCAAAAATGCTGTTGCGATTGCAATGATAATAACTGACATTGGCGTATTAAGTGCAATTACCTTCAATGGTCCAAGCTCTGAAAATTTGCTGAACAATCGAAACAACGGAACCATTAACGCTGCAAATGGTACCATCATGGACAGAAAAATAAAATTAAATATCCGTTCTCTTGCCTTGGTCTTATATACAACAAACGCATATCCTGCTGCTGATGACACAATCATCGCAAGAACAGTAGTAATCACTCCGATAATGATAGAATTTTTAAACGCACTCATATACTGGAGATCTGATGCCAGCAAATGCTTCAGATTTTCCATGAAATAAGTTCCAGGTACCAATGTTCCCTTTGTAACTTCTACAGATTCATTCGTTGCTGCAACGATCATCCAAAAAAACGGGAACACAGAAATAAATGATACGATCGTCAGAAAAATATATTTTACAGCATTTAATATTTTTTTATACATCTTTCTCTTCCCCCACTTTCTTCTGGATAAACGATAATACAACAATCAATACAACGACAACATAAGATACCGCGGTTGCATATCCGAAATCCGGAGAATATTTGAATAAAATATTATATATGTACTGCGAAATTGTGATGGTTGCATTAGCCGGTCCACCCTGCGTAATATTCATAGTCTCATCAAATAGCTGCAATGTACCAATCGTAGAATTGATTGTTGTAAAAAGAATGATCGGTCTAAGCAGCGGCAGCGTCATATACCGGAATTTCTGAAATGCTCCTGCACCATCAATATCCGCCGCCTCATAAATAGAATTATCAATACTCTGGAGACCAGACAGGTAAAACACCATATTATATCCAGTCCATCTCCATGTAATTGCAATAATAATCAATACTTTCGCCCAGATTGGATGAGTAATCCATGTAATTGGCTCTGAAATTACATTCAGGTTCATCAATAAAGAATTAATAAATCCATCCGTTGCAAATAAGCTCTTAAAAATGATAGAATATGCTACCAGTGATGTTACACATGGCAGGAAAATCGCTGTACGGAACACTCCTCTGAATTTTAGTTTTTTGTCATTTAACATAGAAGATATGATCAGTGCAAGCAAAATCATAATCGGCACTTGAACAATCAAAAAGAGTACCGTATTCATTAATGCCTTTTTAAATGTAGTATCCGTCAATAAACGTTTATAATTTGCCAATCCGCTAAATGTTAAATTGTTACCTACTCCTGTCTGAAAGGATGTAATAAAGGCTTGTACCATCGGATAAAATACAAATATTACAATCAAGATCAAACTCGGAATAATAAAAAACCACGCGGTTCGATTTAATTTAGGGTTTAAACCATTTTTTTGGTTTTTCATGATTCTCCTCCTTAAAAAACAAGGACGGACTATTTTAACTTTCCGTCCTCACATCTGTCACTTCTATTTTGCAACTGCTGCCTCTACCTGTCCCTGATAGTCAGACAATACTTTATCCATATCTGTTCCTGATAAAATCTGTTGTAAGGCTTCTGTCATCATATCTTCAATTGCATATGTATCCTGTCCGTAATTTACAGTAGGAACTGCATTCTGCCATTCTGCAAAGTCTGCAAATACTTCCTGTCCGCCGTAGTATTCAATTCCCTTTGTGTAATTTTCAGCACTCTCTGCTGCTTTTAATGTGCTCACAAGATTAATATCTACAGCAAGCTGATTCATAAGTTCTGCATTAGAAGCAAATGTTTTAGAAAGGAAATCTTTTGCAAGTTCTTCGTGTCCTACGTTCTTAAGAACATACCATCCAGCTCCTCCGATAGAAGAGGCATTAACTGAGTCAGCATTTTCAGCCATCTTAGGGAATGCTGCCACTGCCCATTTACCACTCTGGTCTTCTGCTTTCAGAATAGATGGTGAAATCCAACATCCTATCGGAACAGATGCTACATCGCCATTGTTAAACGCTCCCACGAACTGATCCCAGTCAGATACCTGTTTGGAAATTCCAGAATCAACTATTTTCTGATAAGTTGAAAATGCCTGTTTTAATGCTTCGTTATCTTTGATATTAACTTTTCCTTCTTCATCTGTATACCATGCGCCTGCACTCTGAAGCATCATTCGAATCTGTCCCAAATCACTTGGATCAAGTGTAAGCATATGTTTACCTGTTTTTTCTTTTACTGCTTTACCAATCTCAATGTATTTGTCCCATGTAAGATTCTGCATGTCTTCGCTTGTATATCCAGCCTGTTCAATCAAATCTGTACGGTAGAATACTGCTGCAACACCACTGTCAAATGGAATGCCATACATCTTACCATCTACCTGATTAACTCCTGTCTTATAAGAAGCAAAATCATCAGCGCTTGCAATATCACTTAAGTCTGCAAATTCATCCTGATATGCTGTCAAATAACCTTGAATTCTGTAATCTTCAATCAATACAATATCCGGAAGACCATCATAAGAACCAGAAGATAAGCTTGTGTTTAATTTTGCCACAATATCATCCTGCGCCATTGTCACAACTTCTACTTCTGCATCAGGATTTTCTTTCGCATAGATATCTTTCGCTTCATTTGCTGCCTTAATATTAAAAGATTCATCCCATGCCCAGATTGTCAGTTTGTTATCATCCTTCTTTTTCGCTTTTTCTCCGTCTCCGGAACTTCCGCATGCCGCTAAACTGAGTGTCATCATGCCCGCTAACGCCATTGCTGCGATTCTTTTAAATTTCATACTCTTATTTCCTCCTTTAGGTATTTGTTATTCGTTAATAAGACTTTATCACAAACACATTTTTTTCTAATAGGATTATTTTCATTCGTATTTTCATTTTCTTTGTATTTTATGGGGAAATTTTACACTAATAATATTATTTTTTGATTTTTGCACTTTTGTCACATTTTAAATATTTTCATATCATATTGATATGAAAATATGACTAAACTCCATCCATAACACATTGTCAAAAAAAGCCTTCGAACTAATGAAATTATATCTGTTTCTTCAGCTCGAAAGCTCCTATAAATGACACTATTTAACATTTCTCTGCAATCTCATAGATCAGACGCTCTGTATCTGTCCATCCAAGACACGGATCTGTGATAGAGCGTCCATATACCCGTTCACTGTCTATGCTCTGATTGCCTTCTTCCAGATAGCTTTCAATCATAACACCTTTTACCAGTGCCTTAAGTTCCGGGTTGTAATTCCGACTATGGATCACTTCGCTGACAATACGTATCTGTTCTTTGAACTTCTTATTTGAGTTTGAATGATTGGCATCAATGATTGCCGCAGGATTTTTCAGTTCTTTCTTCTTATAGGCTTCCAGAAGACGCACAAGATCTTCATAATGATAGTTCGGAATACAGGTTCCGTATTTATCTACGCCGCCACGCAAAATCACATGTGCAAGATCATTTCCCTCCGTTGTCACATCCATACCGCGATAAATAAACCGGTGCGAATGTTGTGCTGCGACAACCGAATTCAACATAACAGCAAAATCTCCACTGGTTGGATTCTTCATACCAATCGGTATATCCATACCACTGGCTGTCAGTCTGTGCTGCTGATTCTCTACGGATCTGGCTCCGATAGCCTCATAGGACAGAATATCGTCCAGATAGCTCCGGTTCTCCGGGTAAAGCATCTCGTCTGCTGCTGTCAATCCACTTTCTTCAATCGCACGCAAATGCATCTTACGAATCGCTATGATCCCTGCCAGCAGATCCGGCGCTTTATCCGGTTCCGGCTGATGAAGCATTCCTTTATAGCCTTCTCCGGTTGTTCTTGGCTTATTCGTATAGATTCTTGGGATGATCATCAGACGGTCTGATACTTTTTCATTCACTTTTGCCAAACGATTCACGTATTCACAGACAGAATCCTCATTATCTGCCGAACATGGACCAACCAGAACAATAAACTTATCTGATTTCCCGGTAAAAATATCTCTGATTTCCCGATCTCTTTCTTTTTTAATTCCCTTTGATTTCTCCGGCATTGGATATTCTGCTTTTAAATCTGCCGGAAGCGGAAGTTCTGCATTTACTTTCATTCCCATTCTGTATTACCTCGTTGCCTGCTTAAAACAGTCCTTCTATCTTTCAAATATATGTTACATTTATTTTCCGTTAATTGTATCATAATTCATTTGAAATTGAAAATATTTTTTACAGGAAAATGTGATTCTCGCATACAAAAACCCCGCTTGTTTCCAAGCGGGGTTCTATGCTTCAATCTATTAATTTAATTGAAAATCTTATTTCTCAGCGATAGCTGCCTGTGTGGTAGCCATACCAGGGAGTATTTTTTCCCTGCATTACCACACTCTAAAGAGTATTTTTCTCCATTATGTACTGAGGACTCACCGTCCTCATCGTTTTCAACGTCCTTTTGCTCGTCGATACGAACTGTAGCATGATTTTTTCTGCCTTCAATAATCATATCGACTTCTTCCGTTGATCTACTACTTACATTTACAAACCACGTAAATCGATTATTTCCTTGTGGAGTGATACGTGCAATGAACTTATCAACAACATCATTATCTACTTTCGGTTGCGAGAAGTCAATTAATTCATCCAATGTTTCTCGTATTGCTTTCCAGTTCAATCCATTGTCTTTTTCCTGCACGGGTGTTACGTTTTGATTTTTTAATTGTTGTTCATATTCTGTCAACTCTTCTTCCAGCTTTTTCTTTCGTTTACGATATTCTTCAATGGAAATATCCCCTTCTGTTCTCATATCTATCAAGTTGCTCAGTTTCTGCTTCGTTTTCTCAATTCTTCCTATTAATATGGTAGATTCTGATTTATTAACTGTTTTTGTCTGATAGCAACTTTTCAGAAATTCTTCTACTTGCAGGATTGCTTCTTTCCGATTGACCCATATTTCTTGCAAAGGAAACTTACACATGACTTCCAGTTTCCAGTCAGCAATCATCTGCATATCGCAAAAGCCCTCAGTACTTAATCCCTGCTCTCTTCTCTTTTTGGCAGAACCATTATTCAACTGATTGTAACACTGATATCCATAGGACCAGTCTTTTGTTTTATTCTTGTGCCATCGATTCTTTCTAAATGTATAACCACAGGAACATCTCAAACGTTTATTCCATAGATCATGAGATTCTCTGATCGGCTTCATCACCTTTCTCTCTCCAAATGGTGTTTGTATTGTTTTTGGGATATTCAACTCTGCTCTTCTACTTTTTCTTATCTTCTCACATCGATACCATTCTTCCTCTGTAACGATGGCTGGAAAATCAGCCTTCACATACATATAGGTTTCTGCATTATGATTATTTACTCTTTTCTGTTCCAAATAATTGTTACTAAAAGATTTTCCGTAAGCCATATACCCCATATAAGTTGGATTTGCAAGGATTCTTCCTACATTTGAAGCTGTCCATTTAATTTTTCCAGATGCTGTGATACGTCTTCGGTTACTCAATTCATTGGCTATCTTGGTTGCACCAATACCATCATTCAAATACATATCAAATATCATGCGAACTGTCTCTGCCTGTTCCTCATTGATTACATATGCATCACCAACTCGCTCATAACCTAAGATATTACCATTACCATAAATAACACCATTTGTTCTACTAATATGTTGTCCTGCTTTTACTCGTTCAGATACTTTACGACTCTCTTCCTGGGCTAATGTCGCCATAATTGTCAATCGAAGTTCTCCGTCACCATCCATAGTCCAGATATTATCTTCCACAAAATAAACTTCAACGCCAATGCTTTTTAACATTCTTGTCATTACAAGAGTGTCTACTGTATTTCTTGCAAATCGACAAACTTCTCTGGTAACAATCAAATCAAATTTTCCTGCTTTCGCATCCTCAATCATTTGCAAAAAAGCAGGTCGTTTTCTTGCTTGGGTTCCTGTAATTCCTTCATCAATATATTTATCAAGCACATCCCAATTAGGATGATATTTAGCTTGATCTTCGTACCATTGCATCTGATTTTCCAACGCAGATAACTGTGCTTCGTGTTCTGTAGAAACCCTTCCGTAAAATACAACTCTTCTGGCTCTATCCCTAACATTAAATGCTTCAAATGGCATTGGAATCTTCTGATTAAATACTACATTACTTGTCATCATTTCTATGCACCTCCTGTTTATGCTCAAATTCTATCTATCAGGAAGCCATTTGTGAAATGTGCGAATCTACCTCTTCGCACTGCGAATAATATTTCTTCTTTACATTATGATATGTTGGTTCATTTACCAGTCCCTTTTCATAAAGAATTTCAATCAATATAAATGCTGCATAACTATTATCAATTCTCATGTTTACCTCCATAAAAATAAGCGTCTAAAACTTCAAACGCTAATACTTCTTTCTTATTAAATAATCGTATCCAGTTCTAACATTACAAAACATGCAGTCACCTTTAATCTTTTGATGCAAATCTGCTCTTTTTATGTAATGCTCGTCCGATTCATAAAATGGTTTTGCGCATACAGGACACAGCGTCATTACAATAGGTTTATCCATTTTTTTGACACCTGTACTTATCCTCAATGCTTCATCTACTTTTCGCATTTGATAACGATTCAGAAAACCAATTCTCTCATCCAACCTACTTTTATCCAATGTTCTTATTTGCTCTAATAACACAACTGAATCCTTTTCTAATCCTTTCATTTCCTTCAACTTAACATGTGTGGGCAATTTCATTTTTGTTTTACTGGTAATCGCTGCTATGATTACAGTTGGACTATACTCATTTCCAATATTATTTTGAAGAATTAGAACTGGTCTATATCCTCCCTGTTCACTTCCTCGGACCGGATCCAAATCTGCATAATATATCGATCCTCTTTTTATCACTTTCTTTTCTTCCATATAATATGTTCCTCCTGTGTCTTCTGCCAAAAGTCTCAAATATATTTGTTCATGGCTATGTATCAGCCAGACGAAAACTTTGATTTTGTCTGGCCACCATTTTCATTCAATATCAATAAGCCCTTTTGTCCTCGACACCCCGGCTTTTCTGTATTCATATACTAGGAAGTCACCAAACGACTGATAGCGAATCAGTTCCACGAGCATCCATTACTCCCCCAAGGTTCTCCTGGGGCCGCCCTCACCTACATGACCGGACGGGAGTATCATTATGCCTGTTGTCTGTTATCGCCATATCAGTAGCAACCTGATATTTATAACTGGATATTCTTCGCTCCCCGAACTACAATCAACTGCAAACCAATTTTCTCTATGTGTGGGATTTCGTTGCCTTTGTCTTTCGGCTCATGACGTATCTGTTAATGTGGCTTACGCTCATCACGATAACAACAGGAATGTATCTGGTGAATGCGTATTCTGTTATCAAGGTGCATACCCATTCCTCCAAAAAGAAAAACAGGTGGGGGATTTGTGTCCCTTCACCTGTTTCCTCACTTAGAGCCGAAATTGTAACCCTGTTTATTCAATTTTTTTAAATTATTTTTCTATTTCCGATAGTATTTCATCCGTCTTAATTACATACGCATATGCTTCTGGACTTGCTTTTCTTAAATATCGAAGTGATATTAGTTTATCCTGTGTAATCTTCTTATCTAGATAATCCTTATACTCTTCAACAGCTCTGAATTCCGTATTTGTCAAAAGACAAGCCACCATGTACATTACTTTTGAAGCTCTTCCTGCAGCAACCTCTGGTGAATAGTCTTCTGCATAGATATGACCTCTAAGATTACGAATACCCTTTACATATAACGGATACTCTTCTTTGTAAACTTTTCCTCGGGATGCCAAACAAAGTGCTGTATCAAAAGTATCCCATAAACAATCTTTTGTAGTACTATCTATGCCTCGGTATGCAATCTCTGCTTCCGCTATTTGTTCATATGTAGGTCCGATTTGCTTAAAGTCTGTAAATACATCTAGTAAGGAAGAAACATCATAAAACTGTTTCATAACTTCCATATCTTTACCAATATTTAATGGAATACCTGTTGTATGTGGTGCAAATGCAGTCAACTTATCAGCTAGAATACAGTTTGCCGATGGTAAATTTACCGTAAGATAATCCGGTTCCGTCAGCAATAAATCATTTTTTATTTCTTTACTTACCAACTCGGAATAGTGGTTATTCTCAAAAAGTACATCCAATAAAATGTAAAATGGTCTGTCATTAATTGGCGAATCGTAAATAAACTTAAAATGACGTTTCTCAATGTTATTCTTACCAACTCTTTTCTGTTCTTCAGCTGTTTTAAATGGAAAAATCTCAGATGCCTTTTGCAAATATTCATCCAAGTCTGTTCCTGGTTCTACAATAATATCAATATCCGTAGATAATCTTCGTGGATGGTCCATCAAAAGCATCAGGCAAGTACCTCCTTTAAATATGAAAGGCATGCCTACTCTTGCTAACGCTTCCAATAATCCAAATGCGTATACTGCACGTTCCAGAAGTACCGGATCACGTTTACTATTTTTTTGTAATTCTCTAATGTGCTCCTCAGCAAAATTTTCTTGTCGTAACATATATCTACCTCTTTGTGTTCAAAATAATATTTGTTTTTTCTTTGATAAATTTTAGAATTTTTTTATCAGTTCCTCTACGTTTCGCATATCTGAACATACATCCTTCATCCACGATATATCTTGCAAATGCGTCTTCATATATGTTCGGATATTCACTTATGCTAACAGCTTCTGATATTAATTGTTCAGAAATAATATCCACTAATAACTTTTCCAACTTCGTATGCCATGGTTCCACCATACCTTTTGGAGCTTCTGTCGTCAACTTTACAATAACAATCATATTATCACTCCAATATTGATGGTATATTTCAGCAGTTGGATTAATTAAAACTTTACCTGGATAATGTTCTTTTAAAGTATCAAAAACAAAATCCATTATATCTGATTCAACTGAAAGGAAAAGTACGTTATGTGCAAGCTGATGATTCACAAAATCATTCAACTGAATCAACTCTAATATAGAAAAATCCAGCAACGGGTAATTTTCTTTTAACATACCTGCAACCTCTACTGCTAATTCAGAATATTTGTGGCAATATGCGGTTTTATTCCCCTGTGGAATACAATAGAGATTTCTTCCTGCACGAATTAATACTCCTTCTTTGATCATGGATTCAATCTTTTTGCAGAAAGCCGCATTACCCAACTCAAATCCACCTTGACGAAATGATTCTAACAATTCTTGTCTCGTAAAACTTTCTTTATTCTTTATTCCATCAAAATAATATACTTCTGCCATACTAACACCTTCGTTTTATCATTTCGGCAGTAAACAACACTTTACTGCCGATATAATATCATAATACTAATTTTTATGTATCTCGTCAATATTATTTCGGCAGTAATTATACATTTGCTGCCGAAATAATATTATCAAAAACAATATAATGTCCATCACTATATTATTCCAGTAATTGGCTCCATCTATTCTACAATAATTGCAGTATCTTCGCTTGTTTCCTCACTAATTATCAGTAATGTAACCCAACTTCAACCATTTTCAAAAAAATAGCACGACCATACTTTTCAATTATAGTCATGCTACTTTTCGTTCCTTATTCAATAAAATCTTTCTGCTGAAGTTCTCCATGAATTTCACCGTTATCATAATGATAAATTCCATGCCAACGGCTCCATTCCTGATTCAAATCACCTTGGAAATACTGTTTTTCTCCAAAGCAATCCCAACATAATTTTACATTTTTCTCCACGAGATATTTATCTAAAAACTCTTTTCTAATAAGCAAGCCATCAAACAACCCTACTGTATTGGCATCAAAACAAACCAGTGTGCCATCCTTTGAATAATAATGACCATCCACTTGTTTTTGCTCCAGCTCCAGATAATTAATAATATCTCCACATGGAATATCAAAAGAAGTGGTTTCCACTTGAGATGCATCATATTCTGCTTCCCACAACACACGAGAATACGCTGGCATAGCCTCTAAATGAAGTGTTTCCTCTGGAATACGTCTTTCAAATTCCTTCTCTACCATAGGAATTATCAATTTTCCCTCTTCAGTAAACTGAAGATTTTCGTAATCCGGAAATTCTAATACCTCTTTTTCAATCCTATATTTTCCAGTTTCAATTTCATAATCAATCCATTGTTCTCTAAACATATTTTGATAACCTGATGACCATGCGTACTCCCTATTGTACAACTGATATACGCTCTTTCCTTCTGGGGAGAAAGAATCTTTTGATGCAATCATTCCCATGTGTGTCCTTAAAGCTTCGAAATGTTCAGGTTTCATAAAGAAACCATTCATTATGAGCCATATTTTCTGAGACCCTTTTGTAAATCCAATAGACGACATATCAAGTTCATGAATCTTATTTTCTTTTCCTTCGTATAAGTGTAAAAGCATCCATTCATTTCCCTCATCATCTTCTAACCTCAGCTTTTCAGGAATTTGTTTGAAGAATTTTGGTTTACTATTTTTCCATTCCCGAATCTCCGAAATAGACACTCCATCACTAGTGTCTAAGAACTCGTCTCCTGATTCGGGCAAATTAATAATCGGACTTTCAGCTTCTTTCCAAGAATTCTTATTAAGTGTTGGGTCAAAATCACGTATATAAGGTTCCCATCCACCTTCATATGTAGATGGTTCCATTTCCCACTTCTTTATAAGATTTTTATCGGACACTCTAGATATGACGTTGTATAAAGCAATCCATTGATACTTCTTGCCTACACGCTCAATCTTTCTCGTTTCATGACGATTGTAGCTATAATGGCGTGGCATACAGTCATAAGAGCCCAGTAAATCATCATCATACCCCAATTCATCTCTTATGAACTGCATTGTATAATGATATAAATTTACAATATCCACACCTTCAAAATCGCTAAGTGCCGCCTGAAATGTATAACGACCAAAATCACCATACAATCCCGGACATTCTGAATGATTAATTTGCATTGATCGTGCAATCATGTTAAAACCACTTCTTGCTCCAGATTCATAGTATTCCTGTCTTTCCACAGTTGGAATTTCAATAGATGCATATGGAGGTGTGATTTTATTAATATCTATGAAATCACTTTCATCTGGATTTTCATATCTCCAACGTTCTAAAAGCATTCGTGCATAATCACGCAGTAATACATCTGGATACACATATTCCTGGAGAAAGATTTTATCATAAATGTATTTCGCAAGATTTTTAAACACGTCTTTTTCATTTTCTTCACGTTTTAGACAAGCACCAAAAACAACTCCATATAATCTCTGCAAAACATATGGGTCATTTACATCTTCAAAAAGGATCAATAATTTCTTACATAATTGAAAATTCCTCTTAAGCAATTCGATTGCCGCTTTTGATGCTTTATCTCGTAGTAAACGATTAGAAGAAGAGAAAATCCACGTAAAAAGAATTAATAATAATTCTGTGTTTGCTTCTGACAATCCATCAAGCAGATTACCTTCATCAAAGAACGTTATTAGTTGGAACAAACGCTCATCTGGATATGCCAGGTTATTAATATACGTAGTCCATAATGCATCTCGTTTCACAAGTTCTTTATTCATTAAAACTTTGTGTAAAAATATGGCATTTAACGGATGATGCTCTTTAGCACTATTTTCAATCAATATTCGCAACACAAGATTGCGATCTACCGGATACATATTGATAAAATCCAGAAATTTTTGTTCACTTACTGAAGATGCTTTTCTCCATAAGAAAGAAGAAAGATAACGCTCTACTATATCAGCTTTATCCCATTCATCGGTAACACTCTTTTCAATTTCTGAAAAAAGTTCTGTATGGCATTTATCAGCATACAAGGCACATATCACAACAAAAACATCGATGTTATGATAATTTGTAATATTACCCTCTTCAATTTTGAGTAAAACATCACATATATACGCTACAAGTTTTTCCTTTTCAGGATAATCATTAACTATTTTTTTCGCGCACACAAAATCTTGCAACAAATTATATCCGAAGGAATATGATTCTGTGTATTCCGAAGCCATTGTAATTAAAAATCCTGATTTTACCAATGAGGCGACATACTCCAGCTTTTTAGCTGACAATCCATATACATTCCAAAATTCAAGTTTAAACAACTCCTTCTGTGCAATTGTATATGTACCATTCTGTAGACACATCTCAACAATTTCTTCTACCAAATCGAATAATACATTTAATGGTTCCGCAATTCCTATTGTCTTTTGAGCCTCGCTGTCTGCTCTTTCCATTAGTCGCTCAAATAATGTAAGCATATCAAAATTTTCACCTGAATAGTTCTTACAAAACAGAGTTAAAAAAAGAGGATTTGTCATTTCTTCCTGTAAAAAATACGATGGTAGAAACGGAATGCCATAATGATCCAAGAATGTTTTTGTCGCTTCAACAGATTCATTTCTAAAACCGGTATGTTCTAAACATACTATGTTTCCATCTGACAGTTTCTTCAAAACAGTATCATCAAATACAATTTTTTCATATCCGTTTCTAACAGAAATCACCAATTTAATATGCGGATAATTCTGCATTTTATCAATCAAGCTCCACAAACCTACATACCATATACTTTTATATGTAGTTTCATTTATTGCATCAATGAAAACATATGCAAATCCATTCTGCTGTACACCCAAACCTTCCAGTTCATGAAGTACTGCATCCATAGAAAGATTTAAGCCCAGAATCTCCGGTGTTTGAATACACACAGATTCATTTTTCAGATAGTACGTTCCTAATACAAATATTACTGGTCTTTCTTCCTCAATACTTTTTTTTGCTGCAACAGCAAATAATTGAGACTTCCCTACACCAGCTTCTCCTTTGATGATTAATACCTGTTCCTCAATAAGCTTACTCTCTTGTTGTGTTGGTGCAATACTATCTGGTAACTCGTATAAATAATTGAGTTCATCTATCTCATTTGCAACTTCATCAATTAAATGTCTGTCCCCATCAGTCATTGCTTTTGCATATGCTGCCTTTTTCTCAGCAATTTTTACACTAAGTTGATCCAATTCAGCTTTGCATCCTTCTTTAACACGGCTTGCCCAACCCAAGCATTGGTTAATTGTTCTTTGAGACACATCTTCAATAGCCTTAATTTCACTTATTATCTTACTGCATAAGTTTCCATATTTTCTGTACTTCCACTTGTTTTTCTGATAATCATCAATAATCTCTTTTTTTCGAGTATTGATTAAGTATACTGTCTCTTTGTTACATAAAAAGTAGTTAAATAACTCCTCCGTATGTGTATTCACATTAAAATCCTCGTTATATCTTGGGCCTAAAGAAGCCAAACTATTTTTTATATGTTTCTCAAACCATGATTTTGATAATGAAGTATGATTGAAATAATGCCATGCAATAGTTTCTTTTTTCATTACCTGCTCAAGAATCGTCTGATTTGTAATCGGCTTAATTTCAATACCATTTGCTCGTAAATAAGTTTCAATCCCTTGATAGCCTTTACTTGTAGTTGTAACATCTTTATTACAATACAAATAGATAATATCTAATTGTCCTGCATAGTATTTAACAGCCATTTTGGCAGAATGTAATATTTGTTCATAACTCATATCTGTAAAGTATTTCGCTTGAAAACTAATAAGTTTATTACTCTCAGCGTGCATCACCGGAACTACTTCAATTCCTGGATTATTTGGATTTGAATGTAAAAGAGCTTTTCCTTCGAAAAAGAATTCATTAAAAAGCCAGCGACACATCTTTTCAAATGCATCGCGCGGATCAGAATTACAAACTTCAAATTGTGCCCAGGTCACATCATAATCTTTTGTTTGTTGTATCATATAACTCCTCCTGTATGTAAACGGAACCTTAAATAGTCCTATCATTCGTCTTATAATACTTATTGTTTTAAGAACAATAGCTCAAGATTATTTTACCATCGATTTCCTAACAATTCCACATTCCTTCCTTTTACATAAACCTGTTAGTTCTTAAAGGAAGTAGACTCGCCATCCGTACTTTATCTACTTCCTCATAAACCATCCTCTAATCAACCAATATTTTCTTCAATTTATCCAACGCCACTTTCACAGACTTTATCACAGCCGGATGCTTACAGTTCTCAGCGTCTGCTATCTCCTCATAAGTCATTCCCTCAAAGAAATACATTCTGATTCTACGCTTCTGAACCTCTGGTAACTGTTCAATTGCGTTATGTAGCTTTTCATTCTGTAGATTACGAATCACGATATCTTCTACAGATTCTGGAATTTCTAATGCTCTTTCATTTAATGTTGGTTCCCATATTTCTGACTGTTCTATATGTCTGTCCCACACATTTAAATAAGAAAGGTCCTCTAACTCAAATTCATTAAAAGCAGCATACAATTTCTTGCTGATTTCAAATCTATTCTCTCGCCCCTCTCCGTCTCTAAAGGAAATATAATACTTCTCTAACTGATTCTGCCGCTGACAAAACCGTACTCTGCAACTGTAACTTTTCCTCTTCTGAAAGTAGATCCTCACTGGCTTGCGGAATAAACCAATATGCTGATTCCATAGAAGTTTCCGAGTCTTTGTCTTCATCTCTTTCATCTTCACTATTTTCGATTTGTACAGGAGGCTCCCATACTTCTTCTACAACCTTTTGCTCTTCTGTGTGCAGTTTTCCCCAACAGATTACTCCAGCCATCACAAAAAACATAAGAAGTAAAATAGGAATTCCACATTTCCTTAGTAACCACTTCACATCTTCCATCATTCGTCTCTATACAGTTCTTCCCATTCTTCTTTCGTCAAACGAGATACATGCCATGTTTGCTCACAATTATCTTCTGCAGGAACAATTCTATTCGACACATATTGTACTTTTCCATCTTCTAAAGGACGAACTACAACTTCGTGAGCGTATACTTTAGAATCACCTGCATAAGGGTCCACTACATTTGCAAGTAGAGTAATCGTTCCATCACTGTTTTCTGTGAATGCTACCACTTCCGAAAACGGATACTCTGGATACTCCACTTCTTCAAATCCTCTCGGCTTATATTCATAGGTGGAGTCTTCGGAATAATAAATCGTTTTGGATTGCAATGTTTCACTATCTATATTGAAATATGTCTTGATAATACCTTCAAATTCATCCTTTGGGATCTGGTAAACCGCACCGACTCCTAAGTTGTCATCTAAACCATAAGGAACATACTTGCCATTTTCTATTCGGTAGAGAATGTCATACATATCATAAAAATTCAATTCTCCAAAATCATTCTCGTTCCAATCTACAATAAACATATTATTTCGTTCAAAGCTAATTGGAGTGAGGTACTTCCGAGTCAGCATCCTGCATGTCTCATCCAATGGCTGCACTCGCAATGCGGTATCCTCTTCCACTCCGCTTAATGTAAGAATATACAGTTCTTCTGAATACCAACTTCCAGAAAACATCAAATATCCTTCTTCTGTATAATTCCAATGTTCTGCCTGATATTTTCCGCAAACTTCCTTTCGCACAGTTTGATTTTCATACACATAATAGGTTCTGGATACTTCTACATTTCCTCCCTGAGTAAACAAATCATATCTCACAAAATCATTCTGATAATTTACTTGAATAATTGTAATTTCTGCATCCTTTTGACTTTCCACCATCTCATGAAACTCTATCACTTGTTCAGCATTTACCATATCTATTTGATTCCTGCTATCCACAACAGGATACCCCTTTTCACCAAAAGCATTAACTATGCTACGAACTGTTTCTAAATTTTCTATCTTACCTTTTTTGAAAATCCTTCATAAATTTCTAAGCTTACATCTAAGACTTCATCTTTCTCCGGGATGCCCTCATAACCGCCTTGTATTTCTGTCTCCGTGTTTTGATTATTTGATATATTTTGAACCTTTCCACTACATCCCGAGACAAGTAAAATCAACGCAAAGCTAATTATCATTAAACCAGTCATCCAAAACCTGGCTGTCTTTCTTAACAACATATCCGCTTCCTCCTCTTCCTTTTACATCTTCCACCATGCTGATAATCAATATAGGTCGTTCTACCGTATCTTCTGCTGTGAAAATTGCAAACCATCCTAATTCCGTACCAGAAGTATCATCCTTCGATGCCTTGATTTCTGCCGTGCCGGTTTTTCCTGCCAGAAGGATGTCATCTCTATGAGCAACATAGCCAGTTCCATTCGAATCATTTACAACTTTCTTGATTCCTTCCAATACAAGATTTGCTGTCTCATTAGAAAAAGCTCCCTGAAACCAATACTCAGCAACTGCTTCTCTCTGATATTTCAAATACGGCTTTATAATATTTCCTTCATTACAAAAGGCTGAATAAATACATGCCATATGCAATGGATTCACCAAAACTTGTCCTTGACCGTAACCACTATCTGCTAACTGTATTTCTGTTTCAATTTCCTCTGAATTAGAATACTGTGAATTTGCCATCTTAATCTCAAATGGCAGTTCCTCTTTAAAACCAAGCCCGGTCAAAGAACTCTCCATCTCTTCTGAACCAATTTTTAATGCTGCCTTTGCGAAATAAATATTATCGGAATATATCAGGGCATTCTCTAAAATGACTGGTTCATATGCATGAAGTGTTGTTACATAATATGAACCCCACGATGTGTCCTTTTGCCAACTCAAACCTACATTTCCGTAATCCTCCGTTGGATTGATTGCTCCTGACTCCAATCCAACAGCAGCGGTAATTGGTTTAAATGTTGATCCCGGACACCACACTTGCCGGAAGCGATTATACATTGGCTTATTCTCATCCTCGTTAAGTGCAGTCCACTGCTCACTCGATAATCCCATAATAAAATCGTTATTGTCATAGGCCGGTGTACTGACTAAGGCCAATACCTCTCCAGTATGAGGATTCATGGCTACCGAACAGCTTTTATCTTCCTTAAACTGTTCATACAAAGACATCTGCAAGTCAGCATTTATCGTAAGCTGGATGTCCTGCCCATGTTGCACCAGGATACAAGCAAGTTCCTCCTTCTCTTTGCCTTCCGAGTTTACAATGTAAATTCTGCAACCGTTCTGTCCTTTCAACTCACTCTCAAACAAGCCCTCCATTCCGCTTCTGCCGATTACACTATTGGCTGTATATCCTTCTCCTGCATGTTCCTCTAAATCTTCCGCAGTAACGCTTTGAACATATCCGACAAGATGTGCCGCTGCTTCTCCCAACGGATATTCACGCACTTCAACATCAGATATCATCACTCCAGGAATTGCCAGCAACTTATCGTGTCTTTCTTTTTCTTTCAGTACATCTTCGTCTGGTTCAATCTTCATGAGTTCGATTTCTTCAACTCTCGGAATCGTTTTAATCGGTACAAAAGAATCATCCTTTACCCACTTTGCAGACAGTTTCTTTTCTATCGCCTCCGGTGTGGTTTCCAACAGTTCTGCAATCTGTGCAATTACTTCCTCTTTGTTTTCCAATTTACCTGGAACAATTCCAACCGAAGATGCTATGCCTTTTCCTGCAAGAACACGTTCATTTCTATCCAAAATTTTTCTTCCGAAAGAATAGAGAGAATCACATCATCATTTAATCTTCCTTCCGTAGAAAACTTTCGCATCTTGATAGCCTGTGCATGGCTCGGGGTGCAGTCTTCTAACTGCATAGTATCAAGAAGAATCTCCTGCTCTGTTTTTGACAGATAAGATAACTCGACAGCCGGACGCATAGCAATTTTGTTATCATCCACCATGTTTAAAATTGCTGGAATGAGTTCGGTGAGACGGATATACTTTCTAATTTGTTCATGGCTTTCACCAGACTGTTCAGCTAATATCTGTCTTGATGTTTTCCCTTCATAATTCGGCAACACTGTTGCAGAATTTTTACTAGGTCTTCCAGCTTGCCTTCTCATCGCTCCTAACTTCATCTTGTAGGCAAATGCTTTTTCAGATGGTAAGATTCTTTCTCTTTGAAGATTGGAATCGACCATAATCAAGGTTGCTTCATCATCAGTCAAATCTCTGATAATACAAGGAATTTCTCCTAATTCTGCTAACTCACTTGCGAACTTTCTTCGATGGCCTGCCACCATTTCATAAGTTCCATCTTCTTTGGTTCTTACTAAGGCAGGAACTAGAACTCCATATTCTCTAATGCTGTCCACCAAATCAGACATATTTTTATCCATCTTTACTTTGAATGGATGATTCGGAAAATCACTAATCTCGCTTATAGAAATATTTCTCACTGATTCTCGGCTTTCCTCATCTCTTTGTTCCTGCGTAGAAAACAGATCATCGAGTGCGGGAAGCTTCATGTTTATTTCTTTGCTTTTCGCCATCAGCAATCACCTCCCTCGTAAAGTTTTCATACGCCTTTGCAGCTGCATTATACTTATCATAGCTATAAATGCTTTTGCCGGAAGCACTTGTTTCCGCTGCTTTAATGGCAACCGGAATGACCGTCTGATATACCTTGATTAACTTTCCATAATTCTCTTTTAGGCTAGTTGCCGTAGCTTGTGCAAGATTGGTTCTCATATCTGCCAAAGTAAGCAATGCGCCGTCAATCTTGAGCCTTGGATTAATCTGTCTCTGGACTTTTCCTATCGTCTTAATCAACTGAGTCATACCTTTTAATGGCAGATAATGTGCCTGTACAGGAATAATAACACTGTCTGATGCAGCTAATGCGTTGATTGTCAGCATACCCAAACTTGGCATACAATCAATCAAAATATAATCATAATCGTGTTTTAAATCATTCAGATATGACTTCATCGTAAATTCTCGGCTCATTGCATTTACAAGAGAAACTTCCACTCCAGACAGTTCAATATTGGCCGGAACTAGATCAACATCCTCTTGATGATGAAGTATGCCATCGTAAACATTTACTGGCCCATCGCGAATAATCCTTTCCAACTGGTCTGATAATGTTACTGAAAGATTATCTGGGTCTGTCCATCCCAAAGATGTTGTCAAATCCCCCTGTGGGTCTGCGTCTACAAGAAGTACCTTCTGAATATTCTTGTGCGGTAACACCACAAGTCCGGCAGACGGGAAACCGTCTGTCCGGGCTAGCGGGAACCGCTTATGCGAGTTTACTCGCGTAATGTTTTGTCTAAGCCATAAACCTCACGCATTGAGATGTCATGTTCGGCATCAATACTTGTGATGTTGATGCGATAGCTGTCATGGGCAATACGGTCAATGATTGCATCTGCCAGAGGACTGTCATCACCACCCAGTTGGTCGTACCACTCCTCGAACTCATACTGGGAGCAGAAGATCGTTGAAGATTTTTTGCGTCTTCGATGGAGTAGTTCGAAGATATCTCTTTGTTCTGATTCCGTTGGTTTTAATAAAAGCCATTCATCCAAAATCAGGACAACAGGATTGGCATACTTAGCCATTACCTTTTTGTAGTTGCCATCTGTCCGTGCCATCTCCAGATCAATAAGCAGATCAGGCAGACGGACATATTTGGTATTGTAATACTGCTTACAGGCTTCCATGCCAAACGCACAGGCCATATAAGTTTTACCGCAGCCTGTAGCACCAGTAATAAAAAGATTCCGGTGTTCAGATATATATTCGCAAGTAGCAAGTCTACGAATCAGTTCCTTGTTTAGCTTGCGCCCGGAAGTATAGTTGATATCCATGATATTCGCTTCTGGCTGGTCGAATCCGGCATTCCTGATCAGTCTTTTGAGACGGTTGTTTTTGCGACTGCTGTATTCGATATCCACCAGCATACCGAATTGATCCTCAAAGGGAACCTCCTTGAATTTTGGGTCATTGAGTTGGTTGCGGAATGCATCTGCCATTGTGGTAAGGCGCATTTCTATTAACTTATCCATTGTACTCTGATTGGTCATATGTGTTTACCTCCGATAGTAATCGGCACCTCGTGTGATTCCATGTGCCTTATGTGTGATCTTGGTATCGATTACTTCCGATGCCAGTTTTTCTGAACTGGTTACAAGGATGTTTTTAATGCTCTTGTAACTGGGGGATGCTGTATAGGATAAGACCTTTCTACAGGCAGCTTCCAGTGACGCATCTGAGTATTTATCAGCAAGCTTAAGAAGCCCCATACAGCTTCGGTAGGTTTGCTGTTCCACACTTTTGGAGGTCAATATCGCATTGACTGCAGTGTACGTATTTATGCCAATCCGCTCAGCCCATTTACGGAAGC
>ENA-OPRR01001096-OPRR01001096.1-human-gut-metagenome-genome-assembly--contig:-NODE-1096-length-24771-cov-3.265415_pt1 | contig 24771 bp, 20 predicted proteins | sample MGYA00241796_ERZ501883 | MGnify/ENA primary metagenome ERZ501883 (study PRJEB25962, sample SAMEA2042406) | human gut metagenome | biome: human gut; feature: human-associated habitat; material: faeces...
CCCAGGGCGCTGTGCCCGCAGCCGTGGCCAGGCGCTCCGGCTTCCACCGGCTCCTTCCGGGGGGAGGCGGCCTTCTGGCTCAGGGAGGAGAGAGCGTCATATTCCCCCAGGATGCCCATGACCGGCTTTCCGGAACCGTAGGAGAAGGTTCCTGTGAAGCAGGTGGGGATCCCGGCGTCTCCAGTGGTGACTGAAAAGCCCTCGTCCTTCAGGATCTGGCAGAGGAGGTCCGCAGAACGGGTCTCATGGTAGGCAAGCTCCGCGTATTCCCAGATCCTGTCGTTGGCGTCCAGGATCATCTGGGATTTCTGGTCGATGACATGTTCGAGAAACTCCAGGTCTTTCATCATATATTCCGTCCTTTCTGTACACATTATAGAATCTATTATAAAACCAGATCCATGTTAAGTAAATAATAAGATGAAACTTTCAATCGGCTTTCAATAGGCCTGCGGATGAGACTGTTTACTGGCCCACCAGTGAGCGGAGGCAGGATTTCTGACAATTCAGCTCCGGGCCGCCGCGGCGATTTCTGCGGCAATCCTGCGGCAGCCATTTACCAGGGACTGCCAAAATGGTATAATGTCTGAGATAACAGACATTATACCATCGCGCATCTGGTTTCTGCGCACACCGCAGAAATCCAGGCGTATAATTCTCCCGGAGGGGTACCGTGTCCGATGGATGGACAGATGAGGAGCCGGCTCTGGAAAAAGGAGGAATGCCAATGGCAAAACGGATCTACGTGGCTGACGATGAAAAAAATATCTGCTTTCTGATCCAGAATTTTCTGGAAAAAGAGGGCTTTGAGGTAAGATGCTTTGAGGACGGGGAATCGATCCTGGCGGCCTGTGAGGAGCAGATGCCGGATCTCTGTATCCTGGACGTGATGATGCCGGGAATGGACGGGCTGACCGTATGCACCAGGATCCGGCAGAAGAGCCATGTGCCGATCATCATTGTATCGGCCAAGGACTCTCCTCTGGACCGGATCACCGGGATCACTTTGGGAAGTGACGACTATCTGGTGAAGCCGTTTCTTCCGCTGGAGCTGGTCACCCGGGTCAAGGCCCTGTTCCGCCGGGTGGACGCTTTTTCCGGCCAGGAGGAGGAAAACAGCGAGAACCTGGAGCTGGGGGACATCGTCCTGTTCCCGGGCAGGAGGACTGCCAGTCTTAAGGGAGAGGAGTTTGCCCTGACTCCCCTGGAATTCGATTTCCTGCGTCATATGCTGGAGCATCCGGAGCACGCTGCCAGCCGGGATGACCTGTTAAAGGCCCTGTGGAAGGTGGACAGCAAAGAGGTGGACACCAGGGCGGTGGACGATATGGTGAAGCGCCTGCGGAAAAAAATGAAGGAACAGAACAGTGCAGTGAAGATCGAAACTGTATGGGGATATGGGTTCAGACTGACGGCCGGAGGCGATGAATGAAGCTGAGTATCCGCATGAAGATCTTCCTCCCGGTGGTGATCCTTCTGATCGGCTTTCCTCTGGCTACCTGGGCGACACTCCGGTATTCCCTGGAGGTCCATATGAACTTCAACGCCCGCAGGGACCTGGAGGCGATGGTAAGGACTGTGGATGGGGTCCTGGAGGAGCCGGAGGACGGCGAAGAAGGGGATACGGTCTTAAGCCGTCTGAGGGATGCGGTCCAGACCGGAGCCGGGGAGGCCCGGATGCTTGTGGTCAGTGAGAAATACCGGGTGGTATATCCAAAAAACTTTGACGACCAGGCGGATATGTCCCAGATCTACTCGGCCTTTCTGAATGCGGCCACAGATGATGAAAGCTTCTGGGAGCAGGATAAGATCCTGGAGGAGACCATAGAGGAAAAGGAATATCTTCTATATTATAAGTATGTGACGCCTTCAGAACGGGAAAAGGACCAGAAGGTGCGCCACATCCTCCTGTACTGTCCGGTCCATGACACAACGGCCATGATGGATCAGATCACACGGGTGGTGCTTCTGACCATGAGCGTCATCGCCGCCGCTGCCATCGCCTTATTCTGGCTGGTGGCCGGCAGTATTTCCGTACCGGTCCAGCGGCTCTGTGAAGCCGCCAGGGGGATCGGTGAGAAAAAATTCAAGAGAGTGGAGACCGGGGCCACGGTGAAGGAGCTGTGCGAGCTGGAGGGCGAGATCAACCATATGCAGGAGAAGCTGGCCCAGGCAGACCAGGCGGAGCGCACATTTTTCCAGAACGCTTCCCATGAGCTTCGGACGCCGCTCATGTCCATCAGCGGCTATGCCCAGGGGATCCAGTGCGGGGTATTTGAGGATGTGGCCCAGGCGGCCTCCGTGATCCTGGATGAGAGCACCCGGCTCACAGAGGTAGTGGACGGGATCCTTACGCTGACCAGGATGGACCAGCTCAGATACCAGGTGGTTCCGGTGGAGCTGGCAGTCAACGGCTTCATCGAAGAGCGGCTGGAGTGTCTGGAGGGCTTTGCCTACTCAAAAAACATAAAGCTGGTATTTCAGCCGGGGGAGGAGCATAAGATCATTACTGACGCCATGCTCCTGGAGCGGGCGTTCTCCAATGTGATGTCCAACTGTATCCGGTATGCCGGGACCCAGGTGGCTGTGGCGGTGCGGGAAAAGGAGGGAGATATCCTTATTACGGTGACCGACGACGGGCCTGGGTTTCCAGAGGGCGGTACGGAGCATCTGTTTGACCGGTTCTACAAGGGCAAGGGCGGAAACCATGGACTGGGTCTGGCCATTGCAAGGTGCTCCCTGGAGTACATGGGCGGCAGCGTGCGTGCGGCAGACACACAGAAGGGCGCAGAATTTGAGATCACACTGCCGCAGGATTGCCGCAGCTTTGCCCCAGACGAGAGGACAGAAATGTGATACTATGGAACATATAAAGGAGGAAGCGGAATGAAAAGGATATTCTTTATTTTCAGCCTGTTGCTCTGCCTTCTTTCTGTTCCTGTCACCGGATTCGCAGCGGAGACGGATGAGGAACAGGTAAAATACGAGGATGCGACTGCCGATAATATGAAAGAGATGTTAAAGGGCAGTATCGCACTGGATAAGATCAGCGCAGAGAACAAGGAGTCCCTTTTAAACTGGCTGGAAGCAGAAAACAAACCCGAAGAGGCGAAAAAGCTGGTGGATAAGATCCAGAAGCTCCAGGAGGACCAGGAAAAGGACCAGGAGAGTATGGATCCGTATACAAAGGCGAAAAAGACCTGTGATAAGAAGCTGAATGCGGAGGGAGCCAATGCGGCTCTGGAGAATATCATCCGGATCCAGAAAGACCGGCTGGAGGATCAGGAAGAGGTAAAAAAGCTCTGGAAGGACGTGGAAAAGCTGCTGAAAAAGTAGCCCGAGACAGAACAGAGCGGATACTGAAAAGATAAAATGGCTGTGGAGTGGCGGCACTCTGCGGCCATTTTGTGTATTCCGCACAATTTTATCTCTTAAAACACTGGAAATATAAGACAAAGTATGATTAAATAGAAGTAGCGCAGTATCCGGCCGGCCGGAAGGAGGACCGCCTGCGGCGCATGCAGATAAGAAGAAAGAAGGTAACAGTATGGAAACAATGGACGATTTCAGGGAAGAGCTGGAAGCCTCCTTTAAGAAAATACGAGTGGGCGACGTGGTCACAGGTACAGTGATCGACGTGACCGAGGACCAGGTGATCGTGGACCTTAAGACCTACGCGGACGGAGTGATCCGGAAAGAGGATCTGAGCGAGGATCCGGATTTTAATATGCAGGAAGCGGTCCACCCCGGAGATGAGATCACCGCAACGGTGATGGCTACCAACGACGGCGAAGGAAATATGGTCCTTTCAAAGAAAGAGGCCAACGCAGTCCTGGCCTGGGATAAATTAAAGAAGCTGATGGAGGAGCGTACCGTTGTTAAGGTAAAGATCAGCGAGGTGGTCAATGCCGGAGCCGTTGCGTATCTGGAGGGGATCCGCGGCTTTATCCCCGCGTCCCGTCTGTCTGACGAGTATGTGGAGGACTTAAAGGAGTGGGATGGAAAGACCATTGAGGTGACCGTGATCACTGCTGATGAGGAGGAACGCCGTCTGGTGCTTTCAGGACGGGAACCGGCCCGGGAGAAAAAACAGGCGGAAACAAACAGGAAGATCGAAAAGTGTGAGGTGGGAGCTGTTATGAATGGTACAGTGGAGACCATAAAGCCCTATGGCGCCTTCGTGGCCCTGGAGAACGGCCTCACAGGCCTGCTTCATATCTCCCAGATCAGCACCCAGAGGATCAAGCATCCGGGAGCTGTCTTAAAGGAAGGCCAGGAGGTAAGGGTGAAGATCCTTTCCACTGCTGACAATAAGATCAGCCTCAGCATGAAGGTACTGGCAGAGGAAACGGCAGAGGCTGAATCCCACAGCACCTACGATTATAAAGAAGAAGGCCAGGCAAGCACAGGCCTTGCCGCTCTTTTAAAGAATATCAAGTTATAAGACCAGGAAACAGAATATAAGAAAATAGGAAGCAGTTTCCTGCCCTGTGCAGAGAGGGGGCAGCAGTATGACAAAAGATCCAAAATCCTTTGAACAGGTGGACCAGTGGAAAACGACCATGTTTTTATACAGCTCTGCGCTGAAATCGATCAACACCAAGATCGAGATCCTGAACAATGAGTTCATCCAGTTGTATAATTATAACCCCATCGAACATATCACATCCCGGCTGAAAACGCCGTCCAGTATTGTGAAAAAGCTTCAGAACGACGGCATTGACGTTACCATCGATAATATGGTGGAATACTTAAACGATATCGCAGGGATCCGGATCATCTGCTCATTCATGTCGAATATTTATCCCATTGCGGATATGATCGCCCGGCAGGCAGATATCACGGTGCTCCATGTGAAGGACTACATCAAGTATCCCAAATCCAACGGCTACAAGAGCTATCATATGGTGGTGACGATCCCGGTATATCTGACCGATGGAAAGATGGATACAAAGGTCGAGATCCAGATCCGCACCATTGCAATGGATTTCTGGGCTTCCCTGGAGCACAAGATCGCATATAAATTTGAAGGAAACCCGCCGGATTATCTGGAAACAGAGCTGAAGGCCTGCGCCGATATGGTGGATATGCTGGATGCAAAAATGTTTTCCCTGAACCAGGCGATCATGGAGATCGGCCGGACCCGGAGAGAAGAGGCCGAAAAGAAGCTGGAGGAAGAGCGTCTCCAGGAGGAGGCCAGGCAGCAGGCCCAGCGGGCGCGGGAGATCGTGGAAGGACAGAAGGCGGGACAGGGCACGGAACCGGAAAACGGAGGAAAGGCATGAAGGCTGTACTTCAGAGAGTTACGGAAGCGTCCGTCCGCGTGGACGGGGAGGTGATCGGATCCATTGGAAAGGGATTTTTTATCCTCCTTGGCGTATCCGACGAGGACGACGAGGCCGTCGCAGATAAAATGGCAGATAAGATCTGTAAATTAAGGATCTTTGAGGATGAAAATGGAAAGACCAACCTGTCCTTAAAGGATGTGGGAGGGGAGGTGCTGGTGGTGAGCCAGTTCACCCTGTATGCAGACTGCCGGAAGGGAAACCGTCCCAGCTTCATCGGAGCGGGAGCGCCGGCAGAGGCAGACCGGCTTTATGAATATTTCATGGACCGGTGCCGGACCCATGTGGATAGGGTGGAGCATGGAAGATTCGGCGCAGATATGAAGGTATCCCTGGTGAACGACGGGCCCTTCACACTGATGCTGGACAGCAGGGAGCTGTTTAAATAGCGGTCTGGCGGGTCTGCACACAGCTTGTGCGGACCATAAGAACATACAGGTTACGATCCAGATAAAGAGAAAAGAGGAGAGAGCATCATGAATGGAAAAGATTTAGAGAAAGAGCTTTTATGGGAAGCCCCCCACATTGCAAAGGAGGCTCCCGCAGAGAGAGAGGAGGCTTCCGCCTTCTGTGAGGGCTATAAGGCGTTCTTAAACGCCGGAAAGACTGAAAGAGAATGCGTAAAGGCCGCAGTGGAGCTTTTAGAAAAGGCCGGCTACCGGGAATTTGATCCCAAGGCCTCCTACAAGGCTGGAGACAAGGTATACTGGAACAACCGGAAAAAAGCCCTGGCTGCAGCCACCTTCGGAACCCTGGGGATGGAGGAGGGCCTTAGAATGAACGGTGCCCACATCGATTCCCCCAGACTGGACTTAAAGCCCAATCCGCTGTTTGAGCAGGCCGATATCGCTTACTTAAAGCCCCACTACTACGGCGGGATCCGCAAATACCAGTGGGGAGCCACTCCGCTGGCTATGCACGGTGTGGTTGGAAAGAAGAACGGCGAGATGGTGGAGATCTCCATCGGTGAAAAAGAAGGAGAGCCCCAGTTCTGCATCACAGACCTTCTCCCCCACCTGGCCTCTGAGCAGAATGGAAGAAAGCTGGGCGAGGGCTTAAAGGGCGAAGAGTTAAACATCATTGTCGGCTCCATCCCGTTCATGGGCGAGGATGACGAGAAGATCAAGACTCCCGTAAAGCTTATGGCCATGAAGCTGTTAAATGAAATGTACGGGATCACAGAAAAAGACTTTACAAGAGCGGAGATCGAAATGGTACCGGCTTACAAGGCTGTGGATGTGGGCCTGGACAGGAGCCTGGTGGGCGCTTACGGACAGGATGACAGAGTCTGCGCCTATACGGCTCTGATGGCAGAAACGGGGACAAAGGCCCCGGCTCATACGACGCTGACGATCCTGGCTGACAAGGAGGAGATCGGTTCTGCCGGAAACACTGGCCTCAATTCCGATTTCGTGCTCCATATCATTGAGGATCTGTGCCAGACAGCCGGTGCAGATCTGAAAACAGTTTTAAGGGCGTCCCTGTGCCTGTCCTCCGATGTGAACGCAGCATACGATCCCACCTTTGCCTCCGTATACGAGGAGAGAAACTCCAGCGCCATCAATAAGGGCTGTGTTCTCACAAAATATACAGGAGCCAGAGGAAAATCCGGCAGCAACGACGCCAGCGCAGAGACCATGGCCAAGGTGATCCAGATCATGGATGAAAACGGCGTATACTGGCAGACCGGCGAGCTGGGAGCCGTGGACGTGGGAGGCGGCGGAACCATCGCCCAGTTTGTGGCCCATATGGATGTGGATGTGGTGGATCTGGGAGTTCCGATCCTTTCCATGCACGCTCCCTTTGAGCTGGCCTCTAAGCTGGATGTTTACAACACTTATAAAGCATTTAAGGCATTCTACAAATAAGACGGGACATATGCCCCTCCCCGAGGACGACTCTTTTCCTCTGGGGAGGGGATCTGTTTCTGAATGCGGCAGTTCAGCTGTGTATCTTAAAATTCTATGAAATCCCTTTATTTCCCTTTCTGTTTATGGTAAAATCGGCTGAACAGCCATGAAAGGAATTGAGAAAAATGATAAAAAGAAAACTTATAACAGCCGGTTTTGTGATCGCCATGGCAGCCATGGTCATGTCTGGATGCAAGAGCGGAGGTACGGATAAAGAGACAACGGCGGCAGCGGCCGGAGAGACGGCGGGAAGCCAGGAGAGCGGGACTGCCTCTGGTGAAACAAAATCGGAGGAGGAGCTGACCGATGAGGCCAGCCTGGAGCTGGGAAATTATAAGGGGCTGACCCTTACGGCCGTGAAGGCTGGAGTGACCGACGAGGACCTGGAGGCGGAGCTGGAAAACCTGAAGGGACAGTATCCGGCGGAGGTCACCGGACGTGCAGCTAAACTGGGCGATGTGGCCAATATTGACTACGTAGGGACCAAGGACGGCGAGGCCTTTTCCGGCGGGACTGCGGAGGGCTTTGACCTGGCCCTGGGAAGCGGCACCTTCATCGACGGTTTTGAGGACGGCGTTGTGGGGATGAACGTGGGAGAGGAAAAAGACCTGAACCTCACATTCCCGGAAAATTATAAGAGTGCAGATCTGGCGGGACAGGAAGTGGTATTCCATGTGACCCTGAATGCCATTAAGAACGCAGAGGAGACCGCCATTGATGATGCTCTGGCAAAAAGAGCTATGGACGACGAGAACGCTACCCTGGACCAGTTAAGGAGCCAGGTGTATGGCGGCCTCGAAAACCAGGCGGAGAGCAATTTCTTTAATGAGGCTGGAAGCGAGCTCTTAAACCAGGCCATTGAAAATTCCAAGGTCACCTGCGATCCTGACGCTGTGGACGATATGTATGACCAGCTTGTGACCACATACACTGCCTATGCAGGCCAGTATGGAATGGAGCTGGAGGAGTTCTTAAGTATGTTCCTTCAGACCGATAAGGCGGGCTTACGGGCCACTGCGGAGAACCTGGTGAAGCAGGAGATGGTGCTCAACGCCATTATTGAAGCCGAGGGGATCAAGGCTACGGATGAGGAAAAGGATAAGCTGGCCCAGATGAATTATTTTGCCGACGCCGAAGAGATGGTCTCCACCTACGGGGAGGAGTCTGCCAACCGTCTGTTCCAGATGGGAGCCGCGTATTACTATCTGATCGACAATGCCGTACAGGGAGCGCCTGCCGGGGCAGGGGAGACTGTGGAAGGCCATACAGAATCCCAGGCAGCAGAGACGACGGCTCCTTAGGAAATGGATGCGGATACCATATGAAAAGAAAAGCCTTATTTTTTGATATTGACGGAACGCTTCTGAGCGATCATAAAAAGGAGCTGCCGGAAAGCGCGGCCCGGGTCATTGCCCAGGCGCGCCGGGCGGGCCATCTGGTATTTATCAATTCTGGACGGGCCCGATGCCTGATGCAGGAGGTGGAGGCGGCTCTTCCGGTGGACGGCTACCTCTGCGGCTGCGGTACTTACCTGGAGATCCAGGGGAAAAAGGTCCTCCACCATGTGATCGGGAGAGAGCGGAGGCTGGAGCTCCAGAAGAGCATCCTGACCCATGATCTGGATGGGATCCTGGAAGGGCCGGAGGGCTGTGCCGTACAGAGCCAGGTTTCCCGTCTGGAGGAGATGGAGCGGGTCAAGGAGCTGTTTATAAAAAGTGGTGTGGTCCGTCCGTGGGACTGGAAGAAGGAAGCGGCGGAGTTTGATAAATTCTGTGTTCTGGCAGATGAAAAGAGTGATGTGGACGGATTCTTAAGATCCCTGGCTCCGGATATGGCGTACATAGACCGGGGACGCGGGCTTTATGAATGTGTACCCGCAGGCTATGACAAGGCCACGGCCATGGAATTTATCCTGAAGTATTTCCGGATCCCCCGGGAGGAATCCTATGCCTTTGGAGACAGCGCCAACGATCTGGCTATGATCCAGTACGCCGGACATTCGGTGATCATGGGGCAGCATGACAGGATCCTGGAACCCTATGCATCTTTTATCACGAAAAATGTGGAAGATGATGGAATTGCATTCGCTTTCGAGAAACTTAAAATTGTCTAATTTCAATAAAAAAATATAATTTATGTCGAAAATTGCGAGCGATTTTCCTTCACTTAATGAAAGAAATGTATTAAGATAGGCTTGCGCACATGACGAATGCGAAGGGGGCCAGACGATGAGAATGGAGGAACGGCTTGCTGCCCTGGAGTATGAGAACAGAAAACTCCGGGCAGACAACGAAAAGCTTCATGCCATCCTGAAACAGATGCAGATCACGCTGAACCGGCTGATCAGCTGCTATATTGTTGAAGCCAGACGATGAATGACTGAAATGGGAAAAGGGGCGCTGACCTGTATGGCAGCAGCCCCTTTCTGGAACGGATCAGCGGATGATCCCGTTGGTATCGGTGACCCAGATCTTTCCGTTGGCGTCTTTGAAGTCTTTATGCCCCCGTCCCAGCTCCGGCTTTTCAGAGGAGGTGGAGGAAGAGGAGGCTCTCTGGATATTTCCGGTGGTATTAACAAGATAAGAGGTTCCGTTTAAGTCTGCGGGAGCATACCGCTGGTCCGCAGGCGCGTCCTGACGTTTTCCGTAGACATAGAGCACGTTGTCCTTCAGTCCGTGGTAGCCCTGGCCCTTTTTCTCACCATCCGTGTGGAAGAGCCAGCTTTCGGTCTCTCCAGTTTCTTCGTTATAGATACTCTGCTTTCCTGTCTTCATGACGCCGTCGTCGCCAAAGAAGAAGTTGGCGATGGAGTCTCCTTCCAGGTTTACGACCTGGCGGCCAGTCTGCATTTCACCCAGCTCGTTGAACGCATATTTTTTTCCCTGGATCGTAAAAAGCTCGTTTCCTTTTCTGGAGGCGTGATATGGGCGGCCTTCTTTAAAATAGAAGGTAAAGGTCTCGTCTGTCTGATGGATCCCCTGGATCCCTTCCATGATCCGCCATCCCTCGGCACGTTTTCCGTCGCCGTCCTTTCCATAATACTGATAATCCGCAATGGAGCCGGAGGCGGCGTTGCTGTCTGTGGAAACCTCTGTTTCCGGCATCTTCACCCAGCCCGTCTGCATCTTCCCGTCGATGAAGGTATAATAGTCGTCGCCGATCTTTTTGTCATACTGGTTTTCTACCATCCTTCCATCGGAATTAAAATAATGCCAGCTTTCGGAGGCTCCGGGACTGGAAGCGTTTTCCTCCAGCTTCACCCAGCCGGTCTTCATGCGTCCGTCGGTTTCACCGCCCAGGTAATAGACGGCTCCGTCGATGACGGTCTTACCAGTGGCCATGTGGCCGGATTCGTTGAAATAATACCAATTTTCATTTAATTTTATCCATTTAGAAATAACAGATTTTCCGTTTTTATCAAAATAGTACCAATATGAAGCCGGAGTTTCCGGGGAGTCCATTTCGTCCTCATTCTGGAGCTCCACCCAGGTGTTTTTCACCATTTTTCCGTCTTCCCCCACGTAATAATCGTCGATCTTCTGGTTTCTGGCGATGGAGCCCTCCTCGTCCAGATAATACCAGTCGTCTCCGTTCTTTCTCCAGGAATCCGTGGTGAGATACCCGTCCTCATCGTAGTAGGCCAGCTGGCCGTTTTCCTCAGTCCAGCCATAAGAAGCGGCCAGTACCCTGCCTGTGTGGTCCAGGCCGGAAAAGGCAGGGGTCAGGGCCATAATGGCAGCGGCAGACAGAACTGCAAAATATTTTGTCTGTTTTTTCATAATCGATTCTCTCCTTTTTGTGGTCCGCACCAGAAAATGCGGGCGGTTGTTCCTTACGCGGTGATTATAACAGCGGTTTATGGGAGAAATCCAGTGAGGGTTGCTGGCAGAGCTGCCAGTCTGTGACAGATACCGGGAGCCCCTGCAATGAATGACTGGACTGGACGGGTGTGATGTGGTACAATGTCTGCAAAGCGGACATTGTACCGCGTGTCTGAAGGAACAGGTATATCATGTACAGGCGCAGTGCGCTGGAGAGGAGTATACGTTTTTATGAGAATGAAAGTTTCCGACTACATTGCAAGGAAGCTGGTGGATGAGGGGATTTCTGATGTATTCATGGTCACCGGAGGCGGGGCCATGCATCTGGACGACGGCCTGGGCCATGAGCCGGGCCTCCACTGCACCTTTAACCACCATGAGCAGGCGTGTGCCATTGCGGCGGAATGCTACGCCAGGATCCACAATAAGATCGCTGCGGTCTGCGTGACCACAGGACCAGGCGGGACCAACGCCATCACCGGCGTGGTGGGCGGCTGGCTGGATTCCATCCCCATGCTGATCCTGTCCGGACAGGTCCGCTACGATACCACAGCCAGGAGCACAGGCCTTGGGATCCGCGCACTGGGAGACCAGGAGTTTGAGATCACAAAGGCCATTGACTGCATGACAAAATATTGTGAAATGGTCATCGATCCCATGCGGATCCGCTTCTGCCTGGAAAAGGCCCTGTATCTGGCCCAGACCGGAAGACCCGGCCCCTGCTGGCTGGATATCCCCTTAAACGTCCAGGGAGCATATGTGGAGACAGAGGAGCTTTTGGGCTTTGATAAAAACGATTACGAGGCAGGCGGCACCGGCTGGTCCGTCCATGGCTCCGGCTGCGACGGCTGCGGTCTCTGTGCAGGAAAGCTGATCCAGGGAAAACCTGCCATGATCCCAGAGGATGAGGCTGGAAAAGGTGAAAAGAGAGAGCTGCTTCCGCCGTCCGTATCCCTGGATCTGGCCAGAGAGATCGTGAAAAAGGTGAGAGAGGCCAAGCGTCCTGTGATCAATGCCGGAAACGGCATCCGTATCGGAAAGGCCTTTGACGTATTCCAGAGAGTGGTTGAAATGCTGGGGATCCCGGTGGTCACCGGCTGGAACAGCCTGGACTGCATGTACGACTCCCATCCCCTTTATGTGGGCCGGGCGGGCCATATGGGCGACCGTCCCGGAAACTTCGCCGTACAAAACTGTGATCTTCTCCTGTCCCTGGGAAGCCGTCTTTCCATCCGTCAGGTGGGCTACAACTATCCGACCTGGGCAAGGGAAGCTTATGTGATCTATAATGATATCGATGCAGAGGAATTAAAGAAGCCCACAGTCCATGTGGATATGCCGGTCCATGCCGATGTAAAGGATCTTCTGGAGAAGATGGAAATGGTCCTGGAGGTAGAGGCTGTGTCCGCAGACGGAGGCCCCAAAGATAAGGAAGCTGTGGACTGGTGGATCTCCCGCTGCCAGCAGTGGAAGGAAAAATATCCGGTGGTGCTCCCGAAGCACTATGAAGCCGGAGAGGATCAGCCGGCCAACATCTATGCCGCCATCAAGGAGATCAGCAGAAGGGCTGAGGAGGATCAGATCACTGTGGTCGGAAACGGTTCCCCCTGCGTGGTGGGCGGTCATGCCTACGAGATGAAGAAGGGGCAGCGGTTCATCAGCAACTCTGCCATCGCTTCCATGGGCTATGACCTTCCGGCGGCCATCGGCGCCTGTCTGGCAGACCATACAAAGGATATCATCCTGGTGACCGGCGACGGCAGCATCCAGATGAACCTGCAGGAGCTGCAGACCATCATCCACAACCATCTGCCAATTAAGATCTTCCTGATCAACAACGGCGGCTATCATTCCATCCGCCAGACCCAGAAGACCCACTTCCATGAGCCGTTGGTGGGCATCGGCGTGGACAGCGGAGACTTAAGCTTCCCGTCCATGGAGAAGCTGGCCTGGGCATACGGCTATCCATACGTGGCCGCCCATCACAATTCCCAGCTGGGAGAGGCTGTGGAACAGACTCTGGCCACAGACGGTCCTGTGATCTGTGAGATCTTTGTGGATATGGAGCAGAATTTTGAACCCAAGGCTGCTGCCAAGATGCTGCCGGACGGAACCATGGTCTCCGTGCCTCTGGAGGATCTGGCCCCCTTCCTTCCGGAAGAGGAGCTGGCAGAAAACATGATCATTCCCATGATCAAGCCCCAGTAAAGCCCCATTAGGAGAAGTATATGAGAATCGTTATCACCGGCGCCACAAGTTTTGTTGGCGCCGCTGCCATTCAGGAACTTTTAGAAAACGGTCATGAGGTGTACGCCGTGGTCCGTCCGTCCTCCAGGAAGCTGGAGACACTGACCGGCCAGGAAGCCGGGAAAAATGCCTTAAGGGAGGGGCGTCTGCACATTGTGGAAAATGACCTTTCCGCCCCGGAGCTTCTGACAGAGAAGATCCAGGGCTCCTGCGACGCCTTCTGTCATTTTGGCTGGGGCGGATCCGGAAGCGGGGCCAGGACCGGGGAGCAGCTCCAGGAGGAAAATCTGCGGGCCTCCCTGGATACGGTCCGGGCTGCAAAGGCGCTGGGCTGCCGGCGGTTCCTGTTTTCCGGCTCCCAGGCGGAGTACGGAATGCATCAGACCAGGATGACGGAGGAAACGGAATGCGCGCCCAGATCGGCCTATGGAGAAGCCAAGCTCCGGATGCGGAGACAGGGAGAGGCGCTTTGTAAGGAACTGGGGATACGCTATATCCACCTCAGGATCTTCAGTGCCTACGGTCCTGGCGACCATCCGTGGACGCTGGTGGAATCCTGCCTGGACGCCTTTACTGGAAATGCGGCCCTTTCTCTGGGGGCCTGCACCCAGAAATGGAATTTTATTTACATTACCGATCTGGCAAAGGCGGTGCGGGCGCTTTTGGAGACGCCGGAAGCGGCCTTTGAGGGACTCGGAAATCCGGTCTTTAACGTGGCCGGGGACGATACCAGGCCATTAAAAGAGTTCGTGGAGGAGATCCACAGGCTCTGCAAAGGAGGCGGAAACTGCCTGTACGGAGACAGGAAGGAGAACGCCGAAGGGGCCGTTAATCTGATCCCGGATATTGGAAAGATCTGCCGGATCACCGGCTGGAAACCGGAGACGGCCTTTGGAGAAGGGATAAAAAAGACCCTGGAAAGCCGATAAATATTGACAAATCCTTTTTTTTGGATACAATGATAAAAGCTAAAGGTACTAAACGGCGAAACGCCGAGTAAAAGAAAGAGACAGACACAAAATGAAAAAAATCAGCGTATTGATCCCATGCTACAACGAAGAAGAAAACGTGGGACCCATCAGCGATGCCGTCATCGACATCATTACCCGCGAACTTCCCATGTACGACTATGAGCTGGTGTTCATTGACAACGACTCCACGGACAGCACAAGACCTCTTCTGCGGGAGCTGTGCAAAAAGAACCCGAAGATCAAGGCTATTTTCAATGCCCGGAATTTCGGTCAGTTCAATTCGCCGTATTATGGGATCCTCCAGGTGACAGGCGACTGCGTGATCTCCATGGTGGCCGACTTCCAGGATCCGGTGGAGCTGATCCCCCAGTATGTCCATGAGTGGGAGAACGGCTATAAGATCGTCATCGGCATCAAGACCAGCAGCAAGGAGAATCCGTTCATGTACTGGCTCAGGAGCTGCTACTATAAGCTGATCCGCCGTCTTTCTGACGTGGAGCAGATCGAGCACTTCACCGGCTCCGGCCTTTACGACCGCCAGTTCATCGAGGTGTTAAGGAACCTGGACGACCCGACGCCGTTTTTGCGCGGCATCGTGGCGGAGCTGGGCTTTAAGCGGAAGGAGATCCCCTACGAACAGCCGAAACGCCGGGCCGGAAAGACCCATAACAATTTTTACCGCTTGTTTGATGCGGCCATGCTGAGCTTCACTTCTTATACGAAGGCAGGGCTGCGGCTGGCGACGTTCTTTGGCGGGTTCTGTGCGGCTGCAAGCTTCGTTATCGGCATCATCTACCTGGTGATGAAGCTGTTATACTGGGATCGTTTTGCTGCCGGCATGGCGCCGCTTCTCATCGGCGTGTGCTTTCTGGGATCAGTACAGATCTTTTTCATTGGCCTTCTGGGCGAATATATCATGAGCATCAACACCCGCGTCATGCACCGTCCTCTGGTGATCGAGGAGGAGCGGATCAACTTCGGCGGCGGACAGGACGGGGAAGCAGGATCAGAGGAGTAATATGAAATATAGCGTAGACGTGGTGCGTATCCGCGAGAACGCCATCCAGCTCAACGGATGGGCCATAGGAAAAACGCCGGAATCGAAGATCACATATGAGGTAGAGGACGGGGACCACAGGCCCCTGGATTTCAAATACGTGTCCACCAGGCGGGACGACGTGAGCCAGATCTACTTTAAAAAGACCGTGGACCAGGACCTGGGCTTTGACATCCAGTTTCCCTATGAGAGAGGACGGGACTATTATCTGGTCATCAGCGGCGACGGAAGGAAGGTCCGGGTAAGGTATAACGAGGAGCTGATCGCAAAGCGTTCCAGCGTGGCCCATAAGAGACGCCAGAAGATCCTGGACCTGATGAACATGGAAACGGTCCATGTGGCCTGGGATTTCTTTAAGGAAAACGGCTTAAAGGCCCTGATCGTGAAATCAAAGCATAAGCTCCAGGGGATCGACAGCGATTATGATTACAGCGAGTGGCAGGAGCTGACAAAGCCCTCAGCGGAGGAGCTGGAGGCCCAGCGGAAGGCCGTATTCCCGTATATGCCGAAGTTTTCCATTGTGATCCCCGTTTATAAGACTCCGGAAAAATATCTGAAGGAAATGCTGGACTCCATCCTGTCCCAGACCTATGGAAACTGGGAGCTCTGCATCGCCGACGGAAGTCCGGCCGGAGAGAGCGTGGAGCGGATCTTAAAGGCATATGCCAGGAAGGACTCCAGGATCCGGTATAAAATCCTGGGAGAGAACCTGGGCATCTCCGGAAACACCAACGCGGCCCTGGAGATGGCAGAGGGAGATTACATCGTCCTGGCGGATCATGACGATATCGTAACAGAAAATGCCCTGTATGAGTGCGCGAAGGCGGTGAACGAAAATCCGGGGGCAGATGTGCTCTATTCCGACGAGGACAAGCTGGATATGGACGGCGGAGCCTTATTTGATCCCCATTTTAAGCCGGATTTCAACCCGGACCTTTTAACCAGTGTCAACTATATCTGCCACCTGTTCTTAGCAAAGAGGGAGCTGGTGGAAAAGACCGGGGGCTTTTGTCAGGAGTTTGACGGGGCCCAGGATTATGATTTCATTTTCCGCTGCACGGAGCAGGCAGAGCGGATCGTCCACATCCCTATGGTCTTATATCACTGGCGCTGTCACCAGGATTCCACGGCCAGCAACCCGGAGAGCAAGCTCTATGCCTTTGAGGCAGGAGCCCGCGCCATCATGGCCCATTATGAGCGGATGGGGATAAAAGCGGAAAAGGTAGAAAAGGGTGTGGATTACGGGATCTATCATACCACGTTCCAGCTGGACGGAGAGCCCCTGGTATCGGTGATCATCCCCAATAAGGACCACCGGGCAGACCTGGACGCCTGTATCCGTCCCATGCTCCAGAAGGGGACGTATAAAAACCTGGAATTTATCGTGGTGGAAAATAACAGCGCAGAGCCGGAGACCTTCCAGTATTATGAGGAGATCCAGAAGGAGTTTTCCAATGTCCATGTGGTGCGCTGGGAGCGGGAGTTCAACTATTCCGCCATCAACAACTTCGGAGTGACCTTTGCAAAGGGAGAATATCTCCTGTTCATGAACAACGACATCGGGATGATCGCGGAGAACTTTGTGGAAGAGATGCTGGGCTTCTGCCAGCGGGGCGACGTGGGGATCGTGGGAGCCAGACTCCTTTATGAGGACGACACGATCCAGCACGCCGGCGTGGTCATCGGCTTCGGCGGCATCGCCGGCCATACCTTTATCGGCCTCCATAAGGCGGAAAACAGCTATTTCCACCGGGCCATGTGCGCCCAGGATTACAGCGCCGTCACTGCGGCCTGTATGATGAGCAAAAAATCAGTGTTTGAGGCAGTGGGCGGCTTCACTGAGGAGCTGGCTGTGGCCTTCAATGATATTGATTACTGCATGAAGGTGCGGGAACAGGGAAAGCTGGTGGTATACGCTCCATACGCGGTGCTGCACCATTACGAGTCCAAGTCCCGGGGCCTGGAGGATACGCCGGAGAAGGTGGCCAGGTTCAACCGGGAGGTGGCTGTCTTTGCCAGGAGATGGCCGGAGATCCTGAAAAACGGGGATCCGTACTATAATCCCAATCTGACCCTGCGGAAGTCTGATTTTTCCCTGCGGGATCTGAAAAAGGAGAAGATCGGAGAGCCGTATAAGCTGGAGCTGCCGGAATCCGCAGAGTAGCGGGAATTTTTGGAGACCAGTGGACAGAAAGGACAATATGGAGATAAAGACAACCATTATCATTCCCAATTACAACGGCCTTTCCTTCATGGAGCCGTGCTTTGAGTCCTTAAAGGAGCAGACCATCAGGGATTTCAAGGTCCTGGTGGTGGACAACGGTTCCACAGACGGCAGTGTGGAGTGGCTTAAGGAGCACCGGGTCCCGTCGATTTTCCTTAAGGAAAATACAGGGTTTTCCGGCGCAGTCAATACGGGGATCCGGGCGGCGGACACGCCCTATGTGCTTCTTTTGAACAACGATACCCGGGTGGAGCCGGGATTTGTGGCGGCCATGGAGCGGGCCATGGACCAGTCGCCGAAGATCTTTTCCGTCAGCAGCCGGATGATCCAGATGTATCATCCGGAGCTTCTGGACGATGCCGGAGACATGTACAGTATCCTGGGCTGGGCGTATCAGAGAGGTGTGGGCCGTTCTGTAAACCTTTACCAGAAGTCCTGCCGGGTCTTCAGCGCCTGTGCCGGAGCGGCCATTTACCGCCGTGCTGTGTTTGATGAGATCGGCCTCTTTGACGAGCTGCATTTTGCCTACCTGGAAGATATCGACGTGGGCTGGAGGGCAAAGCTCTACGGCTATGACAACGTTTACTGTCCGGATGCAGCAGTATATCATGTGGGCAGCGGTACCAGCGGCTCCAGATATAATTCCTTTAAGGTCCGCCTGGCGGCCAGAAACTGCATCTATTTAAATTATAAAAATATGCCGGGCTGGCAGATCCTCTTAAATGCGCCGTTCCTGCTGGCTGGAATTTTCGTGAAATATCTGTTTTTTGTGAAAAACGGATTTGGCGGGGATTATGTTTCCGGCCTGAAGGAAGGGATCCGTACCAGAAAACAATGCCGCCGGGTGCCGGGGCTTTTGAAGCGTTTCAGTGCGGAGCTTAAGGTCCAGTTTGAGATGATCTGCGGCACCGGGCTTTACGTTTACGAGTTCCTCAGACGTCAGGCAGCCAAAAGAAAATGACGTTTTTCCAAAAATCTTAGACATTCTTAAGAAATCGTTTATAGGAAATGGCTCCCCGTTCATGCTATACTGTTGATAATTGCGGGGCAGTCATGTGATTACAGGGATCGGTGAACAATATGATCAAGGATAATCAGTCGGGCCTGAACCGGCTGCATGTGGTCCTGGACGCACTGGTAACGGTGGTTTCCTACCTTTTGGCATGGTACATCGTCATCGGCAGCGGATGGGCAAGGCAGCTGGGAAAGCAGACCCTGGAGATGGAATTTTACCTGGGCGCGCTCATTGTGATCGTCCCAGGTTATCTGCTTTTATATTCATTCTTTAATCTTTACACCCCCAAACGGGTCCTGGGACGGAGAAATGAATTCGGAAAGATCTTAAAGGCCAACACCATCGGTCTTCTGATCTTCGGACTGGTGCTGTATTTTGGAAGAAAAGAGCCGCATCTGTTCAACTTTTCCCAGCGTCTGGTCGTCTATTTTTATGGGATCAATGTTCTGATGATCACTGCGGAGCGCAATGCGATCCGTATGGTGCTCCGGTCCATGCGGACCAGGGGCTATAACCAGAAGCACATCCTTCTGGTTGGATATTCCGGTGCGGCCGAGGGCTTTGTGGACCGGGTGCGGTCCAATCCCCAGTGGGGCTACAACATCCGCGGGATCCTGGATGACAACCGGGAACGGGGCAGCCAGTACGACGGCGTGAAGATCATAGGTACCATCGACGATCTGGAGTATATCCTGGAGCAGAACTCCCTGGATGAGATCGCCATTACCTTAAGCATCGACCAGTTCAGCAATCTGGGGGCGATTGTGGCTGTCTGCGAGAAGTCCGGCGTGCATACCAAGTTTATACCGGATTATAATAATATTATACCGACCAAGCCTTATACGGAAGACCTTCTTGGCCTTCCGGTCATCAATATCCGCCATGTGCCGCTTAGCAACGCGCTGAATGCGTTTTCCAAGCGCTGCGTGGACCTATTTGGAGCCATTGTGGCGCTGATTCTATTTTCGCCGGTTATGGCTGTCGTGTCTGTAATCATCAAGGCAACTTCGCCTGGACCTCTGATATTTAGGCAGGAGCGCATCGGTCTTCAGAATAAGCCTTTCCCCATGTACAAGTTCCGCTCCATGGTAGTGCAGGATGCGGCATCGGAGAAGGCAAAATGGACGGTACAGAATGATCCCAGGGTGACTCCTATTGGAAAATTCATCCGCAAGACGAGCATTGACGAGCTTCCTCAACTGTTCAACGTACTCAAAGGGGATATGAGCCTGGTAGGACCAAGGCCGGAGCGTCCGCAGTTTGTGGAGAAATTCCGGGAAGAGATTCCCAGGTATATGGTAAAGCACCAGGTGCGTCCGGGTCTGACAGGATGGGCCCAGGTCAATGGCTACCGGGGGGATACGTCAATTCGGAAACGGATCGAGCATGACCTGTACTATATTGAGAACTGGACGTTGGGGTTCGATTTTAAGATTTTATTTCTGACATTTTTCAAGGGATTTGTGAACAAGAACGCATATTAATCCGCAAGGGAGAAACGTATGAGTAAAAAGAAGCGCATGAAGAACAGAATGACACGTGCAGAGAGACAGAAATTAATGCGCAAGAGGCGCAGGAAGAGAATCGCCCTTCTGGTTGCAGAGGTGCTGATCCTGGCGGCCTTATGCGTGACGGCCTACGGAATATTCAAACTGGATAAGCTGGATTTTAATATCCTGAATGACAAGAACCTGGAGGCATATAAAGATACCGGGCCGTATACGAATATCGCCCTGTTCGGCCTGGATTCCAGAAACGACGAACTGGACGGCGGGGTACAGAGCGACTGTATTATGATTGCAAGCATCAACAATGATACGAGCGATGTGACATTGACCTCCATCTACCGGGATACCTTGCTTCAGCAGAAAGACGGAACATATGAGAAGGCCAATTCGGCTTATAACCGGGGAGGTCCGGAAGAGGCGATCAGCCTTCTGAATCGGAATTTTGATCTGGACATCCACAATTATGTCAGCGTGAACTTTACCGCGCTGGTGAATACCATTGACCTGCTTGGCGGCCTGGAACTGGATATGACCGCGGAAGAGGCCGACTGGTGCAACAAGTATGCGGTGGAAACTGCGGAAGTGGCTGGAAAGGACTGGGAAGATATCGAGGTAAAGGATGGGACCCAGAAGGTGGACGGCGTGCACGCGGTGGCCTATGCCAGAATCAGGTATACCGAGGGCATGGACTTCAAGCGGGCGGAGCGCCAGCGGATCGTCCTGGAGAAGACGGCGGAAAAGGCTAAGAAGGCGAACCTGCTGACATTGAACAAGATGATCGATGAGATCTTTCCGATGATCTCTACCAGCTTTTCCACCCAGGATCTGCTGGGATTTGCAGCCAACGCTTTGAATTATAACATCGTGCAGACCGGTGGATTCCCTTATCAGGTAACCACCAGGGAGGACGTAAGGAATCATGAAGGCTCTTATGTCGTGCCGATTGGATTTACCAATAATGTAACCCAGCTTCACCGGAATCTGTTTAAAGAGGATTCCTACGAGCCATCGGAGAAGGTAACGCAGATCAATGATGACATCATCTATCTTACCGGAGTTACGGAAGATACGGATGCGATGAATACCACGTTTGAAGGAGACATAAGTAATGAGGGAGCGCAATAACATTATAATGGAATATGGCACATATATGCTGGTGTTTCTGGCCAGTTATATTGCTTCACTGGCAGGGCTTTATTATCTGTCAGGTATATTGCTGATGGGCGAGGCCCTCTATCTCTATGTCCACTGGGTAAGGGAGACCGGAAGCCTGGTCGAACTTCGGGCGCTTTTTACATTGGCCTGGGTCGGAGGACAGGGAATCGCCTGCATGCAGCTGAGCAAACTGCAGAGTGACTGGCAGTATATTACCTGGCTGAGTTTCTTCCTGATCTATATCGGCTTTGGCATCGGATATGAATGGGGACAGAAGTATGGAAAGGTAGAAGAGCGGGAACTGGAAAAGAACGAATTTCAATCAGGAAGGCTATTCATCTGCATTATAGGTCTGATGGCGGTCTCGATAGCATGTTTTGCTTTTGAAGCGCTTAAGGTGGGATTTATCCCCTTATTCTCCGACGAGCCTCATGCCTATTCATATTTCCATGTATCAGGAGTTCACTACTTTACCATCAGCTGCATTCTGATACCGGCCATCACGATCCTGTACCTGAAAGTGAGCAGACACATTGGATGGAAAAAAATGGCAGCACTGGTACTGGCAAACTTTACGGCCGTAGCAGTGCCATTCTTATGCGTATCCAGATTCCAGCTTCTGTTTGCCGTAGGATTTGCGGTGGTTACATATATCATGGTCAATAAAAGGATCCGGCTCAGGACGATGGTAATACTTCTGGTGGCGCTGGTGCCTGTATATATAATACTGACGGTGTTCCGCCACCATGATGTGGCATACTTAAATAGCATATTCGAGATGAAATACAGCAAGATGCCCATCTTTATCACCCAGCCCTACATGTATGTGGCCAATAACTTTGAGAATTTTAACTGCATGGTGGCACAGTTGACGGAGCATACCTATGGATTAAAGATGCTGTTCCCGTTTTTTGCGCTGACCGGGTTAAAGTTTCTCTATCCGCAGCTGGTATCCTTCCCCATCTTCCTGACGAAGAAGGAGTTGACCACGCTGACCATGTTCTATGATGCCTATTATGATTTTGGAATTGTCGGCGTATTTATATTTGCGGTGATTGTAGGAGCGGTAGCGAAGGTTTTGATGAGTATTGTAAAGAAGAGCCAGAACCCGGTATCCTATCTGTTCTACGGGCAGATAGCAATCTATCTGGGACTTGCATTTTTTACCACCTGGTTCAGCAATCCTACGACTTGGTTCTGGCTGATTCTTACAGGAATGATGTGCTGGTTTGTAGGATACGATAAGAATAAGAAAAAGGATGAACAAAAAGATGAATAATCCAGAGCGGGTAGATGTAGTCATACCGACCTACCGGCCGGATGGGAGGCTGGAGGAACTGCTGAAAAGGCTTGGAAAGCAGAGTTGCCCCATCAGGCATATCTATGTCATTAATACAAGATCAGATCGTTTTCCCGAGGATGTCGAGCATATTCCGGGAGTCATCGTCTCTCATATTGATCAGGAGGACTTTGACCATGGGGCCACCAGGAACCTGGGTTTTTCCATGTCAGATGCCAAGATAGTGGTATTCATGACCCAGGATGCCATGCCGGCAGATTCCAGGCTGATCGAGAACCTGATCGAGCCTCTGGGGGAGGAACTTGTGGGCGTATCCTACGCACGGCAGCTTCCGGCCAGTGATTGTGATTTTATAGAACGTTATACAAGGAGGTTCAACTATCCGGAGGAAAGCCGTATCAAGGGGAAAGAAGACATCCCGGAACTGGGGATCAAGACTTTTTTCTGTTCCAACGTTTGCGCAGCGTACCGCAGGGACGTGTATGAAGCGCTGGGAGGATTTTCCAGGAGAACGATATTTAATGAGGATATGATTCTGGCAGGCCGAATGGTTCAGGCTGGGTATAAGGTCGCCTATGCGGCGGGGGCCAGGGTGATTCATTCCCATAATTATTCGGGGCTGCAGCAGTTTCACAGGAACTTCGACCTGGCAGTGTCTCAGGCGGATAACCCGGAGGTGTTTTCCCAGGTTCGCTCGGAGAGCGAGGGGATCCGGCTGGTAAAGAATACCATGGGATATCTGTTAAAGAGCAGGAAGCCGTATCTGATACCAGTTCTGGTATACAAGAGCGGATGCAAGTATCTGGGATACAAATTAGGACAAAATTATCGAAAACTTCCTCAATGGGTAGTAAAATGGTGTTCCATGAGCACGACATATTGGGGCAAATAGGCGAAAAACCTGGATTTTTAATTGAAGTTTGGCAGGAAATAGGGTAATATAGTGTAAGGTGTTATCATAAGCAAGGTGAGAAGAAAGGATATTGGATAATGGCAAAGACGAGAAAACATTACAGACGCGGGCGCAGATCCAAGAGGCGTGGATTTGCTTCCTGGTCGTTGGGTAAGAAGATTGGAGCCATTCTTGGTGGAACGGTAGCATTGGTTGCCACAGCCGGAGCGGTGATTCTGGCCAGCAAACTCTCCAAGATAGAGACGACGAAACTGGATCCGGAGGCGCTTAATGTGTCCGAGGAAGCCCGGGAGAGAGGAACCGGATATCTGAATGTAGCATTGTTCGGCGTAGATTCGTGGGATAATGAACTGGAGAAGGATACAAGGAGCGACACGATCATGATCGCAAGCCTTAACCGGGAGACCATGGAAGTGAAAATCTCTTCCGTATATCGTGATACACTTTTAGAACAGAGCGACGGGACGCTTAATAAGGCGAACGCAGCCTATTCTTTTGGCGGGCCCGAAACGGCAGTCGCCATGCTGAATAAGAATCTTGATATGGATATCGAACATTATGTTACGGTGAACTTTAACTCCCTGATCGATGTCATAGACGCTGTGGGCGGCGTGGAGATTGACGTACAGGAAGAAGAGATTCCGTATATCTGCGGCTATGCGATGGAAATCATGCGTGTGACGGGCAGAGAATCAGCCGGAGTTACAGAGCCTGGCGTACAGACGCTGAATGGAATCCAGGCTACGGCGTATGCCAGGATTCGCTATACTGCCGGAGACGATTTCAAGCGGGCAGAACGCCAGAGGGATGTGCTGACGAAGATTGTAGGGAAATTACAGGGCGCCAGCCTTGCGCAGATTAATAAGATTATTGACAAGGTATTTCCAGAAGTATCGACGAATTTCACGTTAGCGGAGATATTGGAATACGCAAAGGATGCATTTGACTATAAGTTAGGAGAGACCATCGGCTTTCCGTTTGATAAGACTACGGATACACTGGCCAATATTGGAAGCGTCGTCATTCCTGTCACGCTGGACAAGAATGTGGAGCAGCTTCATAAATTCTTCAATGGAGAAGGCGATACATATTCGCCGTCCTCTACGGTGAATACGATCAGTGGTAAAATTGTGGCAAAGGCCGGAGACCGGCAGGCGGATACGGACGAGGATAGCCAGGGAATCATGCAGCAGCCGGATGAAAGTTATACGGGTGGCGGAAGCAGCGGCGGAACAAAGACGCCTTCTTCCGGCGGCACCAGTGGCGGAAGCAGCCAGCCGACTCCTACGCCAACTCCCACGCCAA
>ENA-OPRR01001106-OPRR01001106.1-human-gut-metagenome-genome-assembly--contig:-NODE-1106-length-24637-cov-4.912782_pt1 | contig 24637 bp, 20 predicted proteins | sample MGYA00241796_ERZ501883 | MGnify/ENA primary metagenome ERZ501883 (study PRJEB25962, sample SAMEA2042406) | human gut metagenome | biome: human gut; feature: human-associated habitat; material: faeces...
GCGCCGGCCATCTTCGGCGACGACTACCCGACCCCGGACGGCACCTGCGTGCGCGACTACATTCACGTCTCCGACCTGGCCGACGCTCACATCGCCGCGCTGAAGTACCTTGACCGCGACGAGCGCAAGTACGACGCCTTCAATGTGGGTACCGGCGAGGGCACCTCCGTGCGCCAGATCGTCGACGAGGTCAAGAAGGTCACGGGCCTGCCGTTCACCGAGGCCGTGATGGCCCGTCGCGCAGGCGACCCGCCACACCTGATCGGCTCTCCGAAGCGCATCAACGAGGAGCTGGGCTGGCACGCCAAGTACGACGTGGAGGACATCGTCAAGTCCGCGTGGGATGCGTGGCAGGCCAACCCCGAGCACCACATCGACGTCGCCACCTGGAAGCAGGTCGGCTGAACGGGTGGCCGGGTGACTGGGTGGCCGGTCGGGCTGCTGGGCGTTGACGGTCGGCTTATGGCCGGACGTACCGCCGTCTGAATGATGACTCGACCGAATACGGGGCCGGTTCGCGTCGCTTCGTCTGCGGATGGGGCGGTGCGGTCGGCCCTGGTCTGTCCGATCGTATTGCGCCGGTTCGGGGATGGCGCTGTGATGCCTTGGCGTTGAGATGAAAGCGTTGACAGGATATACTGGGCGTAGCGCCGGGCGGTGAGCGGCGGCGGGAACGATAGCGACCGAAGGAGTCCTGAGATGTCATCGAATACGCCAAGTGCCATGCCGACTGACGGTAATGACGGGCAGGTGCCGACGCAGGCCGGGTATGAGCAGGCGGGCGATGGTTCGTGGGCTCCGGGTGCCGGTGCCGCGGATGGTCAGGTGCCGCCGTATGGTCAGGGTGAGTATGGTCAGACCGGATATGGCCGGCCGGATTATGGTCAGGCCGGGTACTCGGGCCAGCCAGGGTATGGCCAGCCTCAGCACAGCCAGACCGGCAGCTATGGAGCACCGGGGGATGGCGCCCAGCAGCCACAGTACGGGGCTCCCTATGGCGCTGCGCAATATCCTCCGTATCCTCCGTATGGCGCGAACCCCTATGGCGTGCCGGCGTACTATGCGCCGAACGATCGATGGAACACGATGTCGATTGTCGGGTTCGTCCTGTCGTTCGTGTTCTGCCCGGCCGGACTGATTCTCTCGATCATCGCCCTGCGGCAGATCAACCGCACGCAGGAGCGCGGCAAGGCGTTCGCCATAGCGGGCATCGTCATCAGTGCGATTGCCATCGTGATCGTTATCATCACCATCATTTTTGCGATCGCGGTGGGGGTATACATGGTGAATCATCCGGAAACCTGGAACGGGTCGTACTGCATCAACGGCGATTGTGTCTACAAGGATTACGGCGACTCCGCCTTCACCAGTCTTGCGATCATGCCGTTGGCGGCGCTGATAGGGTAGGTGCGGGAAGTGCTGGAAATACTGGGATTCAGGTTCATCCTCGGTGGTGTTCGGGCCTGCCTGGGAGGCTCTGCGGGCGCTGCGACACGCCGAAGTTGCATATCGCCCAGAACTCTGTAATATATCTACTCGTTGCTTGCAAACAAGCATATGGCCCCGTAGCTCAGTTGGTTAGAGCGCCGCCCTGTCACGGCGGAGGTCACCGGTTCAAGTCCGGCCGGGGTCGCTGGAATGTGAAGACCCGGTTTTCGCCGGGTTTTTATGTTCACTGGCTCTGTAGCTCAGTTGGTAGAGCGAGCGACTGAAAATCGCTAGGTCAGCGGATCGATGCCGCTCGGAGCCACCACGGAAAACCCGTCACCCTTTGGAAACATTGGGATGGCGGGTTTCTTGCATCTGGTCGAGAAGTCGGGCGGGTCATGGGTCTTACCTGATTGCGTGAGCTAGGGCCAGCATGCGTCTCGGTCCTGCATGCCCCCAGCGCCCTCCCTCCTCCCGGTCTCTTTTTTCCCCACTCTTCCCGAAATTACGGGTTGAAATCGCCGCAATCCGTGATTCCCCGTGCCAAATCGCCGTTTTTGGACCTTAAAACGGCGATTTGGCACGGGGAATTGCCCAGAACGGCGATTTCAACCCGTAATTTGCACCCGGTGCTGGTTGGAGGCGTTACCCGCGCTAGAGTAAACCCGTGAGCATGATTGAAGAAGGCAAGAGCAAGCGTGGCGCGGGCGGAAATGTCAGACGGCGCCGTTGGGCACGTTGATCGCCGGGCTGATTTCGCCGCGTGTCGGCTCGCTGCTGTTCGCCGCATGGCTTGCATTGCTGGCCGTACGCGGCGCATGGACCGCCATCAAGGTGACGAGTGCCGTGCATCATTCCTGAGCGGAGCGCAGCCGGGCGTCTGATTGATGCGCAGGCATGAAATCGCCTCTTTGCATCGTCCCCAGCATGAGCATTCTGGCCACGTCATCCGTGTATGGTCCCATCCGCGCCGCGCCAAACGGGATTTTGGCCGGATGGGGATGTCGTCCGAGTGTCTAGTCCGAGCGAAGTCCCGTTTCAGCCCGTGCGGATGGGACTTTGGCGGGATGAATGAGGGCGGCGGGATGCGGGGCGGCTCATAATGTGGTACGGCATGTACTGCTTTGTGGGACTTGCGATGAAGAAACTTACGCGGTGACAAATGGGATTTTTCGTAGGGGTAAGGCCGCGGGGGCGATTGTATGCTACAGCGCTATACCGCAACTGTTCTCTGCTGTGTTTGCGTTACCTTCCCAGCATGTTTCCAGTTTTCGAGGTACGATAGGAATCGTCATAGCAGATACGCCGAGCGCAACGCCCGCGCGTCATTCAAAGGAGAGCCAGCATGGTATATCGCATGATCTTCAATCAGACCGCGTATTTTGGCCGTGGAGCCATCAAGGAGATTCCGGCGGTCGCGAAGTCCCATGGCTTCACCAAGGCGTTCATCGTAACCGATCCGATCCTGCTGAAGACCGGAACTGTCAAGAAGGTCACCGATGTGCTGGACGAGGCCGGCCTGCCGTATGAGGTGTTCGACAACGTCAAGCCGAACCCGCCGGTCGAATGCATCCAGGACGGCGTCAAGAAGTTCGCCGAATCCGGTGCCGACTTCCTGATCGGCCTGGGCGGCGGCTCCCCGCAGGATACCTGCAAGGGCATCGGCATCATCACCGCCAACCCGGAGTTCGCCGACGTACTGTCCCTTGAGGGCGTGGCCGACACCAAGAACCCGTCCGTCCCGATCTTCGGCGTGCCCACCACCGCCGGCACCGCCTCTGAGACCACCATCAACTACGTGGTCACCGATACCGCCAACAAGCGCAAGTTCGTAGCCGTCGACCCCCACGACATCCCGATCGTCGCATTCGTCGACCCCGACCTGACCGACACGATGCCGCGCGGCCTGAAGGTCGCCACCGGCCTGGACGCCCTGACCCACGCCATCGAAGGCTATATCACACCGGGCGCGTGGAGCCTGTCCGACTGCCTGTCCATGCAGACCATCCGCATGATTGCCAAGAACCTGGCCAAGTCCGCCGACGGCGACATTCCGGCCGGCGAGCAGATGGCCTACGCCTCCTACATCACCGGCATGGCCTACTCCAACGTCGGCCTGGGTCTCGTGCACGGCATGGCCCACCCGCTGGGCGGCCGTCTCGGCGTGGCCCACGGCGTGGCCAACGGCATCCTGCTGGCCCCGGTCATGGAATACAACAAGGACTACACCGGCGAGAAGTACCGTGACATCGCCGACGCCTTCGGTATCGCCGACGCCTACACCGGCGACATCGAAACCGTGCGTGAAGAGGCCGTCCAGGCGGTGCACAAGCTCACCGTGGATCTGAAGAACCCGACCAAGATCTCCGAAGTTGGCGCCACTGAAGCCGACCTGGAGCCGCTGGCCCATGACGCCTTCCACGACGTGTGCACGCCGGGCAACCCGCGCCAGGCCACCCAGGAAGACATCCTCGCCATCTACAAGAGCCTGATGTAGGTCCGACTGCGGTAGGCGCAATCGCAAAACCGCAATCGTAAAAACAAAACGGACGGCATCGATCGCATGGTCGGTGCCGTCCGTTCGCTATCCGCGGAAAATACGCTGCGAATAATCGCTATACCTAATCGCTATTCCTCGTGCTTCTCGCTCCACTCCTCATCAGTGGGAGTGTCGTCATACAGCTCATGGCCTTCCTGTTCGGCCAATTCCATCTGCTCGTTGATCCACGCGGCCTCGGCCGGATTGATATCAGCGGTGTTCAACACCTTCTGCCACACCGGATACAGCAGATGCATCACAGGATATAACGCGGTGATGAGGATTTCCGGCTTGTGCTTGCGGTAATGCTGCGGATGCGCGTTGAACGTGTTCTTGAAACGGCGCATATAGTTGAGGAACGATGCCGGAGACGTGTCCATACGACGTGCGCTGATGCCCGCGATCATCCGCGGACAATACACGGTCTTGAGATCCTTGCCCAACAGATGCAGCGAGATGTCGATGTCCTCATGCATCACATCCGCCTTGTCTTGGCAGACCTCGTCGGCGATTTCGCGCCAGGCGGTGGCGCGCAGGGCCATGTTGGAACCGAACAGCAGAGGTTGCCCATCATCGGCCCTATAAATACGTTTGCGGGTGGAATTGTCCCCGCGAAGCCCGAAATGACGGCTCGGCAAATCGTAATACATCACCGGACCGGTGGCGCCCATCGCATCCGGATCCTCGGTGAAAATGCCGGACACCACCTCCACCCAGTCCGGGCGGATCATGCAGTCGGCATCGAAACGGCCAAGAATATCGCCGGTGGCATGATTCAAACCATAATCACGCGTTGGAATCAGACCCTGCTCATCATCCTGATGCAGCAGCTTCACCGGCGCTTCCGGATGGTCCTTCATGAACTGCTCCACCACGGCAACGGTCGAATCAGTGGAACGGTTATCGACGACAATCACCTCATGAGGCATCACGGTCTGCCGGGTGGCGTTGAGCAGGCAATCGTTGATACGCTCCTGTTCATTCCAGGCGGGGATGACAATTGAAACGTTCAGCATGGTTTCAAGAATAGGTTCCAGCCCGTACACGGTGCCTGTCTACAATAAGGAGCCATGAGCGAACGCGAACAGCATATGGATACGGACAAGAGGACGGGAACGTCCGGACAGTGCGGCAATACCGACGAAATGCGTTGGGATCTCGGCACGCTGTTCCCTGCGAAAGGCGATCCACGCAGACCTCCGGAATGGCTGGGTCGCGCGCTGCTGTACATCGCCATCGCCATCGTGCTGCTCTCCTTCTGCTGGCGCAGTTGGGGCAAAATCGAATACCTCATCATCGACGTCGTCATCTCGCTGTTCCTGGCGCTCGCCGTGGAGCCGGTGGTGATTCCGCTGGTCAAGCATGGCTGGAAGCGTTCGTTCGCTTCGATTTTCGCGTTGCTGATGTTGGGTGTCCTGCTTTGCGTGATGTTCGGTCTGTTCGGCAATCTGTTCGTGCAGCAGGTCATCGCTTTGTGCAACGGTCTGCCGGCCCTCTACCAGCAGATCTGCGATTTCGTGGCGCAATACACGGATTTCAAGCTTCCTGAGATCAACAGTCTCGGCGGTGAGATTCTGAAGAACATCCAGACCTCGTGGGTCACGGATTTCGCGGGCACCGCCATCAGCACGGTGTCCGGATTCTTCAGCTTCCTGCTGAACCTCATGACGGTGATCATGACCACGTTCTACATTTCGGCGGCCGGCCCGAAGCTGCGCCGCGCGGCCTGCCAGTGGATGGCTCCCTCCGCGCAGCGCCGGTTCCTGTTCGCCTGGACCGTCAGCCAGACGCAGATCTCATCGTTCCTGTTTTCACGTGCCATCCTCGCCGTGCTCAACGCGTTCTTCACCTCGATCTGCCTGATGGCGTTGCACGTGCCGTATTGGATGCCGTTGGCGTTGTTCTGCGGCGTCGTATCGCAGTTCATCCCGATGCTCGGCACGTACATCGGCGGCGCGTTGCCGGTGCTGTTCGCCTGGGGCAGCTGTGGTTTGTGGCAGGCGATCGCCGTGGTGGCGTTCATCTGCGTCTACCAGCAGATCGAAAACCTGATCTTCGCGCCGAAGATCTCCCGCCGCACCATGGACGTCAACGATGCGGTCGCCTTCCTTGCCGTCCTGGCCTTCGGCTCGCTGTTCGGCGCGATCGGCGCGTTCCTGGCGCTGCCTATCGTCGCCTCGATCCAGACGATCGCCCGCACCTACACCAAGCGGTACGATCTGGTCGATTCGCCGCTGATGGACGATCCGGTTCCGGACAAGAAGTCGAAGCTGGTGGAAGGCGCCGAAGTCATCAGCGAGCACCTGCACGCCGTGCCGCGCGCCGTGCAGGGGTCGAGCGCGCATGTGCCGATTCCCGACGACGTGCGCTTCCTGCAGGAGCAGGCGTACAATATCACTCGGTCCGACGAGACCGGGGATGCCGACGAATCGCAGACCGTCGCCATTCCGAAGCACGTGTTGGACGGGGTCGATCGCAAGCCGCTGCGGGGAACCGCGGAAGCGGACGGAGCGCAGACGGAAGCCGGACCGCAGGTAGCGGACGGGTCGCAATCGCAGGGAACGGATGACAATCCGAGAAGTAGGTGGCGTTAATGGTATTGCTGAGCGTACTTGATGTCGTGCTGGTGGTTTTGGGCGGCGCCGGCATGCTCTACCAAGCGGTCTGCATCGTCATCTCGCTGTTCGCCAAGCCGATCAAGTTCCCCGAAGCGCCGATGAACAAACGGTACGCGGTGCTGATTTCCGCGCGAAACGAAGCGAACGTCATCGGCAACCTCATCGACTGTCTGCATTCGCAAACCTATCCGAGCGAGCTCATCGACATCTGGCTGGTGGCCGACAACTGCACCGACAACACCGCCGAAGTGGCCCGAAACATGGGATGCCACGTCATCGAACGATTCAACAAGGAGCAGGTCGGCAAAGGCTACGCGCTGACCTATCTGCTCGACCAGATGAACGAGTCGGGCGCATCCGACCCGTATGACGCCTTTTTCGTGTTCGATGCCGACAACAAACTCGACAAGCACTACATCGAGGAAATGAACAAGGGCTTCCAAGCCGGTTTCAAAATCCTCACCAGCTACCGCAATTCCGTGAACCTGTCCGACAATTGGGTGTCGTCCGGTTCCGCGTTGTGGTTCATCCGCGAATCGCGCTTCGTTTCCGCCTCCCGCATGTGGCTCGGCAACAGCTGCCACGTGGGCGGCACCGGCTTCATGTTCTCCCAGGAGATCATGCGTCGCAACAACGGCTGGAAATTCCACCTACTCACCGAGGATCTGGAATTCACCATGGACAGCGTGCTGCACGGCGACCGCATCGGCTACTGCGGCACCGCCATCCTGTACGACGAGCAGCCGGTCACCTTCGCGCAAAGCTGGCGTCAACGCCTGCGTTGGAGCAAGGGCTTCCTGCAGGTGTTCCGCTATTACGGACCGGCGTTGATCAAGCGCGCGGTCAGGGAACGTGATTTCTCCGCCGTCGATTTCACGCTGCTGCTGTGCCCGTTCACCGTGCTCGGCATCGCACGCGTGCTGTTGGGCATGCTGTTCGCCGCCTGCGGTTTCGTGACATGGCAAAGCCAGCTGAATTCGCTGACCGGCTGGACATCCGGCATTGTGATATCGGTGATCGGCATGATGGGACTCGCCGCATTGACCATCGTGGCGGAACGCGATCACGTGGGCGCCACCAACAAGGAGCTGCTCGCCTACGTGCTGGCCTTCCCGATCTACATGCTGAGCTATGTGCCGATTTCGTTCCAGGCGGTGTTCGCCAAGTCCGAATGGAAGCCGATCGAGCATAAGGGCTGAGGCTTGCCCGCGGCGGTGTGCACGGTCATGAGATGTTTCGTGGCGATCCATACGGTGCGGATGGTGAAAAGATGACGAAGAGAGGGTGTGGTTTGGCTATGGATGACGCTGGCGATTACCGCTATACGCGACGACGCCGAGCGATCACGGTGGCGGTTTCCGTCGTGGCCACCGTCGCACTGTGCGTCGGCTATGCAGTGGCCGACATGTGCGATGTCGCACCGGGCGTCCTCACATTGCGCCATGTCGAACATTCGACGGTCGCCGCTGCCGGCCGTTCGATCGAGGCGGCCGACGTGATCGCCGACATCGACGCTTCCAAGACCATCGATCCGGCCGCTGCGCGCGCGCTGACCGACGCGTCCCGAGCCTCAGCCGCCGGCTTCGGCGGCGAATTCTCCATCGCCATCGCCGACGCGTCGGGCAACGTGGTCGCGGAAAACAACATCGACGTGTCCCGCACGCCAGCATCCACCATGAAAACGTTGACGGCGTATGCGGCCGCCGTCGAACTCGACATGGGCAAGACCCTGGACACGCAGACCTATCTGGAACAGTCCCAGGACGGCACCGCGCGGCTGGTGCTCAAAGGCAACGGCGACATGCTGTTGGGAGCCGGAGCGTCCGACGCGAACCACATCAACGGACGTGCCGGATTGGGCACGCTTGCCGGGCGGACCGCACAGGCGTTGCGGCAGCGTGGCATCACCTCCGTGACATTGGCTTATGACGACACACTGTTCGGCAACGACCGCTGGCCGCAAGGCATCGCCGAACTCGACACGGACCACCTGTACTACGCCCCGACAGCTTCCATGGCCGTGGACGGCGGCAGGAATTGGAACGGGACAGGTCCGGCCAATCCTGATGTGTTCTCGGCGTATCCGGCATTGAGCATGCAGCCGGCGCGTGACGCGGCGCTGGTGTTCCAGCAGCGGCTGGCCGAACAGGGCATCACGGTTCAGGGATTTGTATCGCAAGGCACGGTTGCGGGGGCATCCCATCCGCTTGCCTCCGTGCGTTCGGCGTCGTTGAACGAGATTATGGCGTTCACCATGCGGCATTCCGACAATTCGCTCGCCGAGGAATTCGGCAGGCTGCTGGCGTTGCAGGTCGGCGCGGACAATTCGCCGGCTGGCGCGGTGCAGGCTGTGAAAAGCGTGCTGGAGCGCAAAGGCATCACTACGACCGGGCTCGACATGCGCAATTGTTCGGGACTTACGGAGGATTCGAAACTGACGGCGCGCACCCTGCTCGAAGTGCAACTGCGCAATCTGGCTGCGGGATCGGGGGCGGCCGCAGCCGAAGGAATGTCCGTCATGGGCTTCGTCGGCACCGCTGAGAGCCGTCTGAACGATGCTGACGAAGCGGGGCTGATCCGTGTGAAAACCGGCAGTCTGGGCGACGTGACCTCCATGACCGGCAATGTGTCGCGGTTGAACGGCGGAGCGTTGACCTTCGCGGTGATCGTCAACAATCCCACCGATTTCGCGGCGGCGAAGGCGGCCATCGACACATTCGTGGCCGGTCTGCCGAAGCTGTGAACGGCCACGTGTGAATCTTCCCAGCGGATATTCAGCATATAACCAGAAACACGTCATTCGCATGTGCCAAGATGGTGGGCATGCGAATCGCTGACGTACAAGAAGACATTGATCACGAGCTGATCAGCAAAGAAGAGATCTCCGACATCATCAACCGTGCCGCGGCACAAGCCAGTGAAGACTATCGTGGCAAGAACCCGCTGCTGGTCTGCGTGCTCAAGGGAGCCGTGAACACGCTTGCGGCGTTCTCCCAGGCCATGAGCATTCCGGTCCAAATGGATTTCATGAGCCTGTCGAGCTACGGTTCCGGCACGGAGTCGAGCGGCAAGATCACGGTTCGTCAGGATCTGTCCACGGATGTGCGAGGACGCCATGTGCTGATCGTTGAGGACATCATCGATTCGGGCATCACCCTGGCTTGGCTGGTCGACGAGCTCAAGCGCCGTAGAGCGGCTTCCGTGGAAATTTTTGCGCTTCTGGAGAAGCCGGCACGTCGCAAGGTCAATGTTGATGTGAAATACAAGGGACGTGAGATTCCCGATGAATTCGTGGTCGGTTTCGGCTTGGATTACGACGAGTACTACCGCAACCTCGATTCGATCGCGGTGCTGAAGCCGTCAGTCTATGAAGGAGGTCAGGCATGAGTTTCCCTGGTCCGAACCAGCCGCCAAGCAATGGCGGCGGCAACAAGCCCAACGGGGGCAATAACCCGTTCACCAATCCGTTTAGCCGCAACAATGACGGCAAGAACGGTGGCAGCGGGGCGAACGGCAACAAGTCCAACGGCCCCCGTCCGTTCTGGCAGTCGCCGTGGCTGTGGGTTGTGGTCGTGGCATTGCTTGCCGTGACCATGTTCCAGCTTTTCGCCGGTGCGGGCTCGCAGACCATCGACACCAAGGATGGCATGCAGATCCTCAACGGCAACACCGTCGAGTATGCGACGATCGTGGACAACACCCAGCAGGTCAAGCTCAAGCTGTCGAGCGATTACTCCGCCACCGACCCGGACACCGGACGTACGAAGAACTACGGCAAGAACGTGCAGTTCTACTACACGTATGCGCAGTCCGCGGCCGTGGTCAAGGCCGTGCAGAAGGCCGATCCGGCCAAGGGCTGGACCGCGTCCATGCAGCAGACCAGCATTTGGACCTACCTGCTCACCTCGCTGTTGCCGTTCCTGATCATCTTCGGCCTGTTCTGGTTCCTGATGAGCCGTATGGGCGGTGCCGCCGGCGGCATGTTCGGCATGGGCGGCAAGAAGAACAGCGGCAAACTGCTCGACGGCCAGACCCCGACCACCAAGTTCTCCGACGTGGCCGGCGAAGACGCTGCCGTGCAGGAGGTCGAGGAAATCAAGGACTTCCTCAAGGACCCGTCCCGTTACAAGGCTTTGGGCGCCCGCATTCCGCGCGGCGTGCTGCTGTACGGCCCTCCAGGCACCGGTAAGACGCTGCTGGCGCGCGCCATCGCAGGCGAGGCCGGCGTGCCGTTCTACTCCATGGCCGGCTCCGACTTCGTGGAGATGTTCGTGGGCCTTGGCGCCTCCCGTGTGCGTGACCTGTTCGATGAGGCCAAGAAGAACGCCCCCGCCATCATCTTCATCGATGAAATCGATGCTGTGGGCCGCAAGCGTGGCTCCGGCATGGGCGGTGGCCACGACGAGCGCGAGCAGACGCTGAACCAGCTGCTCGTCGAGATGGATGGTTTCGACAACGACACCAACTTCATCATCATCGCCGCCACCAACCGCCCTGACGTGCTTGACCCCGCTCTGCTGCGTCCGGGTCGATTCGACCGTCAGGTGGGCGTGGCCGCCCCTGATCTGGAAGGCCGTGAGGCAATTCTGAGGGTGCATGCCAAGGGCAAGCCGTTCGTACCGGACGTCGACCTGCACATGGTCGCCGTGCGCACGCCGGGCTTCACCGGTGCCGATCTGGCCAACGTGCTCAACGAAGCCGCGTTGCTGTGCGCCCGTGCCGGTGCCCAGTTGATCGACAACCGCGCCATCGACGAGGCCATCGACCGCGTTCAGGCCGGACCGAAGCGCAAGTCCAAGGGCATGGCTCTGGAAGAGCTGCGCAACACCGCATACCACGAGGGTGGCCATGCGCTGGTAGCCGCCGCCCTGAACAACACCGACCCGGTGACCAAGGTGACGATTCTGCCGCGAGGCCGCGCCCTCGGCTACACCGCCGTCATGCCGACCTCCGACCGCTACTCGCAGTCGCGCAACCAGCTGCTCGACCAGATGGCCTACGCGATGGGCGGTCGCACCGCCGAGGAAATCGTCTTCCACGACCCGACCACCGGTGCCTCGAACGATATCGAGAAGGCTACGAACATCGCCCGTACGATGGTGATCGAATACGGCTTCTCCGACAAGCTCGGTGCCATCAAGTGGGGTTCCGACGATGACCAGACCACTGTGATGGACGGTCTGCAGCCGCGCAAGTACTCCGATCGCACCGCCGAAGTGATTGATGACGAGGTGCTCAAGCTGGTGGAGACCGCGCACACCGAGGCGTGGACCATCATCAACGACAACCGCGAGATCCTTGACGAGCTGGTCCGCCAGCTGTTGGTCAAGGAGACCCTGAACGAGAAGGAACTTGCGGCGATCTTCGCGCCGATCAAGAAGGCTCCGGTTCGTCCGGTGTGGTTGTCCAACGACCGTCGCCCCGACTCGGACAAGCCGCCGGTGGAGATTCCCGAAAGCCTTAAGCGCTCGGTCGGCATGAAGCCGGAAGAGTAGACACGATGACGATTCGGGCCGACCTGTTCATGTGGTTTCTCACGTACGCAGGCCGGGCCGACGTCGTTGTGGACAATGACAAGGGAGAGATGAGATGAACGAATATATAGAGTCTTGCCATCGGGAGAAACACACATACGACGAGGAAGGCGTGCGCGAGGCCGTACGTCTGTTCCTGAAGTCGATTGGCGAGGATCCCGAGCGCGAGGGGCTGGTGGAAACACCTGACCGTATCGCCCGCGCGTGCCGCGAGCTGTTCGCCGGTCTGCAGGCTTCCCCGGCCGATGTGCTGGAGAAGCACTTCGACGTGGATACCGACGAACTGGTGCTGGTCAAGGACATCGAACTGTATTCGGTGTGCGAGCATCATCTGCTGCCTTTCCATGGCGTGGCCCATGTGGGCTACATTCCCGCCAAGGATGGGGTGATGGGGCTGAGCAAGCTCGCCCGACTGGTTGAGGTGTATGCTCGCCGGCCGCAGGTGCAGGAGCGTTTGACCCAGCAGATCGCCGACGCGCTGGTCGAGTATGCGGGCGCACGTGGTGTGATTGTGGTGACCGAATGCGAGCACCTGTGCATGTCGATGCGCGGCATCAAGAAGTCTTCCGCCCGCACGGTGACCTCTGCGGTGCGCGGCATGCTGCGCAATCCGGCCACCCGAGCCGAAGCCATGAGCCTCATTTTGGATAAATAGTGTCTACTAAGCTCCCTCATCATAGGGAACTCACTTGGGACCTACATAGAAGGGGAAACATAATGACTGATTTGCAGGCGTTGCATGACACTACGCACACCATGGTGATGGGTGTGCTCAACATCACCGAGGACTCGTCCTCGGACGGCGGCCTATGGCTGGACCCGGCCAAGGCGGCCCAACACGGGCGCGACATGATGGCCGCCGGCGCGGCCATCATCGACATCGGCGCCGAATCCACGCGCCCCGGCTCCAAGCGCGTGTCCGAGGCCGACGAACTGGCCCGCATCACCGGTACCGTCAAGACATTGATTCCGGCCGGTGCCATACTGTCCATCGACACCACGCGCGCATCCGTGGCCGCCGCTGCGCTGAGCGAGGGCGCCCAGATCATCAACGACGTCTCCGGTGGCACGCTGGATGCCGAACTGCCGCATGTGGTCGCCGACCACGACTGCCTGTACATCGTGCAGCATTGGCGCGGCTGGCTCGCCGGTTCCAAGGGCGCGAACCCCGATCAAGACACCTCCGTCTACGAGCACGGTGTATTGACCGACGTACACGACGAACTCATGCGCCAAGTCGACGGTGTGCTGGCCGCCGGCGTGAAGCCTGAGCGCATTATCATCGACCCGGGCCTGGGCTTCTCCAAGCCCGGCATCGAGCACAACCTGCCGCTGCTGACCGGACTCGAGACCTTCCGAGCCACCGGATATCCGGTGCTGATCGGCCAGTCCCGCAAACGCTTCATTTCGGCGATGCTTACCGGGGCGGGTACTGCCGGTGCTGATGGCCCGACCATGGCCCAGCGCGATGACGTGACCGCAGCCTTGTCCGCCCTGTCCGCCGAGCACGGCGCATGGGCCGTGCGCGTACACGATGTGGCCAAAAGCCGCGCCGCCGTCATCGCCGGCAACACCTGGCGCGAATACGCATGATTCCCCTGGCTCCCTGTTTTTGGTTGCTTCTAGGTCTTGGCTCCCCTCGGGCGAGGGGAGCTGGCGCCGAAGGCGACTGAGGGGGAGCATTTGAACAGAAAGCCTTACCAATGGACACCATCACACTTACCGGCGTACATGCCAACGGCACCCACGGTGTGCTCACCTTTGAACACGAACGGCCACAAACCTTCGTCGTGGACGTCACCCTGCACCTTGATCTGGCCGCCGCCGGCCAATCCGACGATCTCAATGACACCATCGATTACGGCCGCGTGGCCAAGGATATCGTGGCTGTCATCGAAGGCCCTCATGTGGACCTGATCGAGCGTCTGGCCCAACGTATCGCGGATAAGATCCTTGCCGATGCGCCGGCCGTCGTCTCCATCGACGTCACCGTGCACAAGCCTCACGCACCCATCGTCGTGGCTTTTGCAGATGTATCGGTCTCCATCTCGCGCGTGCGTGCCACCGATAATGGACGTACTGCTGAAGAGCATGCCATCCATAACGCGGTGGTGGCCTTGGGTGGCAATGTGGGCGAGGTGGAATCCACCTTGCGAGCCGCCGTTCGGGAGATTGACGCGTTGCCTGGCACACAGGTGACCGGTATCTCACCGCTTTACCGCACGGCCGCGTGGGGCATGGCCGACGGTACGCCGGATTTCCTGAACGCCGTGGTGGAGCTTGAAACCACAATGGGCAGCCACGAATTGCTCGCCGCGTTGCAAAGCATCGAGGCGAACCATGGGCGAATTCGTGAGAATCATTGGGATTCCAGGCCGTTGGACTTGGACATTATCGACTTTGATGGCATCACCAGCGCGGATCCGGATCTGGCATTGCCCCATCCGCGTGCTTGGCAGCGTGCGTTTGTGCTGGCTCCTTGGTTGGCATTGAATCCGAACGCCAAACTCGCCGGAGCCCATGAGGGGCCTGTAGCCGATTTGCTGGCCGCCGCACCGGACCGTAACGCCGTGCAGCTCGAGAGCGAAGACTGGATGCTCGGCGGGCATGCAGTCAAGCAAAAATCAGCGTCGGAGTCGGCACCCGTCTCACGCAAGGCGATTATTTCGCTGGATTCCACCTCGCAGGATGCCGAACGGCTGTTCCGCGAAACCATCGTTTCCATCGACAGTGTTCCTGGCAATCAGGTACAGGGCATCTCGCCGCTCTACCATGTCAGCCATTTCGACGGCCCGGACGCGATGAGCGCGGTCATCCAAATCGAAACCAAGTTGCCGCCCGCCGACCTGATTGCCGTATTGGGCAGCATCGAAAGCGTTCATGACCTGGCAGTCGACCTTGACCTTGTCGACATGGAAGGCGTGACTTCCGACGAGCCCAACTGCAGCATTCCTTGGCCGTCGGCCCGTAACCATGCGTCGGTATTGGCACCTTGGCTGGATATGGACCCGAATGCTTCTCTGGGCGGCGACCCGGTGGCCTTCCTTTTGGCCATGGCACCGGATGCTGGACAGGTCGGATTGCTATCGGACAACTGGATACTGTCGAACAGTTGAGCTGATGGCAGAACCAGTTACGAACGGTAGGCTAGAAACCAGACGGTGACGGACCAGTCTTCGGCCTCGAACAGCCGGGCACGGCAGTGACGAAAACCAAATCAAGATGAACAGCCCAGGCGCGAGGGCCGTTCGCAAACAGCAAACAGCAACGCAACGATAAGGAGGCCGGACATGAAAACACGGCGAACACCATGGTGGCAGTATGTGATCGGTGCCGTGCTGGGCCTGTTGGCGGGTATCGGTCTGGCCTCCTACGGCGAAAGCTCGGGACTGTCGCTGATTGGTGCGCCTTGGATTGTGACCGGATTGCTGGCCGTGCTGGGCGTTATCGTGCTGATCTTGGCCCTGCAAGTGCATAAATACGCGAATACCGACCCCAAGAAGCGTCCGCATAGCTTCATCAATCCCACTATCGCGGTGTATACGCTGGTGCTGTCTAAGGCACTGGGATTGGCGGGCGCAACGCTTGCCGGCTGGTATGGCGGTCAGATTGTGATGAGCCTGAGCCATATCGAGGCGGATTTCTATGCACACGCCGTCACCGAGTGTGCAATCGCGGCCGTGGTGTGCATCGCCGACATGATCATCGGCATTATCGGCGAATGGTTGTGCCAGTTACCGCCGAACGAAGGCCCCGAAAACCCGAAAATCAGGGAAGCCAAGCGCCGTAGCGACATAGCCCAAGCCTACAAGCGGTAGGGGTGACTATTCCTACGGCACGCGAACCATAGCTTCCTGAGCGATGGCCGCCACCAAGTCGCCATTCTGCGCATACACTTTGGCGATGCCGAGTCCGCGCCCGTGCGCGGCGATAGGCGTATCCTGCACATACAAATGCCATTCGTTGATATCGATATCCTGATACCACCACATCGAATGGTCGATGGACGCATAGGAAATGCCCGGTGTGGAAATCGACAGTCCGGCGCGGCGCAGCACCGGCTCCATCATCACCTGATCGCAGCCGAGTGCCAGCATCGCACGATGCATGACCTGCGGCACATCGACGTGGCCATCGGCCTTCATCCACACCATCTGCTTGCCGGAATCATGCTCGGCGGAATCCTTGTCTGCGCGCAGCATCACGGTCGGCGTCACGTGGCGGATATCGAATGGCGATTTCTCGACATAGAAATTGGCGAACGGCGACTTTTCGGCGAACGGCTGCATGAGTTCCTTGGCGGAAGTCAACGTTTCGGGATCGGGCAGGTTTTCCGGCATCGGATCGGCAAATTCCACACCCTCCTGACCGGTCTCCTGGAAGGAGGCGATGGCCGTGAGAATCGACCCCTCGGCTTGGGTGACGTTGACCCGACGAGCGGAGAACGAGCGGCCGTCGCGAAGGTTCTCGACGTCAAACAGCAGGTCTTGACGAATATCGCCGGCGGCAATGAAATAGCCATGCACCGAATGCGGCAGGCGTGAAGGGCCCACGGTTTTGGACGCGGCGATCACCGACTGGGCGATGACCTGGCCACCGTAGACGCGGCCAGTGGGGAAGTACATACTCTCGCCATTGATGTATGTGTGATTGCGGTAAGCGGAAGGCTCGCCCAACTTCAGCACCTTCACCAGATGGTCCAATGGAGTTACGGTGGTTGCCTGAGCCATGGCGTTCCTCGATTCCTGTTCTGCTGTGTTCGATATTCGGTTATCGTATTCCAACCTATGGTTGGCAGTCTATCCGGTGGGGGTTAAGAGTTCCGGGAGCGAAATGTAACGAGACTGTTTGGAAGGTAAACGGTTGGTTATGCGGTGCGTTGCCGCTACGTTGCTGCTGCACTGCCGGTGTGTTGCCGGTGCGTTGCCGTAGGTGACTGTGGGATTTTATGGGATGCGGGGCGGGGCAGTCATGGGGGCAATTATGGGAAAGCCGCCCCTGAGGGACGGCTTTCGACGTATAAAGCGCGTTGTGGCACTAATGCCGGCGTATCTCAGCCGCGCACAAGCTTCTTGTGCAGGCGGTGCGGGCGGGCCGCATCCTCGCCGAGGCGTGTCACCTTGTTCTCCTGGTAGGCCTGGAAGTTGCCTTCGAACCAGTACCACTTGGCCGGGTTGTCGTCGTCGCCTTCCCACGCGAGGATATGCGTGGCGACACGGTCGAGGAACCAACGGTCGTGGGAAATCACCACAGCGCAGCCAGGGAATTCGAGCAGCGCGTTTTCGAGGGATTCCAAGGTCTCGACGTCCAGATCGTTGGTGGGCTCGTCGAGCAGCAGCAGGTTGCCGCCCTGCTTCAGGGTCAGGGCCAGGTTCAGACGGTTGCGCTCACCACCGGACAGCACACCAGTCAGCTTCTGCTGATCGGCGCCCTTGAAGCCGAAGCTGGCCACATAGGCGCGGGTCGGCACCTCCACACCGGCCACCTCGATGAAGTCGAGGCCGCCGGACACGGCTTCCCACAGGTTCTTGTTCGGATCCAGGCCCTCACGGTTCTGGTCCACGTAGCTGATTTTGACGGTGTCGCCGATCTTCAGCTCGCCGCTGGTCAGCGGCTCCAGGCCCACGATGGTCTTGAACAGCGTGGACTTACCCACGCCGTTCGGGCCGATTACGCCGACGATGCCGTTGCGCGGCAGCGTGAAGGACAGGTCGTCGATGAGCACACGCTCGCCGAAGGCCTTGTGGATGTGGTTGGCTTCCAGCACGGTGGAACCCAGGCGCGGGCCGGCCGGAATCTGAATCTCGGAGAAGTCGAGCTTCTTGTTGTTGCGTGCCTCGTTTTCCATCTGGTCGTAACGCTCCAGACGGGCCTTGTTCTTGGCCTGACGGGCCTTGGGGGAGGAGCGCACCCAGTCGAGCTCGTTCTTCAGTCGCTTGGCGAGCTTGGCGTCCTTGGCTCCCTGGATCTCCAGACGCTTGGCCTTGGTCTCCAAGTAGGTGGAGTAGTTGCCCTTGTACGGGTACAGGTGGCCGCGGTCGACCTCGCAAATCCATTCGGCCACATTGTCCATGAAGTAACGATCGTGGGTGACGGCGATGACGGCGCCCTTGTACTGGTGCAGGAACTGCTCCAGCCACAGAATCGATTCGGCATCCAAATGGTTGGTGGGCTCGTCGAGCAGCAGCAGATCCGGAGCCTCAAGCAACAGCTTGCACAGTGCCACACGACGGCGCTCGCCACCGGAGCACACGCTCACCGGCGTATCCGGATCCGGGCACTGCAGAGCGTCCATGGCCTGCTCGAGCTGGGAGTCGAGATCCCAACCGTTGGCCGCGTCGATATCGTTCTGCAGCTTGCCCATTTCTTCCATCAGCGCGTCGAAATCGGCGTCCGGATTGGCCATTTCCTCGCCAATCTGGTTGAAACGCGCCACCTTTTCGGCGATCGGGCCGAACGCCATCTTGATGTTCTCGCCGACGGTTTTGGTGTCATCCAGCGGCGGTTCCTGCTGCAGAATGCCGACGGTGAAACCAGGGGTCAGGTAGGCTTCGCCGTTGGAAACGGTGTCGAGGCCGGCCATAATCTTCAGCAGCGTGGACTTACCCATGCCGTTCGGGCCGACGACGCCGATCTTCGCGCCCGGCAGGAAGCTCAGGGTCACGTCGTCAAGAATCACTCGGTCGCCGTAAGCCTTGCGGGCCTTGATCATCTGGTAAATAAACTCAGCCAATGTTGTGTTCCATCCTTAAGAAACGTTGGAATTCCAGCGTTTTGCGTATGTCGGTCGACGGAAAATCGCACTTGTTCGCCGTGCTGTGGCGCGTTGCCGGCGCGACTGGTTGCGGACGAATCGCAAGTCTGCTGCGAACTCATCGAAGCCAAGTGTTTTCGGACCGTGTCCATACGCAAAGTACCATCGCCGATTATCCCATATCCCGTCTACACAGAGTGGCGGTTACTCGTAGGAGGCATGGGCGCCATTCGACGAAGGGCGATCCGGCATGTTCGATAATCCGACTTTGGCGAAAATCGGCGAAACCCATGGCAAGTCGGTCGCCTAGGTGATTCTGCGCTGGCTGGTGCAGCGGAACATCGTGGTGTTGCCCAAGTCCACGCATCGGGAACGAATGGAACAGAACATCGATGTATTCGACTTCACGCTGAGTGATGAGGAGATGGCGGCCGTCACCGCGCTGGATCCCAAGACCAGCCTGTTCTTCCGCCATGATACCCCGGAGGCCGTCGATATGTTCGTTGGTTTCATCAAGGAACGCGCGGGACGGGAATGACGCTGACATACTGAGAAAAAGGAAGTCCCGATGTTGCCCCCCGTAGGTGCTGCGGCGGCGATTTTCCTTGGTTTTTCCGCGCTTTTCGAGTGCGAGGGTGGTGGGTTGGCTGTTTTCGGCGGGCGGCTATTGATTGGTGGGCGGCAGGCCGGCGATCAAATGATCACGCCATCGCAGTGGTCGATCTCGTGTTGGATGATCTGCGCGGTGAAACCGGTGAACGCTGCGTGGCGCTCGCGGAATTTCCGATCCATATAATCCACTTCGATGCGCTGGTATCGGACGGTGCGGCGCTCGCCCTGGAGCGAGAGGCAACCTTCCGCCGTATCGAACGCGCCGTCTTCGGCGGTGATGTGTGGATTGAACATCACGAAAATGCGGCCGCCGAAATCCTCATCCACAAAAGCGATGATGCGCTTGGGGACGCCGATCATATTGGCCGCCATGCCCACGCAACCATTGCGATGCGCGTCCAACGTGTCTTTCAGGTCCTGTGCCACGGCCAGATCCTCTTCGGTGTTCTCGGCTGCGGCGGACGGCTGGCTCAAAAATGGGATGGACGTCATGATCTCACGCTGCATGTGATTCCTCTCGTTGGATGTTGCCGGTCTGCCAATATTGTAGCGTCGCATGGCTGCGAGACGGACGGCTGGGCGAACCTGTCCATTCCCTGACCGTTCGCGTCGGCTTCGGGATGTGAGGTGCAACGTGTGCGGCTTGGACTGGTGCAATATGCTTGGGGTCATGGAAGACATGTTGCAATACCGCGAATATATGGCGCAGGCTCTTGAACTGGCCCGCAAGGGTGCGGGATGGGTGGACCCGAATCCGCTGGTAGGCGTGGTGGTGGTACGTGATGGCGAGGTTCTCGCCACCGGATACCATGACCGGTATCGTGGCCCGCATGCGGAGCGTATGGCGTTCGACTATGCCGACGCGCACGGCATCGATCTGACTGGCGCCACGGTCATCGACACGCTTGAACCCTGCTGCCATGTCGGATCGCAGCCGGCGTGCACTGCCTTGATTCTGGCGCACGGCATCGCACGCGTGGTGGTCGGATCGGTTGACCCGAACCCGATTGTGGCGGGCAAAGGCCTTCGCATCCTTGAGGAAGCGGGCGTCGAAGTGGTTCGCGACGTGATGCGGGAGGAATGCGACGCCATCAATCGCCATTTCTTCCACTACATCACCACGGGAAAGCCGTACATTGTGGACGGCAGAAGGCGTGCGGGTGAATCGGACTCTGAGTATGCGGTCCGTCGGCGCGAACTATATGCCACATATGCGGCGGTGCTTGCCGGAACTGAATCGGACGTTCCTGACGAGTCTTTCGCGCATTTCAACGGACCGGTCCAAGCCGTCGGCGCAGACGAAGTGGTGATTGGCGGCCACAGGCCGTTACTCCTGGAGGCCGGCGCGATCGCCTGCACGGATCCAGACGAATGGCTGCGTGAGCTGGGCAAGCGCAAGATCGACGGCCTCATCGTGGAAAGCGACGAAGCATTCGAGCGGTTGTCCATGGCTTGCCAAAAAGACTGAAGCGCCATTCGTGCGTTGTTGGCCGTGTATCTCGCTTATAGATGGCGGATTCGTCTGCTTGTCCAGTGCTATCTCGCTTATAGGTGGCGGATGAATTTTGCGAAGAGGTCTTAGAGGGTGTAAATCATACCCTCTAAGACCTTAATGACGTAGAGGCGCCGCCATCTATAAGCGAAATAGCATCGGGCGGCTTTCCGATTCCGCCATCTATAAGCGAGATACGTGAGACTGGTATGTCCAGCACCCAGCAAGCATAGTGGCGAGCACATGGTCGGGCATGGCGCGCATGGCCTCAGGGGACTCAAGCTCACTCGGATCGCAATCCAGCAGCACTAGGTCTGCCGCATCTCCAGCTTGCAACGTCGTACGCCCCAGGGCGGTGGACGAAGCGAGAGCGGTTTCGAAATCCAGACATTGCTCAGACTGGAAAGGCTCTCGATCGGAACTCTCCGTGCCGAACACCGCTGCGGAAATGGCCAGCCACGGATCCAACGGCGCGACCGGCGCGTCCGAGCCCATAAGCAGTTTGGTTCCAGACTTGTGCAAACTGTTGAACGCGTAGGGAATTCCGGCGGGATTGCCCCAGAATCGTGTGATGACGTCACGGTCGTCCATGGCGTGCTGTGGCTGGATGCTCGCGGCAAGTCCCAATTGCGCAAGACGTGGAATGTCGCGTTCCTTGAGCATTTGGGCATGCTCGATGGAGCCGTGCGCGTGGGTACGTTCCGCGCAGTCGAGCACGATGGTGTTCGCTTCGTCGCCGATGGCATGACAGGCGATGTCGAAGCCATGTTCGGTGGCGAGCCGCATATACGATTCGATTTGCTCGGGGGTGTAGCTCAGCGTGCCGTAGGTTTCCGGCGTAATGCCCGAATACGGTGTGGAGCAGTAGGCGGATCGGGTGTTGAGCGAGCCGTCGGAAATCATCTTCATCGCACCGACATGGCCCAAGCCATGGCTTCCGGGAAGTTCGTCGCCGGTATGCCAGCCGTCGTCGATGGCTTGCTGAAGTCGTTCGGGGTAAACGCCGGCTTCGATGCGCAATCCGTCAAGCCCCTGCTTGAAGCGGTCAATCCACGTGTCGATGTTCTCGGCCATCTCATAGTCGCGCACGCCGACCACGCCTTTGCCGGCGGCGTCCTGTTCCGCGTTGCGCAGCAATCGCATCAGCTCGTCAGCCGCACCGGGGCCTTTGTCCAGCTTGCAGTAAGCGTCGAACCATTCAAGCTCGCCGACGAGTCCCGACTCGCCTACATGCACGCCGAGCTTACGAGCCGCGGCTGAATTCACCCAGCCGCAATGCATGTCTGCGCTTGACAGCGCCACGGGCTGGTCGCCCGACACTGCGTCGATCGCAGCCAATGTCGGTTGGGCATCATCGGCCCACAGGGAGTGTCTGAACCGCATGCCGACCACGTACTGGTCCGGGTCGAGCGTGCCGGATTCGCGGCGTTCCTCCAAGTGCTCGCGTAGTAGGCTCATTGCCTCATCGGCGCTGCGGGCATCAATCAGATCAAGCCGCCCCAGCGTGTACGACCACTGCGTGAAGTGCGTGTGACAATCCCACAAGCCGGGAATGATCCACGTTTTTGAAGCCTTGGCTACCGACTTTTCCGAAGACCGTACATCCGCGATCCGCCCTTGCTCAATCGTGATGTCGACAGACTCATCGGACCCCACGAAACACACATTCTCAATCACATACGGTTCGCCCATACATCCTCGATTCAACAAAATGACCTCATTGCCAGCCATAGTATCCTTGCAATGCTTGCGATTGCCGCGCTCATCTCAATCGGCTATGCGCACTTTGAATTCCTCCGCTGGGATACGGTTATCCGCATCAGAAAAGGAAGGGCGCAGTTATCCACTTATCCACTGTTTGCCAGAAGCCGGTAGGCAGCGCGGCGACGTTTCCTCTACTTTGGCGCTATGGACAATGGAGCACAATATTCGGAAAGCCTCGCACGGCTGAGGACAAGAACCATCGAACAATGTCTCGAAGCGCAGAGGCGCACCGGAAGGCGGCTGGTGTTCGCGCTTGATACCGCACTGAGTTTACAAGGCATCGAACTGCCTCGCTACCGGCGCGGAGGGCTTTTGGCTGATACGCTGCACGCGGTGATTGAAAGTAACGGCGTGCGAACGATACTGCAGGGGATTTGTTTTGTGCTTTGGTCTGGACCTCAGACGCATATGCCGATTCATCATGGTCGATTGCGATGCACGGATTCCGTGACCACATGGGCCATGCAGGCCAATCGGCTTGAAGATGAAGAATTGGTGGTTTTGGGTGATTCGATGATGCGGCGTGATGGACATATGAAAAAGGCCACACTGGAGGAGTTTCGGATATATGTCGATAGCTTGTCCGATTTGTCCAACTATTCAGGCTCCGACAGATTACGTGCGGTGAGAGGAGTGTCGAAAATGCGTAGGGCTCTCAGGCTGATGCGGGAGAATACAGATTCTTCCCAGGAAACGAGAAGTCGAATTGTTCTGTTGCGTTATGGTTTGCCTTGTCCGGAAGTGAACTATGCCATTCGGCTCAAAGGCTATTCTCATGTATTTTTCGCGGACATGGCTTATCCGGATTTGAAAATCATCATTGAATACGACGGCAGGCATCATGCCTCGCGATGGTTGGCTGACAGTAAACGTCGGGAAGCGTTGGAGGATGAAGGATAGCTGTATATCCAGGTGACGGCGGAAAATCTCAGGGATGAGGATTCTCAAAGGGAATTGGCGGAACGTGTGGCGCAGAGGATGTCATTGCGTTTGGGGGAGCCTGTGCGGCTATGTGGGCGAATGACGATTGCTCAGATAGCCGATGGTCGGATGAAGGGCAACCGTCTGTGAGGCTTGGGCAAGCCCATATCTCGCTTATGAATGGCGGAATCGGGCTGCGGCATGATGCTATTTCGCTTATAGATGGCGGATGAAAATCCACAAAAAGGCCTTAAGAGGTATGAATATTACCCCCCCCTAGGGCCTTAGCGATTCAAGAAGACTGCCATCTATAAGCGAGATAGCATCGGTCGGGTGAAGAAATCCGCCATCCATAAGCGAGATGGCGGATTTCTGCGGCTCACTGCACGGCGGCGAGGGCTTGGTCGAGGTCGGCGATGATGTCGGCCGTGTTTTCGATGCCGCAGCTCAGGCGTACCAGGTCGATGCCGACGCCGGCCTCCTCAAGCTGCTCCTCGGTGAGCTGGCGGTGGGTGGTGCCTGCCGGGTAGAGCGTGCAGCTGCGCGCGTCCGCCACGTGCGTGGCGATCGAGATCATCCGGAAATGGTCGAGCAGCGAGGAAACCGTGTCACGCCCGCCGGGCACGCCGAAGGAGATCACGCCGCACGTGCCGTTCGGCATGTACTTGGCGGCCAGCGCATGGTTGCGGTCGCCTTCCAGCCCCGGGTAGCTCACCCATGAGATGCGCGGGTCGGCTTCGAGGAACCTCGCCACGGCGAGTGCGTTGGCGCAATGGCGTTCCATGCGCACGGCCAGCGACTCCAGGTGCATGCCCATGATCCACGAGTTGATCGGCGCCGGCGTGGAACCGAAGTCGCGCATGAGCTGCGCGGTGGCCTTGATGATGTAGGCGGCCGGGCCGAAGTCGGTGGCGTAGGTGACGCCGTGGTACGAGTCGTCGGGCGTGGTCAGTCCCGGGAACTTGTCGGCGTGGG
>ENA-OPRR01001107-OPRR01001107.1-human-gut-metagenome-genome-assembly--contig:-NODE-1107-length-24632-cov-24.691582_pt1 | contig 24632 bp, 23 predicted proteins | sample MGYA00241796_ERZ501883 | MGnify/ENA primary metagenome ERZ501883 (study PRJEB25962, sample SAMEA2042406) | human gut metagenome | biome: human gut; feature: human-associated habitat; material: faeces...
TATGACGGTGGCTATCAGCTATCTTCATGCTTTTCCGTTCGAGAAAGTGGACTAGGATACATATTATATTCCCTATTTAACTGAATGACAATAATATGTCCAATTCCTTAAAACAAGTAGCGACCAAGGGGGTTCTCTGGAGTTCGATAGAACGCTTTTCTGTGCAAGGTATTCAGTTTGTAATCATGATTATCATGGCCAGACTGCTAACTCCGGAGGATTACGGCCTTGTCGGAATGCTGACCATATTTTTGGCTGTTTCCCAATCATTGATAGACAGTGGATTTTCCCAGGCCTTGATACGTAAACAAAACCGGACAGAAGTAGATAATTCTACTGTGTTTTATTTCAATATAGCTGTCGGTCTTGCGCTTTATCTGTTATTCTATATTTCCGCGCCTTGGGTGGCGGATTTTTATGGACTTCCCGAACTTTCTTTAGTGATGAGAGTGGTATGTCTGGGTATAATCTTTAACTCACTGGCTGTAGTCCAGCGTGCACTACTGACAGTCAGGATAGATTTCAAGACCCAGGCAAAGGCATCATTGATTGCTGCTGTTATCTCCGGTATGGCAGGTATCATATTGGCTTATACAGGATTTGGCGTATGGGCATTGGTATGCCAGCAACTGGTCAATCTGGGGATAAACACCTTGTTATTATGGATCTTTTCAAAATGGAAGCCCATGAGAACCTATTCCTGGAAATCTTTCAGGGAATTGTTCTCCTTTGGCTCCAAACTGTTGGCGTCCGGTCTGCTGGATACCACTTACAACAATATTTATCCCATTGTCATAGGCAAGGTCTTTTCCGCCGGTGATTTGGGACATTATACACGGGCCCAACAATTCTCTGTTTTCCCCTCTTCCAATATTACAGGGATACTGCAACGTGTGACTTATCCCGTGCTTTGCAGCATACAAAATGATATTGACAGATTACGGGGAGTGTATCGTAAATTTCTCAAATTGTCCGCTTATGTGGTCTTTCCTCTTATGACAGGACTTGCAGCGGTTTCCTTTCCGTTTATCCGGATTGTGTTGGGTGAGAAATGGATATTCTGTGCGGTTCTGCTTCAAATCATCTGTTTCTCGATGATGTGGTATCCCATTCATGCCATCAATCTGAACCTGTTACAGGTACAGGGGCGTTCCGATCTTTTCCTCCGGTTGGAAATTATCAAGAAGGCGATAGGAGTCAGCATCCTTTTCCTGACCATTCCTCTAGGTCTGAAAACCATGTGCTTTGGGGGAGTGGTAAGCTCCCTTCTTTGCCTGGTAATCAATACCTTTTATACAGGAAAGCTGATACAAGTTGGTTTTATTATGCAGATGCGCGATTTGTTTCCCACTCTGGTGGTTTCCTTGCTGATGTTTGTCCTTGTGCTTTCCCTTCAGTGGATGACTGAGAATCTGTATGCCCAGTTGCTGGGCGGTATCATTTTGGGCAGTGGGTTTTATCTGGCTGTAACAAGGATTCTCCGCTTTCAGGAACTACAGGAACTGTTCTCATTGTTCTCAAAAAGATAAATTTTAAAAAAATGATATGGATAAAAGTTTGATAACAGTAACGTCTCCGTTACTGCCGGACCTTGACGATTTTCACGCAATGCTCAAGGAAATTTGGGCGAGCAAGTGGATAACAAACAACGGTTCTTTTCATAAGCAACTGGAAAAGGAACTGGCTGCTTATCTGAAAGTACCTTTTATCAGTCTTTTCACCAATGGAACACTGCCATTGATAACAGCTTTGCAGGCTTTGAGAATAACGGGAGAGGTGATAACCACCCCTTATAGTTTTGTGGCTACCACCCATGCCCTTTGGTGGAATGGTATTACTCCGGTCTTCGTGGATATCGACCCGTCTACAGGTAATATGGATCCGGATAAGATAGAGGCTGCCATTACACCCAGAACGACGGCCATTATGCCGGTTCATGTATATGGAAAGCCCTGTGATACCGTGCGTATTCAGGAGATAGCCGATAAGTATGGCTTGAAAGTCATTTATGACGCGGCCCATGCGTTTGGTGTGGAAGTAAACGGTGAAAGCATTCTGAATGCGGGGGATATGTCCACGCTCAGTTTCCATGCCACCAAGGTTTATAATACGATAGAGGGTGGTGCTTTGGTCATGCACGATGAACAGACCAAGAAACGTATAGACTATTTGAAGAATTTTGGCTTTGCCGATGAGGTGACCGTGGTTGCTCCGGGTATAAACAGCAAAATGGATGAAGTGCGTGCCGCATACGGATTGCTGAATTTGAAACAGGTGGATGCTGCCATTGCTGCACGTCATCAGGTTGCCATAAAGTACCGTGAAGTGTTGCGTGGGGTGGATGGTGTCACATTCTTTGACGATATGCCGGACGTGAAGCACAACTATTCATACTTCCCCATTTTTATAGATGCAGAGAAATATGGTATGACTCGTGATGAACTTTATTGCAGGATGAAAAAACAGAATGTGTTGGGACGCAGGTATTTCTATCCGTTGATAAGTACTTTCTCTACCTATAAAGGATTACAGAGTGCCGGACCGGAAAATCTTCCTAACGCACATAAGATGGCTGACTGTGTGATTTGCCTGCCGATGCATCATGCGCTGGGAGAAGAGGAGATTCAACGTACATTGGATTTAATTGTAAAATAGGATATGAGGCAGAAAAAATTAATGCTCCTTGGAGGTATCCGTTATCTCCTTCCTGTGATAGAGGCGGCTCACGAGCAAGGTTATTATGTGATTACGGCTGATTATCTGCCTGACAATATTGCTCATAGATATAGTGATGAGTATGTCAATGTCAGCATTATAGACAAAGAAGCAGTATTGAAGGTGGCCCGTGAGAAGGAAATAGACGGTATTCTTTCTTTTGGAGTGGATCCTGGTGTTGTATCGGCATCGTATGTTCAAACCCAGATGGGTATTCCTTCATTTGGACCTTTCGAATCGGTTGAAATATTACAGAATAAGGATAAATTTAGGACTTTTTTGTCAGAGAACGGTTTTAATGTGCCTTGGGCTTTTGGTTTTTCTTCGCTGGAAGATGCTTTGGCTGATACAGACAAGTTTTCTTACCCTTTGATTGTAAAACCTACAGATTCTGCCGGTAGCAAAGGAGTGACCCGGGTGGACAAGGAGGAGGATTTAAAGGAGGCTTTGGAATATGCTTTCAAGCACTCTATCAAAGGAAATATTATAGTGGAGGAGTTTATCGAAAAACAAGGCTGTTCGTCAGACAGTGACAGCTTTTCTGTGAACGGGGTGCTTCAGTTTGTTTCATTCTCTGCCCAGCGTTTCGATGAAAATGCAGCAGGGACTTTCGTCCCTGCTGCATTTTCATGGCCTTCGACCATGAATATGCAGCAAGAGTCCGAACTCCGTTCTGCACTCCAGCGTCTTCTTACCCTTCTTCACATGAAGACTGCCGTTTATAATATTGAGACCCGTGTAGGTGTCAATGGCAAGACTTATATTATGGAAGTGTCCCCTCGTGGAGGAGGTAATCGCCTGTCTGAGATGGTTCGTTATTCTACCGGAGTGGATATGATTACGGCTGGTGTGCGCGCTGCTGTTGGAGATTCTGTCGATGGTATAGAGCAGAAGCCATACATGGGGCATTGGGCGGAGATTATTCTTCATTCAGATAAGGACGGTTTGTTTGAAAGCTTGTATATCAGTAAATCTATGCGCTCTTATGTGATAGAAGAGGATTTATGGGTAATGAAAGGAGATGCAGTTCATTTTTTTGAAGGTGCTAATAATGCAATAGGAACATTGATTATGAAATTTAATTCACAGGAGCAATTAAAAGAAGCATTGGAGAAACAGGGGGAATGGTTGCATATTTCTGTAGATTAATTATAAAATGAAGAATATGTATGAAATTAGTATATAGTATTTTATTATCGAAAGAAATAAACAAGGACGAGTTTGTTAGTTTTGTAAAAGATACAGAACTATTGTTCGTTCCCCGATTAAGTACACGCGTTTCATTGATAGAGTATGCAGAGAAAATGTATCAGTACGCAACTTTGTTTATTGTGCGGGATATGGATGATGCAGGTAAATTAATAGCCTGTAATGCTGTTTATGTAAATGTAGCTCCGTTAGATTCTTTTGCAACATTTTTAGTTGTAAAGGAAAAATATGCTAATTATGGGATAGGAGCTAAGTTGATAATAAAAGCTGTCAGATACAGCAAAGAGTTGGGTAGTTCCGGATATTCACTAAAAATGAGAGCTTCTAATAAAGTAATGTATGATTTTTACCTTCGTCTTGGATTTATAAAGGTTTCGGAAGGAAAATATCCAAACTCAGAGGAATATGAATATGGTTTAAGAATATCATTTTAAAGCAAACAAAATTATGAAAGAAAAGGTATTAGAAATAATTAATCAAATTCGTGCAAGTAAAGACTTGACGACAGTTCTTACATTAAAAGCATCGGATGATCTGCGTAATGATTTGGACTTGACCTCATTTGATCTTGCAGAACTGACAGTCCGCATTGAGGATGAGTTTGATATTGACATTTTTGAGGATGGTCTTGTGAACACTATTGGAGAAGTTCTTGCCAAGTTGGAAAAATAAAAACGATATGACTATGTTTTTATACAATGGAGAGCAGTCATATAACTATGCAGACTTTTTAAAGGCTGTATGTATGGACGACTATGTTCCCTTATTAAAGACGCATGATCTTTTCAAGTATTTTTCCAACTTGATAAAAGCATTGGTCAATAATAAGCCTTTGGTATTGCTTGATTCCGATCTGAGTCTGTCCGAACTGGGTGGGATAAATGAAGAAAAGATTAATATCATAGAGAAACTCCGGACACAAAAATTCTCTTCAATGGATGAGGTGGTTAAGGCTTTACAGCAATCCGCTTCTGAAATTACGATATTTACTTCCGGAACAACCGGACAGCCCAAAAAGGTCATTCATAGCGTACAGGGACTTACCCGTTCAGTACGTTGTGCCGAAAGATATCGACGGCAGGTTTGGGCTTATGCCTATAATCCTACACACATGGCAGGATTGCAAGTGTTCTTTCAAGCCTTTGAAAACCAGAATACTTTGGTAAATGTGTTTAGTCTTGCCCGAAATGAAGTCTATAGCCTGATAGAGAAGTATTCTGTAACTCATATTTCAGCTACTCCTACTTTCTACAGACTGTTATTACCCTTTGAAAAAGAATATTCTTCTGTACAGCGGATTACTTTTGGGGGGGAGAAAAGTGACCGGCATCTTTTTGATGTTATACATGACATATTTCCTCTAGCTAAGATAAATAATATATACGCTTCTACAGAGGCGGGGTCTTTGTTTGCGGCAAAGGGTGATTGTTTCCAGATACCTGTTTCTATACGGGATAAATTTATGGTTGTGGATGATGAATTGCTTATTCACCGTTCATTGCTGGGACGGTCGGAAAGTTTTAGTTTTGATGGAGATTATTACCATTCAAATGATTTGATAGAATGGGTGGACCAGCAGGAGGGTATCTTTAGGTTTAAAAGCCGCAAGAATGAACTGATAAATGTAGGGGGGTATAAAGTCAATCCCGGAGAAGTGGAGGTTGTCATTAATGCCATTGACGGTATCCGTCAGTCATTGGTCTATGGGAAGTCCAACTCTGTTTTGGGTAATGTGCTTTGTGCTGATATCCAGTTGGAGGAAGGTGTTCTGTTGAAAGAGTTGGATATCCGTTGTCAACTCAAGAATAAATTGCAGGATTTCAAGATTCCCCGTAGGATAAAGTTTGTAGAGTCTTTTGCTTTAACAAGAACCGGAAAATTAAAAAGATTATGAACTATTTAGTGACAGGATGTTCGCGTGGAGTAGGCCTTGAAATATGTAGGGTACTATTGGAGCAAGGACATACCGTATATGGTGTAGCCCGTTCTTATACGGATGAGTTTAAAAAGCTGGAGTCAGAGTTTGACAATAAACTTTTCTTTAAAAGTATAGACTTGGGTGATAGTGAGAATGTGCACAGAAATGTGTTCAAGGACTTTGTAAATAATAGGATTCAGCTTCATGGTTATGTCAACAATGCCGCAATGGCTTATGATGATATTGTTACGAACTTGAAACTGGACAGATTGCAATCCATGTATTCGGTCAATGTTTTTACTCCGATGATGATAACCAAATACGTTTTACGTAATATGCTGCTTCATCATACCAAAGGAAGTATTGTTCATATTTCCTCTATCTCAGCACATACCGGCTATAAAGGGCTGGCCATGTATGCATCCAGTAAAGGTGCACTTGAAGCTTTCTCCAAGGATACGGCGAGAGAGTGGGGGGAGTTGGGAATACGCAGTAATGTGGTGGTTCCCGGTTTTATGGAAACGGCTATGAGTGCAACACTTACCGAAGAGCAGAAGAATCGTATTTATAAACGCACTTCGATGAAGGCTGCGACTTCGGTCCGTTCAGTGGCAGAAACTGTAGCATTTCTACTGTCTGATGGTGCTTGTAGTATTACAGGAGTTGAGGTTAGAGTTGATAATGGAACTATTTGATTATAGTAAGATGTAAATATTTGCTATGAAATTATCAGAAATACTTTGTACTTATAATCGCGAGGTGGCGTATCTTCTCTCAGAAAGAGATAATGTCAATGCATTATATCTCTGCGATGAATTATATAATTATTTGAAGTTTCATCCTAAAGAAAAAACAATGATCAATTACGCAGCATTTAGAATTCTACTATTAAATTATATAAGTACTTTACTTAATTCTGCTCAATTGAGAAAAGCAGAGACGGTTATGTCTGAGTATGAGATGTTGAAAAAAAAATGTTCTATTATTGAAGAGGAAGAATTGAAGTCTTATATTAAGCTTAAAATTCATATACTTAGCAGATTGGGATTTATTCATGATGCTTTACAATTTATAGACCACACGTTGAATTCCCACTCAGTAGATTCGATGAAAACTGAGCTTTTGTATCTCAAAGCGCAATTGAAAAGTGAAGTGAATTATCCATCAAGTGATTTTTCTGCAATATCTGAAGCTTTGGGTGAAGCCGAAGCCGAAGGTGATGAAAAACGGATTGTACAGTGTTATTTAAATCTTGCTAAAGTTGTTTGTTTGAAATATCCGGCTTTGGCTGTTTATTTCACACGTAAAGCTGAAATATTGTCAGTTGAATGTGAAGAAAATAATTGTATAGCTAAATTGGATAGGGCGCTCTGTAGTTTCATTATATATCAAAATAGTGTAGATAAAGAACAAGATAAATGTTTTAGCGATGAAGCTAACGAATTATTAGCAGCAGTAGAACCCAAAACTCGTAATAATCAATTTTTATATAACTATTATTTGTTGAGGAAAGGAGTAATTGAAAATGATGTAAATGTTCTTCTTGAATTATTGAAATTCTATCAAGAAGCGGAGGCTTTACGTGAAGTTTGTAGAATTTGTGATTTATTGGTCGGACATTATATTAATCATAAAGATTGGGAGGCTGCTAGAAAATATAATTCTTTGTATGTAGAAACAGCTTCGGGTTTGGGGGAAAACTTAAAAGTGGAGCAGGCTAAAGAATTGGGTGAAAAACTGAGTGAAGAAATTCCATCTATAGTTTATAACCCATTTGAAATCCAGCCAAACGCAAAAGGATATTTTGATATACTTGACATTCTTGAGAATATTGCCAGGCAAGAGGAGTATTATGCTTTGGATAAATCTCCTTTGAGACAGATTATGCCATATCATGAGCAGGAAGGAAAGTGTGAGGTGATAAGGATGGAGGATGATACATGCAAGTTATTTCCTTTAGGATTAATCCCTAGTATTTATTATAGGGGACAAAGTGCCTTCTATGAACTTAGTAAACCTACCATTCATCGGAATTTATCTGATTCGGAAATATTTGTTGAAAGGTTGAAATATGCGGAATTGAAAATTTTGATTGATACTTTTCCGCTTTCAAAAATGTATGAAGGGGCATTTAGTGCAACCCTTGGTGATGGAACTCAAATTCCATTGTTTTTGTCTGTGGATCATCTGGCATTGGCACAACATTATGGTATTAAGACAGAATTGATGGACTTCACTACGGATAAATTTGTTGCAGCATTTTTTGCAACAACAAAATACGATGCTAAAACGGATACTTATTCTCCAATAATAGGAGGGGAAGGGGTATTTTATAAATATTTTGATATGCCTGGTTTCACTCCATTTCGTCCTGTAGGTATTCAGCCATTCACCCGTCCTGGAGAACAGAGAGGATATGTCTTACCCATGTCTGCTGATGAGAATCTCAATCAAAAATGCCAATACTTCAAATTTCGCCATAATGAAGCAGCTTCGCAGCTAATTTTCAATTATGTGAATCGTGGCAATAAACTTTTCCCTTATGATATACTTGAAGAAAAAGCACGCATTATTAAAGAGAGTTCTGTTTTTTGCGAGAAAGCTTATGATATAGTCAAGGAGGAATTTTATAAGAATGTTTCGAATGATGTTCTACAAGATTATATGCGGCAACAAGGAATTACTTTGCAATCTTCTCCAATAGTGGCTTTTTCGAAAGAGGAAGAAGGATGTTTTTTTAATTATTGGAATAATGGCGGTAAGAAGAAGTTTTGTGATAAGATTTTGGTACGCTCTGTACGTGCAGAACCGATAGATGAAACTTCAAAAAATGATAGAACTTAAGATTAAAAAAACTTAAATCCAATTCGTATTATGTATATATCTGATATCCAGATTGTTACTACCCACCCCGCACACCTGTGTAAAAAAACACCTACTTCTGTACATGAAACTGATGGGGATAATGCTCCTATACGTGAGCGGATTCATAAATCAGCTCCGTCTTGTAAAGAACGAAACTCTAATCTGGAACTTTATCGGATCATTGTGATGCTGCTTATTGTGGCCCACCACTATGTTGTCAATTCCGGCTTAATGTCTGTGATGAAAGAGGAACCACTTCATATCCAGTCCATATTTCTTTATTTATTTGGAATGTGGGGGAAAACGGGTATCAATTGTTTTGTGATGATTACCGGTTATTTTATGTGTAAATCACATATCAGCTTACGAAAGTTCATGAAGCTGTTGCTTGAGGTTTATTTCTACAACGTTGTTATTACAGGTATTTTTCTGCTTACGGGATATGCCCGTCCTTCTTTCAGTACTGTTTTTTATGCATTGGTACCGATACAAAGTTTTGGAGTGAATTTCGTGGCGTGCTTTGTGGTATTCTATTTGTTGATCCCTTTTCTTAATCTTTTGATACAAACCATGAACTCTAAGTTGCATTTACGGCTTATTCTTCTTTGTCTGTTGGTGTATTGTATGATAGGTACTATACCTAAGATTACTTTGGGAGTAAATTATGTCTCATGGTTTGTCGTGTTGTATTTCATAGCCTCTTATATTCGTCTTTATGGATTTCCAATAAAAATATCTAATAGGAATTGGGGATGGCTGACCTTGTTGTCTATATTGATTTCTATGGCAAGCGTGGTGTTCATGGCGTGGTTGTCCACTGTCTTTGTTAATAAAAATATACCTGTGTTTTGGTTTGTGGCTGATAGTAATCATATTATGGCTCTGGTTACTGCTCTTTGCTCGTTTATGTTTTTCAAGGACCTGAATATAAGATACAGTAAAGTGATAAATTTGATTGGGGCAAGTACTTTTGGTGTGCTTCTGATCCATGCAAATAGCGATATTATGCGACAGTGGCTGTGGCAGGACATTCTCAATAACGTGGGTCAATATGGTACAAATACCATGGTTCTTCATGCTATTTTGAGTGTAATTGCAATTTTTGTGATTTGCATTTTGGTTGATATGCTGCGGATGAGGTTTGTAGAAAAACCATTGTTTAATAAGTGTGTAAATAAACTATAATAAATATGATACAAAAAGATAGTCCATTGGTTACTATTCAATGTCTTACGTATAATCATGAGCCATATATACGTCAATGCTTGGAAGGCTTCGTAATGCAGCAAACAGATTTTTGTTTTGAAGTAATTGTTCATGATGATGCTTCTACTGACGGAACGGCTAATATTATACGGGAATATGCTGAAAAGTATCCTAATATAATTAAACCTATATTAGAAAGAGAAAATCAATGGTCGAAGAAGGATGGAAGTTTGGAGCGAATAATGAATGAACATACACATGGGAAATATATAGCTTTATGTGAAGGGGATGATTATTGGATAGATCCATATAAATTACAAAAGCAAGTGGATATAATGGAAAATGATGAAAAGGTGGGGTTTGTTTATTCGGCTTTTAACACTGTTGATGTCTTAGGTAAATTATATGTTAATGATGTTTCTGAAAGAAATATGAAGAAATCATTTTCTGGTGATATTTTTTGCGAATTGTTGAATAATAATTTTCCTCAAACGTTAACTGTATGCTTTCGTAAAGATTATTGGTCTGACTATTTAGAACAGAAGTTTGCAGGCTATGATTATTCATTATTTCTTTTTATTGCAGGTAAAAGTCTTTGTTATTATCTAAATGAAAAGACAGGATGCTATAGAATACATCCTACTGGTATTATGCAATCAGGAGGAGTACCGAGGCTTTGGAGTAATAATGCTTTTCTTTTTGCCGCTAGTTGTTATTATTCAGGTTATTTTTGGCGTCGATCATATAGTACTGATTTGAGAATTAGATTTTGTATTATTAAACGCTTAATAAAGATTATAATAAGACACAATTATTCTTTCAAATTAAACCAAGTATTGCTTTTTAAAATACTAGAATTAATGCTTAAACCTGTAGCTAAACTTGTAAAGAAACACTGATGTAATGTTGATCTGGTTAATCTTTTTGTTTTTTGTTTGTTTTTCAGTACATTCGCAACGCTTCATACTTCCTGCTTTTTTTAGTATTGTTACATGTTTACCGTATTATGTGCGTTTAGGACCGATTTCATTGTTCGCAGGAATTTGTTTATTCATCTATTGTTATGGAGTAGTGTCTAAATATAGAATAGAAACATTTTTTGTTAATAAGTGGATTAAATATTTTCTATTATATTATGTCGGAAGTAGAGTAATGATTGCTCTGCTTGGGGAACAAACGATTCCTTTGTCCCAACAAATCTCCCACTTAAAAGGTGTTATACCTTTAATCGCTATTTGTCCAATTTTCTATTTAGGTGAAAAAGGGGATTGTAAGTATGTATACAAATGTTTTAGGATCTTATGTTTTGTTGTATGCTTATATGGAGTGTATGCTTATTCGGTTAATTCTAATCCATATTTAGAATATATCTCTCAGTATTTTGATGATAAAATAGCTTATTTAGAATCTGCAAATCGTTTTATAAACGAAGAAAGAGGTGGATTGCATGGACGATTATCTGGAATAACCTTTAATCCAATACAATATGGAATATTATTAGTTGTATTGGGATATATCCCTTTATTTAATATTATTGTACGAAAACAAAATAATTTGGGTGATTTATTTGTCATAATATTAATTTTTTTAAATATGTTTTTAACGGGGTCAAGAGGCCCTTTATTTGCTTTTTTCTTTCCTGTTTTGTTTTTATTCTTATCGTCATTACCACCAAAGCGACGTTTACTTTTTTTGTTTATAGTAGGAGTTTTAATGGTTTCTATAATATATTTCCCTGTATTGGAAAAATATGCTCCTTTTGTAAAATCTTTTATTTTAATATTTGATTCTTCTTCTTCAGAAGCTGCAAATATAAATGGTTCATCTGTTGAGGGAAGATTGGGGCAATTAATTGCAACTATATTTTTAATAAATTTAAATGTAAAGACATTTTTGTTTGGACATGGCTATGGCTATGTTGCTTATTTTTTGGAAAATGGAGAAAAGAATGCTTTGACAGGAGAGTTTGAAGGGGAACTATTAAGTTCATTATTAAGCTATGGGATAATAGGGACAATTATTATCATGCTATTATCATATTATTTTTGTTTTTATTTAGTCTTCTATTTATATAGAAAACAGCAAATATCAATGGAAGCTAAAACTTTTTTGGTTTTGTATATTATTTCAAAGTTTTTATTTAGCTTTCTTGTAGGTGCGGCTAGTGAGCATTTGTGGTATATCTGTTTTTTATTCTTTTGTGCACAGTCAATATTTATAAATAAAAAAAATGTATAAGAAAGCAAGAGTTATAGCGTTTTATTTACCCCAATATCATCCGATACCAGAAAATGATATGTTTTGGGGAAAAGGATTTACAGAATGGACAAATGTTGGAAAAGCAAAACCTTTATTCAAAGGGCATTATCAGCCTAAAGTCCCAGCTGATTTAGGATACTATGATTTAAGGTTACCTGAAGTAAGGGAAGAACAAGTAAATTTAGCTAAGTATGCAGGTATTGAAGGTTTCTGTTATTGGCATTATTGGTTTGGATCCGGCAAGGAATTATTAGAGAGGCCTTTTAATGAAGTTGTTAACTCTGGACATCCTAATTTCCCTTTCTGTTTAGGTTGGGCAAATCATACATGGTCCACTAAAACGTGGTCTGCGTCTAATTCTCAATTTAAAGAAACTGTAATAATGGAACAAACATATCCAGGAGAAGAAGATTATAAATTGCATTTTAATACATACTTAAAAGCATTTAAAGATTCCCGATATATAAGGGTTGATGGGAAATTGTTATTTGTCATTTTTTCTCCTTTATCAATACCCAATTTTGTAGAAATGAAAAGGATTTGGAATAATTTAGCAATGGAGAATGGGTTGAAAGGTTTCTATTTTATTGGTATTGCTGAAAATTATACAGTAACCAATAATACCACGAGTCATTCTATAAAAAAACGATATACATATTCTTCTTTGGCTAAAAAGGCAGAGAGTGTATATAATAATTTATTTGAGAAAGGATTTGATGCTGTAAATTCTAGGGGTAGTAATAGAGCACAAGTATTATCTGATTCTCCTTTGGTATATTATTTTAAGAGGTTTATGATGAAAGTATTTAATCTTAAAATTATAGTTAAGTATAATTATAAGGATATTATAAATAATTATTATGTCAAAGAGGATAAATGGGATAATGTATATCCCACTATTATACCTAATTTTGATAGAAGTCCTAGGGCTGGTAAAAATACGACGAATATATGGTATAATTCAACTCCTGAACTTTTTCGTAAACAAATAATTAAAGCTATGGATTTGATAAAAGATAGAGATGAGGAACATAAAATATTATTTTTACAATCTTGGAATGAATGGGGAGAAGGTAATTATGTTGAACCTGATTTAAAATATGGGAGAAAATTTTTAGATGTTCTTAGGGAACTTTTAATATCTAAATAGAAAATGGGGTACAAATTTATTGGTATGAATTTTGATAAAACTCTTATGGATGTTTTGAGAGATACCGAAATTTTGGTGGTCATTTTCGTTGCTAACAATTTACCTTAGTAATAGTATTGCTGTTAGCACACCAATATGAGTAATTGAAATAGAAAAACTTGTATTTATAGTCATAAAATATGTCCAAAAGTGAAGCAATAATAATTGGATGGATCAATAAGGGGAAACCAGCCGATTGTGGAGAAACTATGAAGAACCAACTAATGATTCGAAAATTAGAGGAATTGGGAATCCGTTGTCGGCAGATAGATTTTAAAAATTGGAAACGACATCCATGGGTCTTTTTTCAGTTGGTTTGGGATATAGTTGTGCATCGAGACAATACATTGGTTCTTTCCACATCGGCAAGTAACATATATTTAATGATAGAGATATTGAAGAAGCTGAATTGGAAAGTGAATTGCATACATTGGGTCATTGGTGGTAACTTGCAGGAATGTATAAATGATGGCAAATACCAAGCAGATGTTCTTGATTATGCAACTTGGACTTTAGTAGAAAGTTCGGTAATGGTTGATAAACTGACAGCACAAGGCTTACACAATGTAATTCAAGTTCCTAATTTCAAACCTATTAAATATTATCCGAATATCACTACTAAAATAAAAGAAAAGAAAAAGTTATATTTTGTCTTTCTTGGCCGTATTATACCGGAAAAAGGAATTGATTATATATTGGAAGCGGCATGTCAATTGAATAAAATGGGATTACAAAATAAGTTTCTAATCGATTTCTATGGAAAGATTGACGATAGTTATGAGAGTTCTTTTAAAGAAAGAGTAGATCTTATTCCGAATGTAAATTATCAAGGTTTTCTGAACTTAGGAGAAAATGAAGGCTATGATAAATTATCGACTTATGATATGATGTTATTTCCAACTTATTGGAAAGGAGAAGGTTTTGCTGGTGTATTTATTGATTCATTTGTAAGTGGTGTGCCGATGATTGTCAGTGATTGGGCTCATAATAGGCAGTTTTTGAAAGAAAGTGAAACAGCACTTTTTGTCCCAGTACATGATGTGACTGCTTTATATGAAAAAATGTATGAATGTATAGAGGGGAGGTATGATTTGGGTAAGATGGCAAAATGCTGTCAGAGAGAGGCTGAAAGGTATAATGTGGATAATGTTATGACAAAGGATTTATTGAAAAAGGTAGGATTATTATAATAATGTGGTTTATGATTGATGAGTTCATGTTAGATTGGAAGAACAGATATAAAACGATTCGTAGAATAGTGAAACGAAATAAATTTATTTTTTCTTTACATCGCCGACTGACGGACAAAGAATATCAACGTGAAAAATGCAAAATGAGTACCTGTACTACAAAGACGCAGAAGCAGATTCATGAGGAGATGAAGAAGTATGCTTGTTATTGGCAATGCCCGGCTGATGACTATGTCCGATATGGTCTTTTTGATAAACAACTGTCGATGGAAAAAATATTGGATTATGTGCCAATGCATTATTTTTATTGTGATTATTATGATCAACAATTTGGTGATGTGACAGACATGAATGGAGGTGATGATAAATGGGAGCAGTATCAACTTTTTCAAGAAAGAGGTATAAAGACACCAGAAGTAATAGCGTTGATAAAGAGGAATGTTTTACAGAGAACTAATGGAATATCTTTTAGTTGGGAAGAACTAAAAAGTTTGGTTGCGGATGGTGAACGGTTGTTTATTAAACCTACTGATGGGAATTCAGGTATAGATATAATTGTATTGCACAAGCATGGCAATTGTATGCTTCATCAAGGAAAAGAAGTGAACTCATTTAATAGCTTAGCATTAAAAAGCTATTTAACTTATGTTGTACAGCGTGGACTTGTGCAACGTGATGATTTAAATAGAATAAATCCATCGTCTCTCAATACTTTACGTACTATTGTGCTTTATGAGAATAAAAAAGCAAGAATTGTTGCTATATTACTTCGTATCGGTCGAAAGGGGGTTGAGGTAGATAATAGTGGTCAAGGGGGAATATCAGTAGAAGTAAACCTGGCTGATGGTACATTTTCTAGTTTCGCGGGAAGAGAACATGGTGGAGGACAATTTGATAGGCATCCTGATACGGGGTATATGTTTAAGGGGGCAGGAATTAAAGATTGGGATGATATAAAGGCAAAAATAGAGAATATTATATCGCGTATAGATACCTATAGAATGATAGGCTGGGACATTGCTATCGGTCAAGACGATGTTTATGCTGTGGAATTCAATTTAGGATTTGGAATCGAACATGCTCAAACTATAGCTGGAGGATTTCGTCGCAAACTTGGTATTCTTAGGTAATCATAGATATTGATGCATTTTTTAGAAAATGAATGACTTTCAATGCTTTAAATGGAATATGAAAGTAGCATTATTACAACATGATAGAAGGGTATCTTTTAGATTCCGTAGAAATGTAAAAAAAATCTGTCTCTTAAACTATTAAATGATAAATGAATAAATATTTAAAGGAGTCAATAAAATATTTGCTAAGATCTTATCCTGTTATTTACCCTTATGTAAAAGAGGTTGAGCGGATGTATAATATGTCACATGATGAACTACAGGAAAGAAATGAAAGGATATTCTTAAATATTTTCCGCAAAGCTTATACAAAGTCTTCTTTTTATCATAAACTTTATACTGAAGCAGGTATAAAATTAGAAGATATAAAATGCTTAGGTGATATAAGCAAGTTGCCAGTTGTTACTAAAGATATGATTCTTCATCAGTCTGATGCTCTGCTTACCACATCTAAGTGGAAATTATTAAAAAATAGGACAAGTGGGACTACAGGAACCCCTTTGACCGTGTTTGAGGACTGGAAGTCAATTTGGAGAGAGCAAGCTTATTTCTATTGCTATAGGAAACGTTGTGGATATACCTATGGACAACCATTGGTATCTTTACGTGGAAATTTAGGAAAGAAAGATACTATGATGTATGTACATATATCAAATACTCTCTATCTTTCAAGCTATAATATAAATGAACAAACTGTTTGGGCGTATTATAAAGGGATTGAAAAGAGGAGTCCTCGGGCAATTGAAGGATATCCAAGTTCCTTATATAATTTGGCCTTATTGTTAAAGGATAAAGGATTATATTGTAATATTTCTGTGTGTTTTACATCTTCGGAGAACTTGTTGGATTTTCAAAGACAATTGATAGAGGAACGGTTTCATACTAAAATATTTGACCATTATGGGACTACAGAAAGGACAATAAGAATTAGTGAATCAATAAAACATGATGGCTATTTTGAGGATCCAGGCTATTCTATCAATGAATATCTGAAAGATCGGGTTATATCAACATCGTTAATAAATTCAGCTTTTCCTTTGATACGTTACCAATCAAGTGATGTTGTAATATTGAAAGAGAATACGAAGGATGAACGTGTTTTTATTGATAGGATACAAGGGAGAAATGGTAATTGCATAAAAGGTAAGGACGGTTCGATATATAATAATGCTGCTTTAACTTTTATTTTAACTTATAGCCATAATATTCGTTATGCACAATTCATTCAAAAGAAAAATGGAAAGGTTTTGCTTAATATTGTTCCAGAAGCTGGTTTTTCTTCTCAAAATTTGGATGAGTTAAAGCAAATGATTGATTTAAAGATTGGTTTGTCTAATCTGGAACTTGAGATTAACTTGATTAAAGAACAGGATTTAATTTATACTACACGTAACAAATACAGTTATATCATATCGGAATAAAAGTGTAACTGCAAGAAATAATTTTTATCATGAATATTAGTATTTTCGGTCTCGGCTACGTAGGATGCGTAGGCGCAGCTTGTTGTGCAAAATTGGGTCACCATGTAATAGGAGTGGATGTGTCAGAAAACAAAGTGAACCTGATAAAATCCGGTCATCCTACCATCATAGAGAAAGACATTGAAGAACTGTGCGCAGAAGGGCATAAAAACGGGCGTTTGACAGCCACTCTAGATGTCCATGAGGCGGTTCATCATTCGGAAATCTCTTTTATAGCGGTGGGAACTCCCAGTTCCAAGGAAGGGCATCTAAACCTTAGCTATATTTACGGAGTAGCAAGACAAATAGGAGAAGCTATAAAAACGAAAGATACCTATCATATCATTGCCATTCGTAGTACAGTATTGCCCGGAACCAATAAAAAAGTAGGTGAGATCATAGAAGAGGCATCCGGCAAGCAGCGTGGCAAGGCATTTACTGTGGTATCCAATCCGGAATTCCTTCGTGAAGGAACCTCTGTACATGATTATTTGAACCCTCCTTTGACTTTGATTGGTACAGATTGCGAGTATGCCGAGCAAAAATTCCGTGAACTGTATAAAGATATAAATGCGGAATTCGTATGTACTGATATCAAAGTTGCGGAAATGATGAAATATGTCAATAATACATATCATGCCTTGAAGATTGTTTTCGGTAATGAAGTGGGCAATATCTGCAAGGGACTGGATATTGATAGCCATAAGGTGATGGAAATCTTTTGTAAGGATCGTGAACTGAACATATCACCCTATTATTTTAAACCCGGGTTTGCATATGGTGGCTCTTGTTTGCCTAAGGATTCCAAGGCTCTCCGCACCTTGGCACGTGATTTATATATTGATGTTCCAGTCATTAACAGCATAGAAAATTCCAATGAGATTCAAAAAAAGAATGCTGTTTCTGTCATAATGGGGAAAGGAAAGCGGAATGTGGGTGTTCTAGGCTTGAGCTTTAAAGCGGGAACGGATGATTTACGTTGCAGTCCGATAGTGGATGTCGTGGAAACTCTGCTGGGCAAAGGGTTCAATATCCGCATTTATGACAAAAATGTGAAAATTTCGGAACTGACAGGAACGAATAAGGATTTCATAATGGCGAAGATTCCTCATTTACAACATTTTGTTACAGATAACCTTCAGTCCGTGATTGAGGGGAGCGATGTGCTGGTGGTTACTAATAAAGAAAAAGAGTTTGCAGATATTTTGCAAAACTATCCGGGTAAAATCATCATTGATCTGGTACGGGCTTGGAAAGACGTGGATTATGCCGGTGTTTATGAAGGATTGTCCTGGGGAAATATTAATGCGAATACCGCAGCGCAGTATCAGAAAATAGAGAAAGACATCAAAGGAACGGAATTTTAACAACTCATGGAACAGAGGAAAGTACTGATTATAGTGGAGAATCTACCTGTACCGTTTGACACACGGGTATGGCAAGAAGCTACCACATTAGTGGAGAATGGATACGGTGTGAGTGTCATTTGCCCTAAAGGCAAAGGTTATGACAAGGATTATGAATATCTGCAAGGCGTGCATATCTATCGCCATCAATTACCACGGGAAGGAAATGGCGCATGGGGATATGCCCGTGAGTATTATTGTGCCTTGCGCGATGAATATCACCTGGCCAAGAAAATATTTAAGGAACGGGGCTTCCATGTGATTCACGGATGCAATCCGCCAGATGATATTTATTTGGTGGCCAAGCCTTTTAAAAAACATGGAGTGGATTATATTTTTGACCATCATGATATTTGTCCGGAGTTGTATGAGGCTAAGTTTGGTAAGAAAAGCGGCCTGCTTTATAAGAGCCAGTTGTGGTTGGAACGTAATACCTATAAACACTGTACTTTTGCTTTTGTCACCAATGAGAGTTATAAGAAGATAGCCATAGAACGTGGAGGAATGAAAACGGAAGACGTATATGTCTTACGCAGTGGTCCCAAACTGGAGCGTTTGAAGATAACTCCGGCAAAACCGGAAATCAAGCGTGGTCGTAAATATATGGTAGGTTATTTGGGAGTTATCGGCCAGCAGGAAGGAATTGAATATTTACTAAAAGCGGCTTCCCATATAAAGAATGATTGGGGGCGTGATGATGTATTTTGGGGCATTGTGGGCGGTGGTCCGCATCTGGAGCAGTTGAAACAGCTTTGTCATGATATGGGTTTGGATGATATTGTAGAATTTACAGGCCGAGTGAGTGATGAAAAGCTGCTTGATTATCTGAATACGGCAGATGTTTGTGTCAATTCGGATGAATACAATGAAATGAACGATAAGAGCACCATGAATAAGATCTTGGAATATATGGCACTCGGAAAGCCCATTGTCCAATTCGATCTTACCGAAGGACGTCACTCCGCCCAGGCGGCTTCACTTTATGCGGAACCTAACAATGCGGCAGATATGGCAAAGAAGATTATAGAGTTACTGGAAGACCCCGACAAACGTAAACGGATGTCTGAGTATGGTCGTAGCCGCATAATCAATGAACTGAGTTGGGAACATACTTCAAAAGCCCTGCTTGAAGGGTATGATAGATATTTCAAGAAAAGAGGTTTATAGGAACTGCCTCAATTATAGTCTTCATGAAAAAAATCTCCTGGTATTATAATCGTCTGCGGGCAATGAATGCCAAAGAAATACTTTGGCGGTTGGAACAAAAGAAAAGCCAGCATCGGGAAAAGGTACGTTTCGCCAATAGCGATATGGATATAACTTCAAGCCTGTTCTATGAAGAAATATCGCATCTGTCATTTGACGCCGGTCGTCTGGGACTGAATTTAAAAAACAAGAAGTTCGGTGTACGGACGGATATTCACCTGTTGGGGAGATATGATTATGGAATTTATAAACAGGACTGGCATGCCGGATTCCAGACAGGCAATAAATGGTCAAGGAAATTCAGTTATAGTTTGCCATATAAACAATGTGATCATATCGGGGACGCGCGTACTAATTGGGAGTTGAACCGTCATTTTCAGTTTGCTTTACTGGCAAAGAATTTTTATGCTACAAGCGATTTGAAGTATTATAGGGAATTGCAAGCTCTTTTTGACAGTTGGAGAAGGGAGAACCCTTTTTTAAAAGGTATATCCTGGACCAGTGTGATGGAAGTGGCCATACGGGCGATAAACTGGATGTACACGCTTGCTTTTCTTTCCCAAAGTAAGAATGTGGATAAGGACTTTAAAATCAGACTTTCCGTTGGAATCCGTAATATGATAGGCTATGTTTCACAACATTACTCCCGTTTTTCATCGGCCAACAACCATTTGTTGGTGGAAGCGACAGCTATCGGGCTTGCAGGACTGGCTTTCCATTGTGAGAAATGGAAAACATTGGGGATTTCCATCCTTACGGAAGAATTATTGAAACAGAATTACACGGATGGAGTGAACAAGGAGTTATCATTGCATTACCAGATGTTCGGTATGGAAGCTTATGCGCTGATGATACACTCCATGCAGACCTGTAACTGCAATGTACCGGAAATTTGGCTTCAGATGCTTGAGAAAATGACAGGATATGTAGGGTGTTCATCATGGAGAGGGAATGTTGCAATGGAGTTTGGCGATGATGATGAAGGCAAAATTCTGGATTTGCAGGGAGGAGAAATCAATCACTTGCAATATATAATGCAATTATGTTCTTTGGTATTGAAAATTCCCTATCAATATACTTTTCAACATCCGGTTAATGAAACGGTCTGCTGGCTGTTTACCGATGAAGAGATAGGTGACATGAGGAGAATGGAACCTTTGCCGGTATCAGATGCTTGTTGTTTTAAAGAAGGGGGGAATACATTCCTTCGTGACGGACAGGACCGTGTATTAATCGGTATTGATCATGCCGCTTTGGGCTTTGGAAGCATAGCGGCCCATGGACATGCGGATGCCTTAAGTTTTCAGATGATGGTGGATGGAAAGATGTTGTTTGCTGATCCCGGGACGTATATTTATCATTGTGATTTACCTTTCCGGAATTTGTTTCGCAAAACGGAGATGCATAATACATTATGTATAGATGGCAGAAACCAGAGTGAGATGCTGGGTGCTTTCCTTTGGGGAAGAAAGGCAAAGTGTACATTGGAAAACTATTCTGTCGATAATAATATTGTAAGGCTTGAAGCATCCCATGATGGATATGCACCTATCCGGCATCGGCGTGTGTTTGAATGGGAACATTCCAATTTAAAATTGCGGATAAAGGATGGGATAACTAAAGCGGTACCTTGGTGTGCTACTTTGCTGTTGGGACCAGACTGTGAGGCATATATAGATAGGAATACGATACAAATACGTATGGGAGAAAACAGTTGTTGTGTAAATATAAACACACCGATCGGCTTAGTCGGGATAGAAGATGTCTGGCTTTCGCCTTGTTATGGAAAAAAGATGAAAACAAAAGCTATCAAAATAAGGGGGAATTCAAAGACGTTAGAAGTGGAACTGCATTTATTCCTGAAGGATTTGTAATGATGTTTATTCTTGAATTTGAAAATGTGGTAGTTACAATGAAAAGTTGTAATAGTACTAAGAAAAGACGATGGAAATGTAATGCACTCCTGATTCTATTTCTATTGTGCGGATGTTTACATATACATGCACAGGCTTTAAGGGGAACCACAGGATTATTGCATGCACCGACAGCTGATATGGAGAAGGATAAAACATTCAAATTTGGTGGTAATGTACTTGATATAACTCCACTTCGGTATGAGGATTTTGATGTGAGATATACATTTAATTATTATCTGAATATTACAATCTTCCCATGGCTGGAGGTGGGATATACCTGTACATTGAATTATGCCAATGAAGGGTCTACTTATTTCCCGGAAAAAGTTTGGGGGAAATATTCAAATCAAGACCGTTCCTTTTATGGGCGGTTACGGGTATGGAAAGAAGGGTGGTGGAAAGGCTGGACACCGCAGATCGTTGTAGGGTTGGATGATCCAGGAACACATGAAGCATCGGGAGGGGGAGGGATAGCCTCACGGAATGAATCAGGCGGTAATGCTTTTTTTATGCGTTATTATATAGCGATGACAAAACATATTGATTTTGCTGGTATTGGAAATTTGGGGACTCATGTATCTTATGTCATCGACCGGCCGGCTAATTATCCTCAGGCAAAGGGTATAGCCATAGGTGCAAATTTTAAGATACATACATTAGGAGAATCTTGGGGAAACAAATTGTTGAACGGTTTTAATCTGATGGCCGAATATGACGCCCGCACAGTGAATATCGGGGCACATTACCAGCTTTGGAAAGACCATATCAATCTGATTGCCGAATTGAACAATGGGAAATACTTCTCCGGAGGCATTTATTTCAAGATTCATCTGAAATGATAAAAAAGAGGCTCCTATTAGAAATTTCCGGTTAGATTTTGTTCCTTTGTAGTACAATCAAAAAACGATGAATCATGGAACAGCAGCAGTTGAAGAGATGTCCGATAGGGGTACAGACTTTTGAGAAAGTCATAGAGGGGAACTTATATAGATAAGACGGAATACATTTACCGTATGGCACACGGTGCTTCCAATTATTATTTCCTGAGTCGTCCCCGCCGGTTCGGTAAGTCGTTGCTGGTTTCCACGCTGCATAGTTATTTTGTGGGGAAGAAGGAACTCTTCAAAGGGTTTGCCATCGAAAAGCAGGAAACCGAATGGACGGAATATCCGGTGCTGCACTTTGACATGAGTCTGACCAAGCATGTGGACAAGGAAACATTGGAAAGCATGCTGGATGTGCAGCTCTTTGAACATGAGAAAATAATACGGAAAGCTGGAAAGGGCGGTTACTCTTAATGACAGGATGAAGACACTCATCATGCGTGCCTGCGAACATACCGACCGCTAGGTGGTAGTTCTCATCGACGAGTATGATGCGCCCTTGCTGGATGTGATGCACGAGGAGGAGAATCTCCCCGTACTTCGTAATGTGATGCGTAATTTTTACAGTCCGCTGAAGGCATGCGACCCTTATCTGCGCTTTGTGTTCCTGACCGGCATCACCAAGTTTTTTATAAAGGGATATGATGAAGAATTTGGAATGTACCATTTAGGTTTTCCGAACCGGGAAGTGGAAGAGGGGTTTGTACGTTTCCTGCTCCCTTTTTACGCGAACGTAAATAAGGTGGAATCTCCCTTTGAGATTCAGAAATTTGTCCGTGAGGTGCGTTTCGGTGATTATGACTCCTTCTTCCGCCGTCTGCAAAGTTTCTTTGCGGATACTATCTACGAAGTGATCCGCGAACAGGAACTGCATTATGAGAATGTGTTTTTCATCGTATTCAAGCTTGTCGGCTTCTATACCCAAGTGGAATATCATACGAGTAAAGGACGCATTGACCTTGTCCTGCAGACTGACAAGCTTATCTATGTGATGGAATTCAAGCTGGACGGCACGGCCGAGGAGGCTTTGCAACAGATTCATGACAAGCATTACGCGCTTCCCTTTGCTTCGGACAGACGGAAGCTCTTTAAAATAGGGGTGAACTTCAGTGCTGAAACCCGCAATATCGAAAAGTGGATAGTAGAAGAATGAAATGTAGAAAGGAAACAGAGTCCGAAGAAAAGAGGTGCACACTGCTGCAATATCCGGTGAAACTTGGTACAAGATCCGCGGAATCTTGTACCAAAGTTTTTGTAATCTTGTGACGGGTGACGGCTAGTTCCTTTGAACATTGCAAAGATAACTTCACGTCCGTGCGGCGTGATCTCTTCTGACCCCTTGGCGGATTGCAGGGAGTTTACGGGGACACGGGGACAGTGGGGACACCCCCTTTTTTCCTCACACACGCATGCGTGTACCTATAAAGGGAGGATAAGTGGGGTGATATATTCCCTTGCCGTCCACACTTACCGATACTTCTTATTTGGTGAAACGTTTGAGTCTGATGAGGACGGTGCTTTCGGTTATCCTCCCTGTCGTGCGTTTTTTTTTCAGAAGTTCCGGCCGGACATAATCCTGTGGGAAGGCAGGGGAAAGATGATTTTCCCACCTAATTACATCGCGCGTGCGTGTGTGAGAAATTGGGGTCTGTCCCTGCTGTCCCCACTGTCCCTGCTTGGGAGAGCCGGTATGAACTGCCATCTTTAAATTCTCAATTTTTAATCTCCCTCCGTATCAACGTTTCCTCGTCCTACGAGAGGAAACAAGCTCGTACCGGCTTCTTGCCGGAACGTTCCACGCCTTTGCCGGGATGATTTTTCTTATTATCCGCACTGTTGCTGTGGAAATCATAGACCGCTTGTACGTAGTTTATCGCCCCATGGGGATTTTATTGCCGGTGGTGGCCGGCATCCGCATAATGTATTACCCAAACGACACTCTTCGTGATTACCAGCAGGAGATGAAGCTCCGCCTCTTTGAGGAGTGGGAGTTTCATCGGAATGTGATGGTACAGATGCCTACCGGTACGGGCAAGACGCATCTGCTGGCCGCCATAGTAAGGGAATTCCTGCGTG